>JAEEGL012973179.1_pt1 | contig 17569 bp, 15 predicted proteins | sample 9134231 | NCBI WGS metagenome assembly JAEEGL01 (sample SAMN16246548, study PRJNA631951) | gut metagenome | biome: gut microbiome; feature: rumen; material: fiber-attached | host: Bos | place: Iran: Karaj | collected 2018-10 | reverse complement strand
CCAACAATCATTATATTCATAATTAATCCTCCTTAACAATAGCCTTAAATGGACATACATTAGTACATAATCCACATCCATTACATTGACTTTGATCAATTACAATACTATCATTTTTAACACTTATTGCAGGACAACCTAGCTTCATACATTGTTTACACTTCTTACAAGCATCAGTTACAATGCAATGTCCACTGTATTTAACCTTCTTTAGTAAAGCACAAGGTCTTTGAGCAATGATTAATGAAACATCATCTCTATTAACCTCTTCTTTAACAACCTTCTCAAAGTTCTTAACATCAAATGGATCGGCTACAACAATATGTTCAATACCAATAGCTTGTCCTAATTTGATTAAATCAACTTGTTTTGTATCCTCACCTCTAATAGTTTTACCTGTAGTAGGATTATCTTGATGACCTGTCATACCAGTAATAGAGTTATCAAGGATAATGACTGTATTAGCCCCTTTATTATAAACTATATCAATTAACCCAGTGATACCTGAATGAATAAATGTTGAATCACCTATAACTGATACTAACTTCTTATTGAATTCAGCACCTCTAGCTTTAGCCATACCTAAAGCAGCAGAAACACTAGCACCCATACAAATAGTTGAATCAACAGCTTCTAGTGGTTTAACAGCACCTAAAGTGTAGCAACCAATATCTCCTGAAACAACTAATCCAAGCTTCTTTAAAACATAGAATGTACCTCTATGAGGGCATCCAGCGCACATTACTGGAGGTCTAACTGGAATTACTTCATCAAGTGTAGGACACTCTACTGGATCTATATTTAAGACAGCCTTTCTAATCATAGATGGAGTATATTCACCTAACATAGTGAATACCTCTTTACCAATTACCTTAATACCATTTATCTTACAATGTTCTTCAATGAATGGATCTAATTCTTCAATAACATATAATTTGTCTAAGCCTTTAGCAAAATTCTTAATTAGTTCAATAGGTAATGGGTAAACCATACCAAGCTTTAAATAATTAACTTTATCTCCTAAAGCCTCTTTAGCATATACATATGAAATACCATTTGTGATAACACCAATTTTTGATTTGTTATCTTCTACCTTGTTAAGTGTAGTAGTCTCAGCATATTCAACCATCTTATTATATCTATCCTCTACTACTACATGACGCTTAATCGCATTTGCTGGCATCATAACGTTTTTAGCAATGTTCTTTTCAAATGGTTTTAATTCATAATTAATTCTATCATTTAATTCAACTAAACCTTGTGAATGGCTTACACGAGTAGATAATCTTACGATTACTGGTGTATCAAACTTTTCTGATAGGTTAAAGGCTTCCTTCATAAATTCCTTACATTCTGCGCTATCAGATGGTTCAACCATTAATACCTTACTAGCTTTAGCATAATGACGTGAATCTTGTTCATTTTGGCTTGAATGCATTCCTGGGTCATCAGCAACACAGAATACTAAACCTCCATTAACGCCAATATAGCTTACAGTAAATAGTGGGTCAGCCATAACATTCATACCAACATGTTTCATACAGCTCATTGCTCTTGCACCAGCCATAGATGCACCGATAGCTACCTCACTAGCAACCTTCTCATTAGGTGCCCATTCAGCATAGATTTCATCATATTTAATAATATTTTCTGTTATTTCAGTTGATGGTGTACCAGGATAACTTGCACATACTGTTACTCCTGCTTCATATGCACCACGTGCTATTGCTTCATTTCCAAGTAATAACTTTTTCATTAAAAAACACTCCTTTACAATATTTAATATTATACCATAAAAGCAAACACATTAAAATATATATTATTTTAAAAAATGTCTCATTTAACAAAAAAAGTAATGCAAACCGCATTACTTCATTTTAACAGCATCATTGAACATTTCAATTAAAGCATCAATTGAATAATCAATATTGTATTCATAAACTAAATCTTTGTATTTTAAAGCCTCAGCTTTTCTTTCTTCATCATGCTCTAGCCAGTAATCAATTTTTTCAGCTAAGTCCTTAGGATCCTTTTGCTTAAAGATAGATTTTTCATCATAAGCAAATTGACTTGTTGCACTATATTTACCACGGGCAATAATAGGAAGCAAGCCTGTTTGAACAGCCTCCATACAAGATAATCCTTCAACCTCAATATAAGCTAAATGGATGTATAAATCAGCACCTCTAGAGAACTTTTGAAGCTCACCTAGTGGATAGAAGCCAAATACAGGATTGTACTTAATGACGCCCTTTTTTAGTAATTTGTTAGCAAGCTTTTTAAGCTTCTTTTCTTGTGGACCACGTCCACAGAATATTAGTTGAATCTCCTTGCTATGCTTTGAATAATTCATAGCATTTAATAATGTCTTTAAATTCTTTTCAACACTATATCTACCAATAGTTATAACAGTATATTTAGCATCACTTACTTTTGTTACCTCAGTGTTTTCATCATTAACTAAATCTTCAACAACTAAACCATTAGATATAACTCTAAGCTCTGCTTTAAATTTATTTTCTTCTAATCTTTCTTTTACATTTTCTGTAGGACATTGTACTATTTTACATCTATCAAAGCAACTCTTCTTCCACCATCTCATGGTAATGGAATTTAAGAATGATCTATCTAGATGAACTGAAGCGAATAAGTTTTCAGGATGTAGGTGGTAAGTTGCTGTACAAGGCTTATGCATTTTATTAGCTAATTTAGCTACACCCATTTGAATAACAAATGGTTCTTCTAAATGGATTACATCTGCCCAGTTAATAGCATCAATAGCAATTCTTTTATTAGATTTCGCAAATTGATAGCCTTGCTTTCTAATAATAGGATTAAAAATAGGGAATTTAAAATCATCTAAAGTATAATCAGGTTTTGGACCATTTGGATCAGGATTCTTTCCTGATAATACTCTAACTTCAATTCCTCGTTCTATTAATTTTTTAACTGTTCTTCTAGCTGAAGCACTTAAACCATTACCTTTAGCATAAAAGTTATTAACAACAAATAAAACCTTCATATTCTCACCTACACACTATTAATTAATATAAAATATTAATTCCCACTATCTCTATTTTATCAAAAATAGAAAATAAAACAATACAAAAAAAGCTCCTAATGTATAATTAGGAGTTTTCTTATAATAAATTCTAGTAATTTTCTTTTCTAACTTCGAAATAGCTTTGTGGATGAGCACATACAGGACATACTTGAGGAGCTTTCTTTCCAATTACTAAATGTCCACAGTTTCTGCATTCCCACATAGTTTCTTCACTCTTTTCAAATACCTTTTGCATTTCGATATTATTTAATAGAGCTAAATATCTTTTTTCATGTTCCTTTTCAATAGCTCCAACCATTCTAAACTTAATAGCGATTGTTTTGAAGCCTTCTTCTTCAGCTTCTTTAGCCATTCTTTCATACATATCAGTCCATTCGAAGTTTTCACCTTCAGCAGCAGCCTTTAGGTTTTCAGCTGTTGTACCGATACCCTTTAATTCTTTTAACCACATTTTAGCATGTTCTTTTTCGTTATTAGCAGTTGCTTCAAAAATAGCAGCAATTTGTTCATAACCTTCCTTTTTAGCTACACTTGCAAAATAAGTGTACTTATTTCTTGCTTGTGATTCACCAGCAAATGCATCCTTTAAATTCTTTTCTGTTTTACTACCTTTTAATTCCATAAAATAATCCCTCTTTCCTTATATTTCTGCCCAATCTTTTAATCTTTCATACAATGAATCAACAGTTAATACATCTCTATTGTATATTCTGTTTTCTTTTTTACCATCACTATGAGTATAGATAAATGGGCCGTTCTTTTTACCATTCTCAAATGATCCTCTTTCAAAATCTCCATTTGTATAAAAGTAAGTACCTACTCCATGACGATTATTGTTTCTAAAGAAACCTTCATAACGCTCTCCATTAGCAAAATAATAAGTTCCTTTACCACAACGTTCACCATCCATGATTTGTCCTACATATATATCTCCATTTTTAAATGGAACAACTCTTTGGTCTGGTTCAACGGTATTAACATTTAATAGCTTCTTACCAATTAATTTTCCTAGTGGATTATATTGACGGCTTTCAATTCTACCATCTTTAAAATAATAGAATGCTTGCCCTACAATAACATTTTTAACATATGAGCCTTCTTGTTTATCACCTTTTCTATCTCCAGAACCAAAATAATAAACACCATTACCATCAATTAGATTCTCTCTAAATGAGCCTTCATATATATCACCATTAGCATAATAATAAGTTCCTACACCATTAATCTTACCGTTTCTAAAATCACCAACAAATAAACCAGATTTAGTCTTTAATACAACTTGTCCAAGTCTTGCGGTATTTTTATTTAAAGCTTTTTTCTTTATAAGCTTGCCATTTTCATAGTATCTTTCTTCTATAACACCATTAGTATCAAAATAGTATGTAGGTGTATTTACCATTTGGCGCCCTTCATGCCATGTAGCTTCTTCCCTTTGACCACCTGCATAAAAATAAGTACCCTTACCTTCACGCATATCATTTAACCACATACCATCATACTTTTCGCCATTAGGATATTTACAAATACCCTTACCACTACGCTTACCAGCTTTAAATTCACCAATATATTCTTGACCTGTATTTAAAGTTATTTTACCATTACCATCAAATAGACCATTGATAATATCTCCTTCATACACGCCATTAGCAAAATTTCGCTTACTTTTGCCATTTATTAATTTTCCCTTTTCGAAAGTTCCAGCATTATATGTTCCATCTTTAAACTTTTGTTCACATTCTCCAGTTAGTAAATCAGACTTCCAAGTTCCACTAAAAACATCACCATCATTACTCTTATAAGTACCCTTACCTTCTTTTACTCTTTTTCCATTTACAACTAGTGATTCACCAGTATAAATACCATCCCTATAAGTGATTTGATTCATAGTAGTAGGACTCTTTTTAACAATAGTTTCAGCCTTTTTAAGTTGCTCTTCCTTCTTTTTAAGTTCTAACTCTTTCTTCTTTAATTCTTCTTCTTTTTTCTTAAGATTTTCTTGTGCTTTAACTTTAGAATATCTTTCATATTCTTGGTAATACTCAATTACAAGTGCCTTATTCCCACATTTAGGACATTGTAACTTAGCATTAGATGTTTTTGCTATCTTAAGCTCAAATAATGCTGTACATTTTAAGCATTTAGCATTTGCCATAATAATCACTCCGTTATTATTATATCACATATATTTTTTATAATTAACTATATTTCTTATTTTTCTTTGAAGAAAAAAGCATTTCATAAAAGCATGAAACACTTTTTATTTAAAATGCTTTATTTTTTAAAATTTAGGCATACCATGACCATAACATATAATACTATCATTACCCAAAATAGATTCAAGCTTAATACGCTCTTCTTTAGATAATTTTGAATTCATATTTACACTAGTCATCAAATATGGTGCAAGCAAATTAAACTCTTTTTGTTCATCTGTATAGCCAAGAGGATTAACTAAGATGTCCCCTGTAAAATAAACATTATCTAATTTAATAACTACTTCTCCTTTAGAATGTCCTCCATTACCATTAAAGAATTCAAAAATTAAGCCATCAAAGCTAATTTCACCAATTTTAGAGAATAATTCTTTACTACCGTTATCTATTACTTTTAATGTGTCCATTTTAGGTGGAATATAGTTTGATAATATTTTACTTATTTTTACATAAGGTTCATGGTTTAAATATTGTTCCCTAAAGTTAGGCTTATTATTGTTTTCTAATAAGAAATTATCATAACTGTCTTGACTAACATAAATAGCATCAAATAACTCCATCATACCACAATGATCTATATCAGGATGTGTAATAATTAATTCTTTATGCATGGATTCAAAGTTAGGAATTAAATGTGTAAGCAATGTAATCATTTCATTAATATATGTTCTAAAACCAGAATCAATAAACATTAAATTATTATCCTTTTTAACTATATAAATATTACTTCCACATTCAGGCTCTATAGATATAATTAGATAATCTTTAAACTCTTTTTTTAATATTCTTGGCTTAAAATTTAAACCTCTATATTTATTTAATAAATCACCAAATTTAGCAATGTAATTAAATGTTTTATGAGGATCTGAATCTTTTTCAAGTAGTTGCATAACTAGATTAGAATTTTCAATTAAACCGTTAATATTATCTTTATCTAAATCAAGTTTATTCGCAAGCTCATTGGCAAACGAAATATAAAAAACGGTATTATCAAGACTTTTTTCAGTTTTATCATAATCAATAATTCTTATGTTACAATACTTTGTAGCCTTTTTTAAAAATAAATCTACATCATTTGGCTTTTCAATATATAAAGCCATCTTAAAGTACTGATAATCAGTATTATTTTCTTGTGAACTGATATATGAAATATTAAAATTAAATTCACTAATAAGCTCTAATAAAGGAACTAAGCTATTAGGCTTATCTAATAATTTAAACTCCATTAATATAACATTCGCATTATTTTCTTTAAACAAAAAATTATCATGCTTTAATATTTCATATGCTTCATTTATATTCTTTTCTTCTCCTTCTACTTCAACAAATAAAACATTTGTATCAATAGAATTGTTGTAACTTACTCTTGTTATGTTTAACCCTAAAGATGATATGATTTTAGCAGGCTTAAGAAAAGACCCTGGTTTATCAGGGATTTTTGTAATGAATGTTTTCTTCATAATTATAACCTAAATGTATTCATTAATAAGTTCAGATATATCAGCAAGATCAGCAAGAATATTATCTATAACCATATTAGTTAAACCATCTTTACCACTAATATAATATTCAGCACATAAATAATACTCATCATCTAAATAAGCCTTTAAGAAAATAGAATTATAGTTAATATCATTAGCTAATTCTAAGCCATCTCTAAAAGCTTCACCATTAAAATCCATTAGTTCAGTATAAAATCTAATAGCATCATTATCTTCATCATAAGAAAATTCACATTGAATTTCGCTATCGCATAAAGTTATTTCAAAGCCAATAGAATCACCTGATAATTCATAATCAACATGTTCATTTTCTAACTTATTTATTAAATTACTAAACATAATATCACCCCTAATATTTTTTATTATAGCATAGACCATTATATTTTTGAATATAGCAGAAAAGAAAAACTCTAGCTTTTTGCTAGAGCTTATTCTGAAATAACATATGGTTCAATAGTATCTTGTATGGCTTGTAAATCACCTAGAATTTGTTCTATTTGATCAACACATACATCCTTATCAAAAATGAAGCATTCACCAATTAAAACATTGTCATCATTTAGATAGAACTTTAAACTTACAGTATCATAATTTAATAATTGACATACCAAAATAGCTTCCCCTCTAGTATCCTTATCAAATTCAGCAATTTCAGTATAGAAGTTAGTGATTTCTTGTTCCTTGTTTTGAATAAAACCACAAGCTAAATCAACATCTAAATCAATGTATCTAAAATTAAATTGTACACCTATTGCTTCATCATCTTCTTGAATCTCATATTCCACTTCAGCTTCTTTTAAATAATTAATAACGTTTTTTAACATATTTATATCTCCTTTACTAATTTAATTATAACATAAAAAAAAGAAAACTCTAGCGCAAGGCTAGAGCTTGAATTAATCATTAGTTTCACTAATATCTACTTTTTCAATTTGTTCTTCATTTTCACTATCTATTTTATCAAGTTCATCCCAAGATAAGTCATCATCAACCATTCCTTGGCTAATTCTCTTTTTGATAATTAGCTTATATAAGAAACACATAGCAATCATTAAGGCTGTTAGTAACCAACCAAATATAATGTTATTAGCTACATGGTATCCTCCATAAATTCCACCATTTCTAAATAGATCAACTAAATTCCAAATGAATAAACCAACTAATAAAATAGGAGAAACTATTTTAATAGATGCACCAAACCACCACTTAGGCATCTTAAACTTCTTAGTGTTTCTATTAACCTCATTTAATACCTTAGTTGTCTTAAAGAACCAACCAACGGCGATAGTTTCAAATATACCTACTAAAATTAAGTTAAATGCATTACACCAGTGGTCAACTGTATCAAGTATATCTAAGCCTATACCTGTAGCAAAAATAATTGATATAAAGCCTGCGGCTATACATGTATAAATAGTTGTCTTCTTCTTATTTAACTTTAATCTATCAGCTATAGATGTAGCTACACCTTCAACAATTGAGAAGGCTGAATCAATAGCTAATGTACATAAACAGAAATAGAATATAAAGGCAAACATTCCATTAACTATACCATTAGTTGTTAGATTAACTATAGCTTGTGGATATACAATAAATGCCGTAGCTATGCCACTATCAGTGATACTTGCACCTTGTCCTAAGCCATACATTGTTGTAAACATAACAACACTAGCAAGTAAGGAAGTTCCAGCATCAGAGAAAGCAATAATCATAGTATCCTTTGCTACATTTGTATCATCCTTTAAAAATGATCCATATGCAATCATAATAACCATCATTATAGATAAACTATAGAATACTTGTCCTATCGCATCAACCCATAAATTTGGATTAGATAAGGAACTAAACTTAGGTACAAATAAAGCTTTCATACCTTCCATAGCACCACTTAAGGTTAAACCTTTTATAGCCATTATAACTAAACATATAACTGGTAAGAATACTGTATATTTTACAACCTTACCAACCGATTTAGCACCATTTCTAATACAATAATATATTAAAGCCCAAGCTACTAATAAACATACAATAACTAAAGTTGAAATATTACCTAAGCCACTACCATAGCCAATCTTATCAAACCATACCTGACTAGCTTGCTCTGCCGCATTAGTTGCACCTGTAATCTCTCCAAACTTAAAACAACATACAGTCATCAATATTACCCAAGCAAATACTACAGCATAATAAGTAACAATGAAGAAGGCATTAGTTGTTCCTGCCCAACCAATAAATTCAAACTTTTTGTTCATTCCCTTTAAGGCACTAGGAGCTCCACCATGCATCTTTCTTCCTATAGCTATTTCCATCATTAATAGTGGTATACCCATAATAAGCATCATTACTAAATAAACAAGTAAGAACGCTCCACCACCATATTTAGCACATAATCCAGGAAATCTCCATGCATTTCCAAGTCCAACTGCTGAACCAATCGCAGCTAAAATAAAAGTGAACCTAGAGTTCCAATTACCTCTTTCCTTCGCCTCGCTCATAATATTACCTCCTAAACATTATACAATTATACTACTTATTGTTTATTTTTCAAGGAAAAAAGCGCCATTAGCGCTTAATATATTCCATTAAATTAATAGCTAGATAATTAGTGTTATTATCTTTTGATAATTCCCCTATAGAAACCTTCTTATTTTTACCATGATAATCAGATCCCCCGCTAATAATTAGGTTATTTTCTTTTGCTAAATTTAATAAGTAATCTTGTTCTTCTTTATCATATAAGCTATAAATACATTCTAAACCCTTTAATCCATGATTTATAAATCTATTTAATCTATCAACAAATTTATCCCTATCAATTCTAACCTCACCTATTCCACCTAGTGGATGAGCCAATATAAGAATACCTTTTTCATTCTTTAACTTATCTAATACATATTCACTTTCTACCTTTTTAGTAGTTAGTTTATGATATAAAAATACTTTTATAGCTTCATCTACGCTAATCGCATAATTATTTTTAACTAATATTTTGGCGATATTAGGTTTAGTTGGATTATTTAAGCTATATAAATAATCTAAATCTTCTTTTTCAAATTTGATATCATAATTATCCTTTAAAATATTAATTCTTTCTTCTAATCTCTTTTTTCTATTATCATCTATTTCTTTTATAACCTCTTTTAAAGTGTTACAATTACTATCATAGTTATAAAATAAAATATGTACTGAATCACCATTATCCCTTGTAGATAGCTCAACACCAGGAATATAATTTGGCTTATCTAAACCATTTTTTATAATATATTCATATGCTTCAATAGTATCATGATCAGTTATTGAAAAATATGATAAATCTTTAGTTTTTAATAGTAGCTCTTCTATATTATCTGTGCCATCAGAAAATATGGAATGCATATGAAAATCAACCATAATAATCACCAAAAATATTATACCACAAAAAAACAGCTGAATAAATTATTCAACTGTTATTTCTAATTCTTTTTTACAATTCTTACACATAAAATGAACTCTTCTACTTTTTAATATATCTAACCTTTGATTCAGCTAAGATTTGATCTAGCTTTTTATAATCATCACTATTAAAGTTTCCTTTTATTACAGGGAAGAAATTTCTTTTTTCTATATAGATTCTCATAATACCATTTTTATCTATTATTTTATAAAGCTTATCAAAAGGAAATGTTGCTTTACTATGATGATTGTCACTAGTTGCTTCGCAATCAAATCTATTGATATGGAAGGTATATTTAAAATGTATTGTATCCCCAAAAACTTTTTGATACTGCTTTTTTATAGTTTTTGGATATATTAATTTAAAATATAATAGAATTAATACAATAATCAAAAAGCATCCTTCAATAGCAATTAAATCACCATACTTCTTTTTTTGATTAATCATTATAATCATAATAACTAAAGTTGCGATCATTACAGCAATTGTAGATATTAGATAAATCCAATATGCTTTACCACCAAGTCTAGTGCTTTTTAAAGTTATTTTAGCTAATTCTTCTTTGCTAAATTCTGATTCATTTATAATATCCATAAATACCTCCTAAAAATAAACCACGATTAATCGTGGCTTTTTTTTATTCTATAGTCATATTTCCTTCTTCATCGAAGCCTTCTTCACTTGCTTCAATAGTTTCTTCATTAGCTTGTTCTTCTAATTTTTTAGCTTTCTTATTTTCTTTCATATAAGGTATAAGCATTAATAAACCATAAGCTAATAGAATACCCCAACATAATCCTTGAGCAAGTAACATTCTCTTTCCTTCAGGAATATAATTTGCAGATAGGAAGAAATATAAGGCATTAAGGATAATTGTTCCTATAATATGACCTTTATTTTCCATAACCATTGTTGCTACACCAGCAAATGCTCCTGATCCTGCAACAAAGACTAAAATGTGTTTGGTATAAGTTACTCTCTTGAAAAAATGCATGTTGCATGCTGCAAATAATAAACCACATATAATTACTAAGAAAACAATATTAAACTTTCCTCTTAAGAAATGTTGAATTAAGCCTCTAAAGTATATTTCAGCTGCAATAGCTAAGCAGCCATAGAAATACATCATTACGATTAATCCTTTGTAATTAGATGTAGCTTTAACATCAATTAATAAGAAGAATAATGCAATTACAAATGGAATGTAATAAAATATATGCATTAACGAATCGTGAGTTGGTTTATTCCAACCAACATCTCTATATTTGATGTTTTTAATTCCAATATAGAATAGTGGAACAGCTGTACTTAAAAGCATGCAGCTTCCTTGAAAAATGTATGTTCTATTGGCAGATAATTTTAAAGCCTTTGCTATAATTGCTGATAAAATTAAGAAAAGCAACATTATAGCACCAAAAAGGATGGACTTTGCTAATGCTTTTACCTTGTCCATGAAGCATACCCCCTTTAACATATAATTTACTATAAGTTAATTATAACATAAAAATTATTGTTTTAACATATTATTTTTTCTAAAAAAAATTATAAATGCAATAAATCGCACAGTTAAGCCCTATAATATTTTTTCCATAGTTATCTTTTCGCTAAACATACCCATAGCTTCATAGAACTTCTTTGCACCATCATTTCCTTCCCAAACATTAAGTGTAACATTATAACAACCAATACTTTTCGCATACTCTATAATGTATTCGAAGATTGCTTTACCTATATGCTTACCTCTATTATGTTCATCAATACATATATCATCAATGTATAATGTTTTAATTCTTTTTGGATGCAATTTTCCATCAATAATAGTTATTTTACAGAATCCATAACCTAATACTTTATTATTCTCTTCATAAACAAAGACAGGATCATTATCACTTTTAAAAATTTGTTCTAGTTCTTCTTTATTATATTTAGTCATACCACTTTTAAATAAATCAGGTCTTATTTTTGCATGTACATTACATACCTGTTTTAATAATTCTATACAACTATCTATATCTTTATTCTCTGCTCTTCTAATTATATACATATTATCACCACTTTTATTATATAATAAAAAAAGTGCTTTTTAAAAGCACTATTTATTTAAATTACATATAGCACACATACCAGGTCCTACATGTGCACCAATTATTGGCGAAATCATAACAATTTTTATTTCTAGATTTGGATTAGCTTCAAGTAGCTTAGCTTTAATATCATTTGCTGTATCGATACAATCAGCATGAGAGATATATACTAAATTAAAGTTTGGATCATGTTCTTCATTAAACTTTTCAACTAAATAGCTTGCTGCTTTTTTAACACCATGCTTTTTAGCAATAGTTTCAAGCTTACCTTCATTATTAACAATAATAATTGGTTTAATATTTAAAGCTCCAGCAATGAATGCTGTTGATGCTTTAATTCTTCCACCACGCTTTAAGTATGTTAATGTTTCTACTAGGAAGCTTACATTTATTTTTTCGACTGCTCTAGCTAATTCTTTAGCATTTTCTTCAATAGTTAATCCATTGTTTTTATTGATAACTGCTAGGTTAGCTAAAATAGAAATACCAGCTGTAGCACTTAATGTGTCTACTATTTCAATTTTAACATTAGGATACTTCTTATTAAGCTCTTCTTTTGCTAGTTTAGCACTTGAGAATGTTTGCGATAAACCGCTAGATAGAGGCAAATATAAGATATTAACACCCTTTTCACAGAATGGAGTGAAGAATTCAACATATTTAAATGGAGTGATTTGACTAGTAGATGTAACTAATCCATCTTTCATGGCTTGATAGAACTTCTTCATTACTTCATCTGATTCAACAAATGAACTAATTTTAGTTTCATCTCCAATTTGATATTGCATAGGAACAAATCCTATATTATTGTCAGTAACAAACTTTCCATCTATATCAGTAGATAGGTCAATAAAAATTTTATAATCTTCCATAAGAACACTCCTTCTATTATAAACCTGTTTTATTTTATTATATAAAACTAATTAAATCAATAACCAATTTTACAATATTGTGTATTTTTACACATTTGTGTATAATATGTGTAGGAGGTATTATATGGATAAGAGAATAGAAAAAACAAAAACAGCCATTAAAGATGCTTTATTATCTTTAATTTTAGAATATGACTTCAATAAAATAACTGTAAAAATGATTACAGAAAAAGCTAATATAGGTAGAAAAACATTCTATCTACATTATGGATGTATTGAAGATGTTATAGTTGATTATCAAAACAGTATATCCTTAGAATTAGAAAAATCATTAAGTAAAAACTTTAAGAATACCGAAAATGATATTCATAACATCTTCATAGACTTAACAAAGGTCATAAAAGATAATCTAACATTCTATAAGAGAATAGCAAAAAACGATACATATTATTTTATGCGTAATGTTTTTGAACAAATGTTAGAAAGCACTATAAATAAGATTTATCATAAGCTATATCATACAGGTAGTACTAATGTTAGTTATTATTCAAGCTTTTATGCCTCAGGCATAATAAGATTATATTTTGACTTTCTAAAAGGAACAATAAATATTACTTTAGATGAGGTACAAGATATTGCGACACGTGCATGCTTCTTGTCTTTAGATGATATACTAAATAGAAAGCATTAAAAAAAGGGCTTAATCTTTCTGATTAAGTTTTTTTGTTAACTCATAGTTAATTTTATGTTGAATATTTATACTATAAATAGTATAATATTAGGGAAAAAGGAGAGATTTCTATGAAGAAAAAAAGATTTATAGCTGTTGCTTTATCAGCACTTGCTTTTATTAGTTTATTTGCTTGTAGTAAGAAAACTACTAATACAAAAACAACTACTGATAAAAAGACTACTCAAGTAACAACACAAAAAACAACTAGTAAAAAAACTACTACTTCTAGTCATGAGGAACAAAATGGAGTTAATTTTTTATTAGCTAAAAATGATTATAACCTATTATTTGCCCAACATGTTTCAGGTGGAACATTATACACTTTAAATTTATGTATCAATTATAAAAATGCGCTTATCTTTCAGATAATGAGAGATCATAGTACTGATACAATTAAGAGCGTTTCTGTTGCTTCAACTAATGAATCAGAATATAGACCAGAATATACTATTATCGAGAAAAATGGTCAATATAACTTAATAGATGTTTATGAAAATGGTTTTAATAAACAATACGTTTATCTAAAAGTTTATGATGATTCAGTTGAAATTAAAGTCAATGATAAATCATATACATTTGGTAGTTCATTAGAAGTATCAACTGATTATGAAGAAATTACCAGAGATAAAAAAACATTCTATTATGATGGTAATAGAGTTGACCTTAATGTAGATGATTATGGAGTTCACTATAAGTATATTGATTATAACCATGATAAAACTATAGAAAGTGATATTAAACTATCTAATTATGAAGCAATAGTATCTGAAGCATTTAATGATTATGTTTTAGAAAAGAATGTATATATGCGCTCATCCTACCAAATTAGACGTAACTACCGAAAAATATATACTAATGGTAGTTCTGAACAAGTTTATAGTATGGAAGCCACACTAAAAAGTGATGGTACATGTAGAATAGATAAAATGGATAGAAACGGCACTAAGTATAATTTTACCTATGCTACAGATAAAATGTATATGTCTATACCTGGTCAAAGAATAGCTGAATATCAACTTGATGAATACAAGAGAATCATTAAATCTATTGATTATTCTAATGAATATACAACAGATATTGAATACAATAGTGATGGTTATCTAAAATCTATCACAGAAAATGATACAATTAAATACGAATATAATTATAGTAATGACTTAATTGATACTATGGTTCAATATAATAAAGTTGGTGAAAACTTTATTCAAGGTCCAACAACTTATTATTACTATTCAGCTGATAAGAAGTTCTTAGGTTATTCTAGAAGATCTTCTTCTACTAAGCTAGCTGAATTAAATATTGTATATGAAAACGGCTTATGTTCTGAAGTAAGTAACATTATTTTTAATTATGATGGAACAGTTTATACAGATGATAGCTATAAAATAAGCTACAAATATGATTCAAATAAGATGATTAATTATGTAAAATTCTTCTCTTATAAGGAAGATTCATCTACAGTTATAAATAAGGAGTTATTCTTAGAAAACTATAAACAAGATGGTTATGAGGTTTCAGCCAAAACAACAATTAACTATGATGAATCTGGTTCACTTACAAGTAGAGAAAGAATCGGATATAAAGATAAATTATATGAACATTGGACTCAATCATTTGTCTATTTAGAGTCAATAAATGATTTCGTTTTATCTAGTGAAGTTGGATATTTAACAACAAAATATGGTGATAGTACTAGAATAACTAATAATTATGAATTTAATAGCCAATTAGGTAAGGTTGTTTTAGTAGAACAAAAAACTGAAGTTGATTATGATCATACAAATCCTACTTCTATATTGATAAATAAATACACTAATGATTCAGATCATAAGATTTATGAATCTCATGAGGAGATTCGTGGTTATAATATGGACCATCCTACATTAACAACTAAAGATTTTAGTATTGATGATGATGGAAACGATGTTTATACTACAGTACTTACTGAAAAAATGTATAGTGGTGTGACATTAAAGAAATACGAAACAAAAGAAATAATAAAAGATGGTGTTTCTATATATTATCTAAAAGATGAAAATGAAATATTCTATAGTGATGAACCAGAACATCAAGGACATGTTGCTAAAAAGCTTAAGCATTATGAAAAAGATGCTAGAAATGATGGTTATTATGTCATTAACGAAATAGATTATGAAAATGATAAGACTACTTATGAATATGAAAGAATTATAAAATCAGGCACTGCAAAATATGATTTAGAAGATAATGTAATATCAAGTGTTAAATTCACTTTCAACTATAATTTAGAAACACCAACACAACAAATTGTTTATGTAAGCACAACAGATGTAGCTGGACAAATTCATACACAAACATATGATGCTGTAAAGAAAAATGGTAATAGTTGGCTATACACAAAAATAACTGACAAATATGAAAAAGATGGAAAAACTATTTCATTAGATGTAGAACAAAATGTTCTTCTATCTAAAGATGATAATTATGTCGTTAGAAAAGGGTCAAAGACAAAAACAACATATGATTATGAAAATGAAACATATACAGTAGAATATAAGGTATACTATAACTCTATTGAATCTAGTATTATTGATGCGCTTGTAGAAGATAGTGTTAAAACATATGATTTTAATGATTTCTTAATTAGTGAACATACAATCAAAAATGATGTAAAAGAAGTTAAGGTACAAGAAATCGTCTATGGATACATTGAAGATTCTACTAATTTATATAAGAAATATCATACTACATATGATACAACAAATAATACATTAGTATCTGAAACTACTACTATTTTTGATTTTACTGACAAAACAAAGCCTCTATTTGTTTCAAAGGAATTAAGACAATATGATACTTATGATGATTTAGGTAGAGCAAGAAATGAAATTATTAGCACTTATAGTGATGAAGAAACTATCAAGGATAAGATTTGTAGAGTACATGATTATGCTAATAACATAATTCAAGAACTTGAACCATGGGGAGATTCTTATTGGCGTAATAAACGTGAATATGTAGTAAGTGATGATATACTTATTCTAAAAAAACTTTATGAGTACAAAGATAATTCTACAGACAAATATAATAAATTAGTTGTTGGATTAGGGGATGTACACTATCTAGATACAGATGATTATAAAGGTTATTATTACAATTCTGTATTAGAAGTAACTTATACTGAAAATAATAATCTTAAAAATATAAAGTGTTACCGTAATGATTTTGATGAAAAGAGTTATAAAGAATATGTAGTTAAAGATGATAAACTAAATGATGAAACAAATTTTAACATAGATGATGAAACAGTCAATTTAGATAACTTCAACTATATTTGTACAATTGATAGTGCTTTAAAAATTGTAGAATAATAAAAATAAAAAAGGGCTTAATCAAGCGATTAAGTCCTTTATTTTATTTTACAACAATATTAACTATTTTCTTAGGAACTACTATTATTTTAACAATAGTATTACCATCAGTAAATGCTTTAACTTTATCACTAGCTAAAGCTTTTTCTTTAATAGAATCTTCAGCCTCATTTAAGCCTACTTCTATTTTATCTCTAAGCTTTCCATTAACTTGAACCATCATAAATACAGTATCACTAATAAGCTTACTTGGATCATATTTAGGCCATGGTTCATAAGCTATTGTGTTATTATGGCCAAGATATTCCCAAAGTTCTT
>JAEEGL012267622.1_pt1 | contig 17569 bp, 14 predicted proteins | sample 9134231 | NCBI WGS metagenome assembly JAEEGL01 (sample SAMN16246548, study PRJNA631951) | gut metagenome | biome: gut microbiome; feature: rumen; material: fiber-attached | host: Bos | place: Iran: Karaj | collected 2018-10 | reverse complement strand
GGTTATCGTTTCATTGTGCGCTTCCCTCGTGACAGCGTGCAACCAGAAGGACGATCGCACGGATTTCACAACCCGTGAGACCGAAACTCAGTTTCAGCCTGGCGTTGACGAGCCCAATCAGACCATCAATACGGTGGATCCGACTGAGACCGCAACACCAACAGAGTCTACGCCCGCCCCTGCAGGAAAGTATACATATACTGTCTACGCAGGTACGGAATACGAGACAACGTTGAGCATGGACGTCAATATTGATGACTATCTCCTCAATAAAGACGATCAGAAGGTCCCATTCTTCTCAATCGGGTCCTTAAAAGAAACTCTGGGGTATCTCAACAATGGCGACCCCAACTTCGACTCTTCGAAGGAAACGCTTCTTTATTCTGCGTATATCTATGGAGATACGCAAATGGTTTGGCGTAGTGGCGATAATTATAGTGATACGGAAAACCCTAGTGGCTACCCGCAGATGTATAGCTTTAACTATCATCTCGCCCCCATTTCTAACTATAAGTCCGACGCGAGAACAGCCGAAGAGATTGAGTCTTCGTACTCTAATTACGGTATAATTGTCCAGTTCAGCCAGCATTCTGACGATATCTGCTATTATACCGTTAACGACGGCGAAAAAGTAGGTATTTCAAGAGACGATGCGATTATTATCGCTTACGTATTATCCTCAGCGATTGCTCGCCCAGGCGAGAACCCGTTTGCCGGGACTAACCTCGACAAAACGTTAGCATTGAACTCTGGTAACTATCTGACCTACGTTCTGCCTTAATGCTTCAGTGAAGCCCACTCTTTCGAGTGGGCTTTTTCTATGTCAGGAAATATAGGCTTCTTTTTTGACATCTATACTATACCCTTGCGACAATACAACATCTGCGTAGTATTGATCATAGTGGTTGTTATCAGCGAACGAAATAATATGCTCTTCCTCTTCGACGATGTACGGATAGTAGTCAGAAGGGTCGTAATTTGCAATATAGGTCAGCGCGTCTAGCGTATCTAGCGTAGCGATAACGTTTTCTTTCGTTAGCCCAGAATATCTTGCTAAGACCCCCTCAAATGAATTGTCTAGCGGATTCTTTTTATAATATTCGACCAAGAACTTAGATACCGCGGATTCACCAAGCCCTTCTGCTTCCGCGAGAGCCTGATCTTCCATAAAACGCTGATATTCTTGCCTCTTTTTCAAAGTCGGCACATTCAGCTCGTCCGCTTCTTTTTCACGGCCCGTAACGCATGCCGAGCCCGTAATCCAGCCCATGTTTTCAAGTTTTCCAACTCCTTCCGCAATATCAAGAGCGTCGCCGACGACTGGAACTGCACCCGCGATACCCGAAAGTGGCGATACGGTTGCTTCGCCGACCGAAATATTCGTTCTTGCTCCATCGTCGAGCGATGGCGTTACTTGCGCCATAATGTTCTGATCGGCCTTGCCCCAAGGAGAACTGCGCTGGCCGCAATAGACGATATATCTAGCCAAATTGGACTTTTCCTGAATAACCGGGTTTCCATCGTCGTCCGCTTTCAGATCTTCATCGTCAATAGAGTCTATAATGTCCGCCGGGTGCGTATCGATGGTTGAGAGATCAGAAATAAAGTACGGGTCACAGGTCGCGTCGGCGATGCCGCCAATATAGTAAACATCCGGACAATATTTTTTCGTATATTCTAACTCCTCCTCCGCTCTAATCCCTGCAGAAATAGCAGAAGAGCGCGGTAGCAAGGATGAGAGCGAACCAGTAAAGAGATCGCCGAGCCCCTTGATGAAGCTAGAGGTGCTATGCATGCTCGAGGTTAAAGGTATCATTTTTGTCGCAAGGCTTCCCAAGAAAGTATACTGCGATGAGATGTCGAATGGGCTGCGCGTCGCTCTTTCATAGCGGGCAATTTCCTCCTTTTCGAAGGCTTGCAACTGGAAGAACTGCGGCAGAGTATCCTTTGTCGCAACCGACCCGCCTGCTGACTGATATTGGCCGCCATATAGCTTATTGCCTCCGCTAACGAGAGCGTTGCCGAGATCTTCACCCATAACCTCAGTAGCGATAGTACGCGTAAGGACATGCGCAACCCATGGGACCATGAAACTTACAAGAGTGGACAACACCATGCTGGCAATTACTTGCAAGCCCGACATCTCTGCGGCAGCACCGACGATACAGCCAAGAAGCGCTGCGCCGAACGAACCCAAACCAGCAACAGTGCAACCTATAATCGAGGCTACGTCGGTCGCGGCGCCGACGGCAGCAGCGGCAATACGGGCCGACGTGCAAGCTGCAAAGCTAGCCGCAGTGACGCTTACTTTTTTCTCGGACGCGCCAACAAGTCTTTGCACCTCGCGGAATGCATTATTGGCAACTGTATTAATATTAAAGCTCTGGACGCTCAAATCACTACCGTCGATAGCTTCGCCTCTATAAAGCGCATACGAAGACTCCGCCTGAACAGCCGATCGCTCACGACTAACCGTTTGTGTTTCGAGCGCATCTCCGTCGTTATTTACTGACAATACTTGAGTATAGGACGCCATAGTCGGCTCCATCATAGACCGAGCAAGCTCATTGTATGGGCTCGCATCGGCTTCGCCAGTCTTTGCTTTTTGAAATGCTTCAAATATAGCCGAGGAAGTTTTTATGATTTGAACCGCTTGATATGCCGTAATTATCGCCGAAACGGCCGATATAAAATCCTGCGCACCACAAGATATATTAACCACCAGGTTCGCTGCGCTTGATATTTTCTTCAAGGATTGAACACCGCCACCAACAGATTCGAGTCGACTCTTCACCTTATCAGTGTTTGTTATTTTGCCATCCGAATCAACTTCGACATCAGCTCTTTTAAACGTAGCGTCTGTCATTTCTGGATTTTTTTCGTCTATTTCGGGGTCTGATTTGACGGTGTCGCCAGTTTTTTCATCAGTAGTTTCTTTGCCTTCTTTACTGTTTGTCCCCTTCACTTTACCTTCGGCAGTATCAGAATCAGCGTATTCCGAAATAGTTTTACGGATGGTAGTCATATCCGTGCCGGAGCCGGTGTCGCCACTCTGTGCCCTAGCCCTCGCAGACTGAAAGTCTTTCCAGAGATTGCGGTCGACGCCGATTCTCTCCAAGAATCCCTCTATCCGAGAATCAAACCAATCCGCAACCGAACCGCGCCAAGTGCGAGCGCCCTTCGTATATGCAGCCTGAAATTCTGGATCATTCTGAAAAACGTCTTCAAAATAGAGACGGCCGCCCACTGCATCGTTTTCGTCGGCAACTATAGTCCTCCCCTTATATTTCATAACTTTAATACCGTCAACATCCTCGAATTCAATACCTTGCGCCTTAAGTTTTTTGATCATTTTTTTGGAAGGCTTAAAGGTGGTCTTATTTGAACCAATACCAAATTGAGCAAATAGCTTCGGAGCCTTGCGGCAATCTTTCAAGAGGCCGTTATTGGTTTGAAATTTTAGCCAGTTTTGGCTGCGCTGTTTGATCGTGACGCCGCTAAAGTCGAAGCGACCTTCGAGCTGCGACATAAAGCTCTCCGGGAGCGAGGCGCCGGACATGAAGCTCATGCCGCCGAAGCCGAACAGAATTGCGAGGATTACAAAGGCTGGGCCGGCTTTTTTGAGCTTACTAGAGCCCTTGCTAATCTTGCCTGATTTGAGGTCTTGGATGCCTTGGACGGCATTTTTGAACTTGCCCTGAGCGGTGTCGGCCTCGACGTTTTCTTCTTTTTGGCCGAGTGAGGCGTCTTTGTCGCCGCCGCGCCCGTTTTTATTCGGGTCTTTACTGGCGCCATCTTCGCCTTTTTTCAGCGCGTCTTGGGCGTTTTTCTTCTTGTCACGATTGTCGTTAATTCTTTCGGCGAGCTTACCAAAAACCGTCCGGTTGCGACCGTTTTCGTAGTCGTCGCCATAGTCGGATTGCCTATTCAACGCATTATCAAAAACCGGGTCATAGGCCTGGCCGTTTTTATAGACGACGTCATTAGTGCGCATATTATCTTCAGCGCTATCTTTCGCATTAAAAGCCATGTCCACCTTCGTCCATAATTACTAATTATTGTATCACACTTATGCTTTTGGGGCTTGATTTTTAAGATAAGATATGTCTATAATAATGGTAGGAGACCGCTTATGGCTAAAAACAAAAAAACAAAAAAACTTATTAAAAACTTTTTTACCGCGATTATTGCGATTCTTTTGATTGCCGCGATTGTGCTCGGCGTCATTCTGCTCTTCCGTCAAAACGAGAACAGCACGCCAAAACCGCAGCCGCAGCAGGATTATGCACGCGACATTAATACCGCCTCAGACAAGATTAAAACCGAAGATGATTTGAAGGACGAAGAAAAAGTTGCCGAGTCGAGCAACGATGCGAAGGATCGCCAAGAAGCCGACGACAACGCGCAGGCGAAGGCAAAAGAAGCCACGAAGAAGACCGAATCTGGCACACTTGTTGCGGAACCGGAAATTACCTATACCTACACCGATAACGAGACCGGCGACACTTTGGTTGGCGCCGAGGTTCGCAACATTAACGAAACCGGCGGCAAGTGCACCTACACTTTCACGCGCGGTTCGACTTCAACTAGCGTCACAACTGGCATCAACGCCGGCCCAAGTTATATTTCATGCGAGGCGGCTCGCTTGCCGAAAGGCAAACTATCGAGCGGCACTTGGTCGGTAACGGTAAAATATAAATCTAACACTGCGGAGGGTGAGAGTGAAGCACAGAGCTATAGCGTTCGGTAGCATCGCGGCAAGCGCGGCGTTTATCGCGGTCTTTTTCGGGCTGGCAATTATTAACACTCCCGGCAGCGAGGCGGCATCGATTGCCGATTTCAAAGCCGGCAATATTATCGACGACGAGGTTTTCTATAACAAAGACGCTATGACGGTCGAGCAGATTCAGGCGCACCTCAACAGGTACAATCCGACTTGCGACATGTGGGGTACTGGTCCGGTCGGTAGTGGTCGCAGCATCAACGGCAAGGCCGTTCCGGCCAACACGCCACGCGCCGAATACGCAAAGCAAATGCTCGCTGCCGGCAAAACACGTTACCACGAGCCGCCATATGTTTGTATTCAACATTTTTACGAAAACCCGACAACGCATCGCACGCTTTTTGAATCGAAAGGCAAGATTGAAGACGGGATGATTTCGGCAGCGCAAATTATCTATAATGCTGCGCAGCAATACAATATCAATCCGCAGGTTTTGCTCGTCATGCTCAAAAAGGAAAGCTACGCCTGGGGCGACAACTGGCCGCTCAAAGACGAATATAATACCGTGATGGGCTACGCTTGCCCAGACAATGCCGCTTGCGACACGAAGTATTACGGTTTTTATAATCAGGTCATGACGGCGGCTTGGCAATTAAACAAATACAAGTCCGATTGGATCAATAAAACTTTCAAATTCAACTATCGTCCAGGCGCAGTAAACAATATTTACTATTCCCCGACGGCGAGTTGCGGCAAGAAGCAAGTTTACATCGAAAACATTGCGACCGCTTCCCTCTATATTTACACACCATATACGCCAAACGACGCCGCGCTCAAGGCTTATCCTGGCACGGCAAACTGCGGCTCTTACGGCAACCGCAACTTCTTTATGTACTTCGTAGAGTGGTTCGGGACGACGCGCGCGCCAGAAAAACCAGTGACGCCTGCGCAGCCGACACAGGAGCAGCCGGTGGCTCAAGAACAACCACAGCAGCCTGCCGATCAGGCTCAACAGCCGGCCACAAATCAGCAAACGCCGACCCAGACGACTGAGCAAGCTCAACAGCCAGCCACAACGACTCAGCAGCAACCTACGCAACAGCAACCTACGCAACAGCAGCCAGCCACGCAGCCGAAACCGACCGTTCCAACCGAGCCAACGATCAACGGCTATAAATCCAGAACGAAGATTATTGAGGCTTGGAAAAAACTCGGTGGTGAAACTGGCAAGCTCGGCAAAGCAATTACGAAGGTCGACTCTTACGCGCCAACTAATATTGTCTGGCAGCAATTCCAAAAGGGCCTCCTCGTTGGCAACGACAAAATCGGCTACTTCGAATCAAGCGGTGGCATCCGCAAACGCTGGCGCGCGCTTGGTACAGAGACCGGCAAGCTCGGCTTCCCGACCGGCAATATTGAATGCTGGAAACCGACGAATCTTTGTTGGCAGCCATATCAAAAAGGTCTAATTGTCGGTAACGATAAGTATGGTTACTGGGAATCAAGCGGCAAGCTTCGCAAATACTGGCGTAGTCACGGCGGCGAGGCCGGCAAAATGGGCTACCCGACCAGCAATATCAAGACTAGCGGAAAAACGATTTACCAAAAATACTCGCGCGGTACTCTCTATTACAATACCGCTAACGGTCGCTACACCTGGCGATAGATGTTAAAATAAGGTAATGGAATTAACATTATTTGCAAGCGTCGTGCTTTATATTGCCGTGTTTTTGTTGGCCGCATATTGCGCCCGCGCCGGTCAAATCAAGAAAAACCGCACGCTGCAAATAATTGCCGTTGCCCTGCCGATTTTGCTTGCGGGCCTACGCCTTCATGCTGGCACCGATACCGACACTTATCGCGCCTTCTATTCGCACATCGGAAACGAAAGTTTCGCGGCCTCCATGTCGCGCGTCACGTCCGGCGCAATGGAACCGCTAATTGTTCTCCTCGCGCGTCTCGGCAACGCTTTTCATCTTGACGCATCTTTCATTTTCGTCGTTTTCGCGGCAATTACTGTTATCGCGCTGTATTTTACGACGCGGAATTTGTCGAAAGAGCACGCATGGCTCTACTATGGCATGCTACTATTTCTCTGCTTCCCCGAAAGCTTAAATATCATGCGCCAAATTGCCGCCGTAAGCGTGCAGGCGCTAGCGCTCAGTTACATCATTAAGCGCACACACGAGAATAAGCCGGTCCATGTATTGAACGTCGTTCTACTGGCGCTGCTCGCGATCATCTTGCACTACTCGTCGATTTTATTAATCCCGGCGCTGCTGTTACCATTCTTCGTCAAACACATCCGCGGCCGCACGCTTTTCGTTTTGATGGCGATTGCGGTTTCGATTTGTTTGTTCGCTTTCCCGCAGGTCCTTGCGATCGTCGCCGAGTTTGGCCTTTTGCCACAAAAGCACCTCGATACATTTTTGGCCACACCGGGCTCGCTGATCAACGTAAAGTTTTTTGCCGCAACCCTGCTGACGGCCGTGTTCTTTACAAACTTCTTCCGCCGCCGCGATAAAAAAGACAAGGAATACGGCTTCCTCATGATGCTCGGCATGATTTATTCTGGCATCGGTTTTTACTCTGGCTACATCGGCCGCATGTCGACATTCTTCTGGGTGTTTATTATTATCGGCATGGTAAACTTGGTTAACCAGCTATTCAAACAAGAGCGCGACAAGTTACTCGTCAACTGTCTGATTGCCGTTTCATATTTCGTGCTATATTTTGCCGTACTTGGCTTCGACGAAATCTTACCGTATAGTTTTTAGATTTCGGTCTCTAGGGCTTTTTTGATCACGTCGTCCATGTCGTAGTATTTATACTCGGCAAGGCGGCCGCCGAAGATAACATTTGGTTCTTGCGCAGCGAGTGCGCGATATTTTTCGGCAAGCTCGTTATTTTTTGCGTCATTAATAACGTAGTAGGCTTCTTTTTTCGGATCGTCCCAGTCGTCTGGATATTCGTAAGTAATAATCGTCTTTGGCGATTCGGTCGATTCGAAATGTTTGTGCTCGATGACGCGCGTATAGTCGACTTCGTGGCCGGTGTAGTTCACGACCGCGCAGCCCTGATGGTTTTCTTCGTTGAGCGTTTCGGTTTCGAAACGGAGCGAGCGATATTCGAGATGGCCATAACAGAAGCCAAAGTATTCATCGATCATGCCAGTATAAACAATCGTCTTGGCTTGCTTGCGATACTCGTCTGCATTATCGAAGAAATTCGTATTGAGGCGAACTTCGACGCCTTCGAGCATTTTTTCGACAAGTTTCGTATAGCCACCAATCGGAATGCCCTGATAGCGATCGTTGAAGTAGTTGTTGTCGTAGGTGAAGCGCACAGGAAGACGCTTAATAATGTCTGCCGGCAGATCCTTGCAGTCGCGATGCCACTGCTTTTCGGTATAGCCTTTGATGAGTTTTTCGTAAATACTGCGGCCAACGAGCGAAATCGCCTGCTCTTCGAGATTCTGCGGCTCACGGCCGGCCATTTCTTGGCGCTCTTCGTCGATGCGTTTTTTGGCGTCTTCTGGCGTGAAAACATCCGGCCAAATTTTGCTAAAAGTATTCATATTGAACGGCATGTTATAAATCTCGTTGCCGATGCGCGCGACTGGCGAATTTGTGTAGCGATTAAACTCGACAAGCGAATTCACGAAATCCCACACATCTTTGTAGTCGGTGTGAAAAATGTGCGCGCCATATTTATGAACATTAATGCCCTCGACGTTTTCGGTGTAAACATTGCCGGCAATATGGTCGCGCTTGTCGATGACGAGCACTTTCTTACCCTGCTGCTTGGCGCGATAGGCAATCGTCGCACCAAAGAGACCGGCACCAACAATAATATAGTCGTACATTATTCTTCCTCCCCCAACGCAAGGCGTTGCGCAATCGCAATGTCTTTGTCGGTCGTAATTTTGATATTGTCCGCGTTGCCTTCCATGACGTAAACTTTTTCACCATTATCTACAAAGAGCGTCGCGAGATCAGTAATGCCCGCCAGTTCTTCGGCGCTGTATTTTTTGGCAAATTTCGTAAGTAAATTAATATTAAACAACTGCGGCGCTTCGTCGGTATAGAGGTGCTTGCGACTAATCGTGCGGCCAATGCAATTATTCTCATCAATTTCGACAACATCGACCGTGAGTGGATTGGCGACCACGACAGCCGAATGAAGGCGCGTGCGATTGATGGCGCCGCTCAAGACTTCGTCGTCCGTAAATGGACGCACGGCGTCGTGAATCATCACGAAATCATTTTCGCTTGGAGCAAAGTTTTCTTTGATGTAGTCGATGCCGGCGGCAAGCGATTCATAGCGGCTGGCAGCAGCCGGAAGAATGTAAACACTTTCCGTCATGCCGTATTTGACGAGCATATCGTCTAGTAGCGCGCAGTAGTCCATATTGCACAGGACGACGATTTTATCGAGGCGTTCTTGGCGGCGAAGTTTTTTGAGCGTACGAATAATAATCGGGATGCCACGAATTTCGATGAATTGTTTCGGCACAGTAGTATTGCCCATTCTCTTTCCGCTACCGCCAGCTAGTAAAATCGTATAAATCATCCTGCTCCTTTCTATAAATAATACTCTTCTGGATTAATCGTGCCGTCTTGGACGCCTTTCACGAAATCTTTGTACGCAATCTTTGTCGAGAAATAACACTCGCCATGCGTATTTGGCGCCTGAATTGGCGTCTTGTAGTCGCCAAAATGCTGGGTCAGAATCTTGTCGTAGGCATATGGCATTGGAATGGTGGTTTTATCGAAGACGACGTTTTTTAACTTCCTTAAATCCTTCACTTCCATGAAGTCTGCTTCTTTGCCGTAATTGACCGTGAGTGCACCAACGATGCCATTGCCGCAGCCATTGTAGCGCTTAGCTTCGCGCTCGAGTTTCTTGAACATGCGTTTGCGTCCACCATGCAAAACGATGACGACCATCGCAATAACACGACGTATTTTTTGCTTGAGGCTCGTTGCTTTATAGAAACGATTGCGCATCGTGCCCGTACAAAATACAACTTTGCGGCGGTGTTGTTTGAGTTCTTTTTCGGTCGCCGGATATTCGTCTAGTGGGAAGATATCAATGAAGATGCCTTGGTTATAATGACGGCCCAAATCCTCTGGCATAATCGCCGTCGTATCGCTGCGGCAAAGCTGAGCGTGCCCGCGATAAAGTTTGGCGGTATAGTCATTTTGGAAGCAATATGGCTCTTTGAATTCGCTTGCTACCGCGCAGAGTTTTTCGTACTCTTCGCGAAGCATTGCAATATCGATATCGTCATCCCAAGGAATAAAGCCCTTGTACTGAATCGCGCCAAGCATCGTGCCGCCAAAAGCGAAGTATTTGATGCCGTGCTTTTCGCAGACGCGTTTGAACTCGGCAAAAATATCTAGTTCGACGTCCCAGACAGCGCGGCGGGCTTTGGTAATTTTAAAATCTTTTACTCCCATACGCGATCAATTTTGTCCTTGTGCTCCATATAATAGCGCCAGTCTTTGTCTGGATCGTAGAATACTTCCCCATGCATAGACGTGCCTTTGACGGGCTTCATATAGTCGCCGTAGTAGCGCGTTAGAATTTCGTCGTAATCCTTCGGGATGTTTGCTTCAATATCCATGAACGGCACCTTCATAAAACCGCCCTTGCGGAACCATTTGTTGTCGCGCTTAATGCCGTCTGGTCTAAACACTAAAACACCGCTCTGCTTCGTCTGAACGTTGTCGTATTTCTGCGCGAGTTTTTCGGCGCGCTTGATGAGCCACTGCGTACCAAAAACCTTGTGAAGAATTTGTTTTGATTTGCGATTGGAGTGCAAAAACAGACGACGAATAGACTGAAGTTTCTTCAAGAACTTTTCGCGCTCTTTTGGATCATCAGGAACATTATCGAGCGGGAAAACGTCAATCGAAATACCCTGATGGAAATTGTATGCTAAGTCAACTTCTATAATCGAGGTCGTACCGTTGCGACAAATTTGCGTAATGCCGCGATAGTAGCCCTTGGTCGTGTCGCTATTTTTGATGAAATAATCATCACTAAGTTCGTCTTTAGCGTATTTAAGGAAACGGTCGTAATTTTTGCGCGTCATAGTAATGTCGATATCGTCATCCCAAGGAATAATCCCGCGGTGACGAATCGCGCCGAGAATCGAGCCGCTGTCGAGCGAATATTCAATATTATGTCTCTCGCAGATAGCAATGCACTGCTTCAAAATATCGAGCTGAACTGCCCAGACTTTTTTCATTTTGGCGCTAACTTTGTAGCCGTCGATCACTTCCGGTTTTAAGGAAAATGTCCGCTTGTGGCCGCGGTATTTTTTCACACTCATATAAGATATATTATATCAGTTTAACGGTGAAAAATCTTGCCGAGAACCTTTTTCGTCTCGCCAATCAAGTAGCGGTCGCGCAAAACAACGAACAGGATGAAGAAGTAGCTGACGGCGCCAATGAGGATTTTTGTGCCAACCGTAACAATGTCAACCGTAGTCCAGAAGCGGTTCAAAACAAACAAAATACCAAACATCGCGAGCGATGCGAGAAGATATTTCGTCATAATCGAGAAAACATTGCGCGTCTTGATATAATTGCGCGCTAGATATATATACGCTACGGCAATGACGAGCTCGGCGATAATGGAGCTGATCGCGGCACCGTGGCTTTGCCAAAGATTAATCGTTATGATATTTAACACAAAGTTCACAGCGGCGCCAACCCAAAGGAAAATTGCGCTCTTGGCACGCTGGCCAATTGGGACGAGAAGCTGACCGCCAATACAGTTGCTGACGGCAATAATCAAAATTATTGGAGCAAACAGCGGCAAAAGCGAGCAGACTTTTTCGTAGCCTTCGCCGAAGAAAATAATCGAGAAACCTGGACCGACAGCGATGAGACCAAAGACAATCGGGAGAGCGAGCAGATAAATAAAATGGAAGGAGGTCTTGAGGCGTTCGCGCATCTCTTCTTTGTTGCCCTTGCCATAGAGGTAGGCCATGCGCGGTGCCATCACGGCATTGAGCGACGTCATAATAATGAGACCAATCTGAATAATCTTATAAGTTTGATCGTAGTAGCCGTTCTCTGCTTCGGAGCGCGTAATAACGCCCAGCATCGTTTTGTCGAGCACCGTATAAATCGACGTCGCGATTTGTGGAAGGAAGTAAATCAAGGATTCTTTCCAGTAGCGGAAAATACGAATCTCTTTGAAATTTGGCCCGTCGGCAAGCTTGAAGAATTTGATCCACAAAATGCACGACGACAGGACGGCTGAAAGGCTGTTAATGAGAACAAAGAGCCAGAGGTCGTTTGGCCCCTTGACGAAGAGAAAAGTCGCAAGAACGCCAGCAATTTTGATAAAAATATTACGAATGGAAATATACTTGTATTCTTCGAGACCGCGATAAAACCAGTTCATATCGATAATGGCGGCAACGATATTGAGGAGCATAATCCATTGAACAGCCGGATAGCCGCCAAAGCACGAAACATACACGATGTAGGCAAGTACCGAGATGACGCCGGTTATAAATTGATAGCTAAAACAGTCCCAAAAAATCTTGGAATAGCGTTTACGGTCATCTTGATGCAGCGCAATTTCGCGCGCACCAAAACTTCCGATGCCGATGTTTGCGAATAAAATGAAGTACGCAACAATCGAAAGCGTGAAGCTGTTGATGCCGATATTTTCAACGCCAAGGACACGCGAGAGGTACGGGATCGTGATGAGCGGAACAATAATCAGCAAAATCTGATACGCAAGATTGTATAGATAGTTCTTTTTGATGCTTTTCTTGGCGGCCATATTATAGATGTTTGTACCTTTCGGTTAGATAAATCCAGAAAAGTCGCGTCAGAATGGCGTTGCCGCCGGCGGTAATGCGATACTTTTTGTCGTGCTTGAGATAGTCGAAGATGTCTGGGTGCTCGCGCTCAATTAGATTAAACAGTTCTTTGACCTGGCCCGTCATATCCTCTTCATTCGCGAGAACGATGATGTCGAAATGGTCGATAACGTAACCGGAAATTTGGCGCGCGAGATATTTGCGCACATTCGGGTGAAGCTTATTTTTGTTTTTTTCGTAGAAAGCCAGATGGCGATCAAGAATGAGACGATGATTGCCGAGATTGCGACGCATTTTTTCTGGGCTTGTACTCTGCCCCGCAAGCGCAACGCGGTACATGTAGATATTAAGGTCGTAATAAATGCAGGTTTTGATGAATGGCGTCGGATAGAACATATACTCGGAATCGGTATAAAAACCGTTGTCGAGTTTAATATGTTTTTTCATGATGTCCGTGCGATAAATCGTGTTGTGCATGCGCAATGGCGTGCTGTAGTCGTAGACGAAAGTATCAAAATTAAACACTTCACCAATTGGCATGTTGTTGATTTTGCATGTCTCTTTTGGCTGCTGGCGGCGATTGTGATAAGGCGTATAGTTAGCAAACACGGCATCGACGTCTACGGTTTTGAGTTTTTCGATTAGTGTCGCAAAGTCGTCTGTATTCACCCAGTCGTCGCCGTCGACCATGCGGAAATATTTGCCGGTCGCGTATTTGATGCCGGTATTAACGGTCGCGCCCGGACCAGAATTGATTTGGCGGATGAGTTTGATGGATTTTGGATATTTCTTAACGTACTTCTCGACGCGCTGCGGCGTGTCGTCTTTCGAGCCGTCATCAACTACGAGAACCTCGATATCGTTAATAAAACGCTCGTCACAAAAAGATTTTAGACAGTCATCAATCATGCCGCCGAGATTATAAGCGGCAACCGAAATTGACAAAATCTTTTGCGACTTATTGGCCATTTATTTCTCCGAACGATAGTCGAAACGAATGAACACAATGACAGCGGCAATAATCAGCATGCCAAAGGCGGCAATAGCGATCGAGATTGCGCGCGTCTTGAGCGTGACAGTTGGCTGCGCCTCGCTCGCTTCTTCGAGAATAGTAACGCGGTAGTTATAGGCGTCATCGAAAGCCTCGGTGATGATATTGTTCGTGTTCACGACAACCGTATTAGCAAAGTTCTTGGCTTTTTCGGCATCGGCAGCAGTCACCTTCACCTCGAAGATGCCGCGAGGAGATTCCTTGACGTCATAGCTTGGCGCTTCTTCGAGTTTAACAGTCTTGTCGACATTGGCGAGAACGTTTTTGCTCGAGAATAATTCAATCAACTGCGAATATGGTGAAGTCGCCGCGCCGTTGTCGACGTGCGAATTATAGACGGAAAACTTCGCCGAAGCGGTATATTGAACCTTGCGCGTAAAGGCAAACGCCGAGCCGGCAGCTGCGCCAATTACAAAGAAAATGGCGAGGAAAATCCAGGCTTTTTTAAGCTCTTTGAGATAGTTTCTGAAAGTAAATTTAGTTTTCGTCATTATTGCTCCTTTTCCTTGTTCAAATAGTTAATCGTATCGCGCATCGCGTCATCAATCGTCAACTCGGTGCTCCAGCCTAATTCTTGTTTTGCTCTGTCGGCATTTGCCCAAATTTCCGGCAAGTCTCCGGCGCGGCGGCCGACAATCTTGTACGGCAACTTCTTGCCGCTCGCTTTTTCGAAAGCAGCAATCATTTCCAGAACGGAACTTGGGCGGCCAGTGCCGAGATTATAGATACTCACGCCATCTTTGATGTGCTCGATTGCGGCAACGTGGCCTTTCGCAAGATCAACTACGTGAATATAGTCGCGGCGAGCGGTGCCGTCTTCCGTATCGTAGTCGTCGCCATAAACGCTGAGTTCCGGAATCTTCCCCTGCGAAACGCGCATAATAATCGGCATGAGGTTGTTCGGGATACCATTTGGATCTTCGCCAATCAAGCCAGATTCGTGGGCGCCAATCGGATTGAAGTAGCGCAAAATCGTAGCCTTGAATTCCGGATCGGAAACCGCATAGTCCTTAATGATTTCTTCGATGAAAAACTTGGTTTTGCCGTATGGATTAGCAATCTGACCGCCAGTCTGCATCGTCTCGACGCATTCCGGTGTTTCCTGAATGCCATAAACGGTCGCGGAAGAGGAAAAGACGAGTTCTTTGACGCCATATTTTTTCATCACTTCCATTAAGTTCACGGTACCAGTAATGTTGTTGTAGTAGTACCAGAGCGGTTTTTCAACAGATTCGCCGACCGCCTTGAGCCCGGCAAAATGAATTACGGCATCATAGTGGCCTTCGGCAAAAATTTTGTCGAGAGTATCTTTATCAAGAATATCTGCTTCATAGAATTTCGGACGAACGCCGGTAATTTTTTCGATCTGGTCGAGAACAGTAATTTTGCTATTAAAAAGGTTATCGAGTAGTTCGACTTCATAACCGTTTTTAATCAATTCAATAGCAGTGTGCGAACCAATATAACCGGTTCCACCAGTAGCCAAAATTTTCTTCATATATCTATTATAGCATCTGTTAGCAATTATTTGCTGCGCGCGGCGCCGTTGCCAACAATGACAATAAAGTCTGCTTCAGTAGATTTGAGACTATCTGGGATTTCAGCATTAGGATCGACTTTGTAGAGCTTCTTGAGTGCCTCGGCAGTCTTGGTAAGCTTCTTGTTTTTCTGGTAAATGCGTACGCCATCAAAGCCGGCTTGGTCGCTCGGGGCGTTGCCGGTAGATTTGACAATGTAGCCCTTGTTTTCGAGATAGGTCTTCTCTTTTGAGGCAATACCGTAAGCAGATGTGCCGTTCAAGACAACAACCTGAGCATTCTCGGATGTAAATGGTTCAGCGCTGAATTTGCGCTTAATATATGCGCGGATATTTGTATAGTTGCCAACGCCAGCGCTCGGGAGGACATAAGAGATACCATTAATAGTACCGGTGGTCATCAATGGCGACGGTTTGTCGTCGGTCGAATAAAGCGAAATGTTATCGATCTTAGCAAGATTCAAGGTATTCGCAAGCTTGATAAAGGTCTTGATCTCGGTGTCCTTAATGTCGGTGCGCAAGTTGTCGCCAACAGCATCTTTAATCTTCATGACCGCAAAGATATCCGAAGTGATGTTCTTTTTCTTCGCCGTGTGGACAATCGCTTCGAGAACGCGTTGCTGGAAATATTCACGGCTAAAGTTACCATTTGCAGCACCGTAGCCACCATGCGCATTGCGAACGCGCGCAACACCTAGTGCTTGCCAGCCACCTAAATGGACAACTTGGCCGTTTGGATACTGAATGCCGTATTTGCCATTGCGATAATTGTCTGCGAGACCCTTCGGGCTAGTAGTCTTAATGGTAGTTTCGTCGCCATCCCAGGTCTGGTCGCCATAAACAAAGACAACGTCGATGCCGCCAATTGCGTCGACAATCTTCGTGACTGCGCCCCAGTTAGCGTGGATGCGATAATGAACTTTTACGCCAAGCACGTCCTCAAAGACGGCGGCAAGCTTGCGAGCGCCTTCCGCCTCAGCTTTGCGCTTCTCTTCAGCGCTCTTATTGACGGCTTTCTGGTATTCGCAGAAATATACCTCGTTAAGCTTACCGGTAGCAGTACAGGTGCGGACTGCTTTAAGATCGCGCGGGAGGTTAATTGCTTTAGCGTCGCCAGTCTCCTGGTTCACGCTCAAAAGCATCATCGAGTCGGTCAGCCAGCCGCCATCATACTGCGGATTGTCCATACTGAAGCCTTCCGTTCCGAAGATAAGGATATTCGTGCGACCATTTTCGTCTTTTTGGAGCGGCGTATCTGGATCAGAAGTCAAAAAGCCCAAGAGACTACCGCCATCGGTAACTTTCGCAATAAAGTCATTAAAATAGCCATAGACGCAGCCGGCGGCAATAATAAGTAGTAATACTACGACAATAATGACGCGGCGCAGAACTTTGTGTTTCTTCTTTTTAGTTTTTTTACGTTCTTTTTTAGGAACATCAACCAAATCGGTTGGGTTTTCGTCTTTCACAATATTAAAAAACTCCTTCACTGCCTGTTCTTGCGAGTTGTGGACTTCTTTTTTGGCCGGTTCGAGCCGACGGCTCTCCTGCATACGCACCTTTAGCTCTTTTTTCTTGGTCGGAGCTTCGAGGGTTTTACGTTTAACAGGGGTTTTTGCGCTAATGTTTTTACGCTTTAAACCGTCAATTGAAGTATTACTCATTCTTATATTTTAACATTTTGGAGGCCGCTTTTGAATGCGTGGCTTTTCCACAGTTTTTCACAGTAGTATGTAATCAAAAGAGCGGTCTGCCAACCGAACATGTTCGGTTTAACAGGGGTGAAGAATTTCCCGAACACCAAAAAAGGCCTCGTTTTGAGGCCTCTTTTTAGTGGAAAACTTTTACTCTTCCGCGATATCCTTCTTAACGATGTGGAGGCGACGTTCGCGACCTTCGCCCTGGCTAAAGGTCTCGATGTCGGAATAATCCTGTGCGAAGCGGTGGACAACACGACGATCGGCAGCATTGAGGTCAAGAATCTTTTCCTTACCAGTGCGGCGGACTTCCTGAACCCACTGCTCCGCTTGGCGCTCGATCTTATCGGCGCGCTGGCGCTTGTAGTCGGCAATATCGATATTGACGCGCGTTACCTCAGCGTTGCGTGCAATTAGCGTCATCATAACGACGTGCTGGAGAGCGCGGAGGTTATTGGCGTTTTTGCCGATGAGAAGCGAATTCATGCTAGTCGATGGAATCGAAAGCTGGATGACGTCGTCCTCAATAGTCGAATATACGGCGACATTGATACCGAAGAAGGACAAAAGGTCCTCGAGGTACTTCGTCGCAAAACGAATTGATTCATCTGTATTCATATAGGTTATCTCCTTTTCTTTTTATTAGAAGCAGAGATGCGCGTGATATGAAGTTTTTCCTCTTGTTTATTTTTGCTAGACGCATAGTGCG
>JAEEGL010614681.1_pt1 | contig 17569 bp, 10 predicted proteins | sample 9134231 | NCBI WGS metagenome assembly JAEEGL01 (sample SAMN16246548, study PRJNA631951) | gut metagenome | biome: gut microbiome; feature: rumen; material: fiber-attached | host: Bos | place: Iran: Karaj | collected 2018-10 | reverse complement strand
TTATCCGCTTTGAAGAAGAAAAAGGTTTAAAGAAAACAATTTCTGAATTTAAAAATGATCATGGTTTAAGCGACAAGCTTGTTGAAGAAAACTCAGGACTTCTTGGATTTATGGGAGCCAGCAGTAGTAAGAGCATGAATGCTTTTTATCCTCTTGCAGGTATATGCTTTGTAATAATTCTGATATCAGGAGCGGTTCTATGACTATATTTGATAATGTTTCTCAACAACCAACAATGACCGTAGCTTTTCTCCTAATTGTGCTATCATTCTGTTAGCAAACACTAACAAAAATGAGAGGAGAAGATCATGAGTTTAAGTGAAGTTAGGGAAAATAAAGATGCGGTGATCACTGATATTTAGGGCGATTCAAGATTTATGAGCCGCATCACATCAATAGGTCTGACACCGGGATGTAAGGTTAGTGTTATCAAAAACGATAAGAACAGACCTTTGCTTGTCTATTCAAGAGATACCATGATCGCACTTAATAGAAAAGAGTGCAGTGGTATCACTGTTGAGGAGCTGACAGCATGAGCGGAGCCGGAAGCAGCGCTAATTTAAGTTCTGTCCTTCTTGCTAATGTTAGTAAGCCTGAAGCACTTGCATTTATCTTTGCAATGACCTTCAACATGCCATGCCAGAACCACCAAACTCCTGGCTTTGGAACTTCACACCAGTGAAGAAGACATAAACAGACAGATGGAATATCTTGAAAACATGGGGATCATAAAAAGAGTTGTCTTTGCATCCAAAGGGTGCTCTGGTTGCAGAAATATGGAAGAAGCTTACTGATAGTAATAAAGTCGACTTATTTGGTGACAGTAGCACTAGATGGGCCAAGATGCTGAACAAAAAATTAACCCTTTTTACCATTAAATTAACATTAAAAGATACCGATAAAATAATCGGTATCTTTTTTTATCTCGAAATTATTTATAAATAGGCTGGGATTTGTCTTTTTCTCCATCGGCGTTTTTATGCGATTTAGGTCAAGGAGGCATAGATGTTTGATGTATCTGTAATTGTACCCATGTATAACGCGAGGAAGTATATCGTAGACTGTGTTAACGGACTCCTTAGGCAGAGTCTTGATAGTGTTGAGGTTATTATAGTAAATGACTGCTCGAGTGATGACAGCATGGAGCTTTGCAAAAAGCACTTTGGCAACAATGAGAGAGTACAGCTTATTGACCAGCCCAGGAATATGGGACCGGGAGCAGCAAGAAATGCAGGCATCGCCGTGGCCAGAGGAGAATACATCGCCTTTGCAGACAGTGACGATGCGGTAAGGCCAGATGCGTACAAAGCCATGTACGATGCAGCAAAAGAGGCTGATGCCGACGTTATTCATGTGACGGGAGCGCTGATACAGACAGTTGATGATGCTCCTGATAATTTAGGTATGCTTACAGATGATAAACTTTACAGAGTTACTCTCGATGAGGGAGACAGACCTGATAAGCTCACAATCCTTTCTGATAATGTAGAAGACAGGCTAAAAGAGTGGCATTTGCACCACATTCACTGGAGTATATGGAATAAGCTCTACAGGCGCAGCTTTATTGAGGACAATAATCTTCGGTTTGGTGATACCAAGATGGCTGAAGATCAGGTTTTTTGCCTGGGGTGTCTTTTAAAAGCCAGGAAATATGCCAAGCTTCCGGGTGAGTGGTATCTGTACCGCATAGGAGGCGCCTCTCTAACAAGAGGTCAGAAGCAGGTTAAGACGCTTATAAATGCGCTTACAACGCAGATGAAGATTACAAAGCTTATCGATGATACTGTAAAAGGCGTTCCATACCTTGAAAGTAACAAGTGCAAAATAGATGAGATCAAAACCTATGTTCTAAATCTTTTAGAGTCCTCATATATCCAGCCTGCCTGCGGGAAAATCGGTGCAAAAGAGCTGTATGAATGCAAAGAGCTAAAGGAACTGTTTAATAATAACTTTGGCGATCTTTCTGATTTTGCACTATTTGAGTTTTTAAATTCCCATGACGATGTTAAAGATGTTATTGACGTCAATGAGATGCTTAATATTCCGTCATTTTGGAAGAGCAGAAAAGAAGCTGAGGAAAAAGGAGCACAGTAATGGGTGAAAAAGAATATCTGGTATCGGTTATAACACCGTTTCATAACACGAAGATAGAATTCTTTAAAAGAGGCTATGATTCCTTAAAGAGGCAGACACTTGGCTTTAAGAACATTGAGTGGGTGGTTGTTGTCCATAATTCTGATGATTCATATGCTGATGCTGTACAAAAGCTCACCAAAGAAGATGACAATGTCAAAATATATATCCTGAATAATGACAAGAGGACACCGTCCAGCCCCAGAAACTATGCGCTTACAAAGGCACAGGGCAAATATATCGCTTTTCTTGATTCTGACGACTTTTTTACTGATGATGGTCTTAAGGAAGTTGTTGAAGGCATGGAGGAAACCGAGGCAGATATAGCAAGTTTCAGAGCAGAGACCCTTCCTGAGGATGAGACTGTCATTCAGGCAATTGATACAAGAGCAAGGTTTGATCAGACGGTTCATATGCTTGAGTTCAAAAAGGGTGATGAAAAGCTCAATGACCTTATATATGCAGGTGGCCTTACTATCTGGAGTAAGCTCATAAGACGGGATTTTCTGAGCAAATACAATATCGGCTTTTCTCTGGACATGAAATATGGCGAAGATGTCTGCTTTAGCATGGAATGTCTTGGTAAAGCCAAAAAGATCATAATACTTCCTCAGACAATTGTATATGTGTACTTTATGAACCACGGCTCTCTTGCGCAGGATATGAACCACACACCCGAGAGCCTTTTAAAGCTTGCAAGTGACTTTGCAAACATTTTTGATGTGACTGTAAAGGGAGGCTTTAAGCTTGAAAAACTCGCGTGGCCAGTCCTTGGTTATCTTGCCGAGATGATGGCGATAACACCTGGTCTTGACGATGAGTTTAGGAAAAGAATATACGACCTTATGCACAAATATTTTGGTATCTTAGGTCCTCTTGAGCCTGATGCCAAGTTCTTTAATGCCCAGATGGCTGAACATTTCATGAAGCGTGCCCGCATGATAATTCTCGGAGAAGAAGATAATGATGAAATGGCGAAAAGTTCGCTCCTTCCAATACTTCTTGCAAATGCAGATACAGAATACGGGCAAAGGTATGGTTTTGGAAGTATACACAAGGTGGTGGATTACCAAAAGAAGGTGCCTCTTTCTGATTACAGTATGTACAGGCCGCTTATTAAGCTTATGACCCGAATAGGAGAGAGTAACCTGATCTGCAAGGAGAAGGTAGTTGCCTATTCAAGTAAGCTGTGTCCTGACGGTGGAGAATTTCTGGTGCCTCAGACTGCGCCATTTGTTTCTGTATATCAGAATGTGCTGATTGAGGAGCTTAAAGCGGCCAGATACTCGACATTCCTAGCAATAGAGAGTGCAGGAGAATCAGGGACTATCCGCTTTAATGATGGCGCACTACTTCATTCAGTTGCTGATACAGTTCTTGCTGGTATCAGGAAATCTGATATCTATAATTCGCATGCTAGAAGTACTGAAAATAAGTATGGAACTATCACAGCGCCAGAGAGCGTATTATTTAAAAATCCCGGCGAGGATTTAAGATATGCAAAGCTTTTATTTGCGCTCGCAGACCCTGATGTCTCACAGATCATCGTGCCATTTACCGTAAATATCCTTGATATGGTGAGGTTCCTTAAGTGTATGTGGGAGATGCTTGTAGAGGATATTGCAAGCGGAAGAGTATCTGAAGTATCAGGTCTTGCTGAAGGCAGAAGGAAAGAGCTTTCAAAACTTTTGAAACCTTCAAAAAGGCGAGCAAAAGAGCTTAGAACAATTTTTGAACAGGGGTTTGAAAATGTATTGCCCAAAATCTGGAAAAATCTTGATCTTATAATTTCAGCAGGCTCCGGCGAAAATGCTGTTTATTCAAGGCAGATCATGAAGTATATAGGGAGCGTACCACTTGACTATGGCTATCTTGGCATTGCCGAGGGCATTATAGGAAAAGTATCTGCTCCCGGAGAAAATACCTATATCATTATGGAAAAAGATTCATTCCTTGAGTTTTTGCCGGAGGATTCAGATAAAGACAAGACATTTATAGCGTCAGAACTCGAGATATCCAAGCACTACGAAGTCATCATTTCGAACATGGCAGGACTTTACCGCTACAGAAGCGGAATCATAGTTGAAGCCACAAAGATACAGGACGGTCAGACCTATGTGCGCTACTGTTATGACAGAAAGGATGTAGTTACTGTTAGTGGTGTATCCATAAATACACTGTCACTCAGGCAGGCTGGTAAGAAGATAGATGAAGAAGCCGGTATGATAACTTACGATTATTGTCTATTTGCAAATGATAAAAAGAACTGCTTCGAACTCTTCTTAAAACCTGAAAAAGAGGGCAAATATAGTGCAAAGCTTGTTCAGGAGATTGCAGAAAAGGAGCTTTCAAAGGTGATACCGTCATATGGAAGAGCAAGAAAAGCTGGCAAGATTGATAAGATCAGGATCCATTTCCTTCCTTCAGCAGATGCTGACATTGTGAAGGGAAAAGCTCCAAAGCCAATCAGGATAATACACGCATCTTCTGATGAGAAGCTCTTTAAAACCTACAGGTTATACGAGGTATAGGAGGAACTAAAAGTGGAATTATCAAGGATAATCTCGGGCGAGATGTATTTCTATTTTGACGGGGCTTATTGTGGAATGAGGCAGGAACTGACATTTGATGAGGATATTGACGGGAATGTATTAAAAGAAGCACTTCTAAAGACTCAAAAGGTGCATCCATATTTAAAGTGGACCATCGAAGAAAAGGATGGCGAATTCTTCTATAAAGATACAGATACGGATACGACCCTGATTGAAGGGAATAAGGACATAGTACTTGGAACAGATGAATTTGATGGTCATCTTATCGGCTTTTTGTACTATGGTAACAAGCTTCGTATGGATCTTTATCATGGCCTTACTGACGGTGTCTCATCAAAGAGGATAATGGAGACTTTGCTGTATCACTATTTTTCCATCAAGGATGGATGTGAGTACAAGGCAGATAACATTTTGATAAAAGAAGCTGATGAAAAGTGCGGATATTTTGACGAGCCTTATGAAAAGGAAATCCCGCCTTTTACCCCAAATGATACACCTTTTGCTGCTCCGCCTGAAGATGAGATCTTCAGATTCTCAGAGCACGAAGAGGCTGATGCCAAAAGCTATGTCCAGTGCATCAAGATATCTGACAAGGATTTCATGAGTTTTGTAAAAGAAAATGATTCGTCACCTGCAGCAGCTTTTGCAGTGCTCATGAGCCAGACTATCCAGAAAATGTATCCAGACAATAAAAAGCAGGTCAAGATCAATGTGCCGATCAACCTAAGAAGCGTTCTTGGAGTTGACTATACATTTAGAAATACAACAGGCGATGTGGCAATCTACTATGACCCTGATAAGCTTTTTAAGCTGGATATCAAGGACCAGTGCAAAGCTATGCGCACAAGTCTTAAAGAAAAGATGGCTCGTGATAACCTTCTGTCTGTAGCAAAATCGCAGGTCGATTTTCTTGGTATGTCAAAAGGCTATAAGGGCTACGACGCCAAGTATGATATGTACAGCAGTATTCCGCTCCCACCATCAGACTCGATTTTTATCAGCTATATCGGGAAACTTAATGCTGATTCATACGATAAGCATATAACAGATTTTTCGCTTATTAGCGGAGCCAGAGACGGAATAGTATTTAATATCTGTGACTGCGGCGGTGATTTTGTTCTGACATCCATGAAAAAGGGATCACTAAAAGGTTTTTCTGATGCATTTTGTGAACATCTTAAAACTTATGGGCTTGATGCCAGGGTGATGCCTGAAAAAGAAATAAAGCTTAAATATGTAGCGCTTAGAGAAAGACTTTCTCTTAAGGGAAAAAGATTATATGACTGATGTCTTTGATACATAAATTGTGTGCGGAGGAAATAGTCATGAGTACAGATATTGGAACAAACAATAAGATGTTCCTGTTTTTATCAAGTGGAGGAAAGGCAGCAGTAATTGAGTACCGCTACCGTCTGACAGAGGATATATCCTATGATGCGCTTCTTGAAGCGACAAAGGATGCGGTAGAATCTTTTCCATACTTTGGTCTTAAGCCTGTAGTTGATAGGGAGGGAAAACTCGTCATGGAAGATAATGACGCTCCCATGCCTGTTTTTAAAAAGGACGACAGATTAAGAAATTTAGGATCAGAGGATACTTATAGATATCTGTTTCGTGTTCTCTACGGCGATGATGAGATCTATATTGAAGCATCCCATGGCATTGGCGATGGAAGAGGTATCATGGCCTTTTCACAGACGCTTATCTATTACTATCTTGTTCATACAGGAAAGACTATAGACACAGAAGGAATGATCTATACCAAGGCTGATCTGTCTGATAAGACTTTGACAGATCATCTTCTTGAGCGCATATCAGAGATAACACCGGAAAATAATGTAGAAGAGACTTCTGTATCAAAAATCTTCTGTCCTACAGAAGAGAAGGTTATGAGCGGAACGCCATATACTAAGCGCCTTGTGCTTAGCTGGGATTTTAAAAAGCTGATGGATAAGATAAAACCTCTTGGCGCATCTCCTCTTACTTTTTTCCATGACCTTATATCAGGCACCATGTACGAGTATTATGACGTAAAAGATGCGACTGTAGTAGCAGATGTCCCTGTAGATGTAAGAGAAAAGCTGGGAAGCCGCGCACAGTCCAACTTTACCGTTAACATAAGCATACCGATTACAAGGGATATTATAGGAAAAGGAAGAGAAGAGCGTTACAAGTCGCTCAGAGATAAGCTTGGTGAAAAGACTAAGATAGAATATCTTGCCTATACCATGAAGGGCACTGCACAGTTCCTTACCATGATCGAACAGATTTCTCTAAGAGATGAAGCCATGCTACAGATGATGGAGAGTAAAGCTTCAAGTACGCAGGAACCTATGAGGAGCTATCTTCTGTCCAATATTGGTCTTATGAAGCTTCCTAAGGACATGATGCAATATGTAAAGGACTTTGATATCTATTTTACCAATCTTGAAGCCTCTCCTGTATTTACAATGCTGACCTTTGGAGGAAAAGGAATGGTAATAGTCGGACAGAACTTTGAAGAGACGGGCCTTATCGATACTGTATATTCAAAGCTAAAGGCTATGGATGTTGACGCAGATCTCAGGGACTATGGCCGATTTAAGATGGATGATGCAAATGTTAAGGGGTTTTTTTATTTATAACAGAGTAAATATATGAATAAGAGAGAAAATGGACTCGATCTGTTGAGAATCATTGCAGCGTATCTGGTTGTCTCGTTGCATGTCTGTACATTTGAAAGAAATCTGGTGTCAGACCTTGGAGAGCTTAATTTCAACTATCATTATTTTATGTTTATAAGGCAGATAACAACAAGTGCAGTAATTGTTTTTATCATGCTTTCCGGAGCGTTTGTTCTTAAGGCATCATCCACAAAGGACATTGGCACATTCTATAAAAAAACCTGGAAAAAGCTTGGTATTCCGACAGTTATTTTTTCATTTTTTTACTGGCTGTTTAATGCGTTTGTTTATTGGAAAACAGGAATTTATGGATTGGCATATGGAATAGAAGATCTGACGTATACTCAGGCTCTATTGTTCCAGGGAATAAGCTTTTTGAAAGGTATACCTTCTGAGCATATGTGGTATATGTATACGCTCATCGGATTATATCTTATGGCTCCTTTTGTTGCTCTTGGCAAGGAGAAGACAGGAGAAGCCGGCTTTAAAAAAATAGCATTTATAGTCTGCATCTGGGGCATAATCGATGCACTTGTAAATCCATCATCCCTTTTTTGGGGAATTGGCTATTGCGCACAGCTTCTTGGTGTATTCATGATGGGATATGTCGTTCATGAATGGGCGCTTGAAAGAAAAGGAAAAAATGGACTCGGATGTTTTCTTATTGTTCTTGCAACAGTCATAACAGCTGTTGAGTATTTTATTTTTCTGGCGATCAGGGATAATAGTACCTTGTTTAGTTATGTTACACCAATGGCCCCATATAACCTGATACTTGTGATCGCATCCCTGGTTTATGTTGCCGGCTTTACCATCATTGATATAAAAAAGGACTTTGGATATCTTTCTCTTCTGACTTTCTGGGTTTATCTTCTTCATCCTGCAATAATGATGGTATTATTTCTCATCGAGGAAGCTGCCTTCAAGGTTCCATATCTGGAAATTGGAAACTCAAGTCCGTTCCTTATTGGCACCGGTAATTCTATTCTGGTATATGTTCTTTCTTTTGTCTTTGGACATGTGATCGAAAAATGTTCTTCAGGTAAAAAATAAAGAGGAAACAAGAGCATGAAAAAAATAGCAGAGCTCCTTTCATTCAAAGAGTATATGTATATGCTTATCTGCGTCTGTTTGATCGTGGGGCAGGTATTTTTTGAAATAAAGATTCCTAACGTGATGGGAGAACTAACTGATCTTGTCTATTCTGGAAAAGCAGATATTTCAGAGGAGATAAAATATGGAATCATAATGTTTGCGTATGCTGGTTTGTCGCTTGTTTTTTCATTCCTTGTGGCTTATCTGGTTGCAAAAGTAGGAGCTGCGCTTGACAGAAGGGTGCGTAGACAGACCTTTACGAAGATCATAGATTTTTCGCTAAAGGAAGTTGGCGACTTTGGTACATCAAGCCTTATAGCCAGATGTACTACTGATATATATCAGATTCAGAATTTTTTTGTAAATGGTTTTCAGCCGCTAATTAAATCACCGATAATGATCATCTGGGTTACTGCGCAGATCTCGGGCGCCAATGTCTATTACAGGAGTGCCACGATTACAGCGGTGGCCATACTTGTTGCGGTTTTGTCAGCTATTGCAATACTGGTTCTTCCAATAGTAAATAAGGCACAGTATGCCAAAGATGAACTTATTCGCATTGACAGGGAGCATCTGGATGGCATACGTGTAGTCCATGCGTACAATGGCTATGAGAAGCAAAAAGAAAGATTTGAAGAGGCAAATAAGAGGATAACAGATCTTCTTCTTCGCTATGATAAGTCTTCAGCACTATTTGCACCATTTTCTAATATGGTTATGTATTCACTTACTGTCATCATATACATAATGGGCGCATATATTGTTGCAGACTCAGCCAAGAGCCTGCGTTCAAGCGTCAGCAATGAAATGATCGTCTTTGTGTCGATGCTTTCTATGCTTATTAGCAGTTGTATATATCTGATCATTATTATGGTTCTTTTGCCTAATGCATCTGTTTCGCTTAAGCGTATTGCACAGGTTTTAAATAAAAAGACCATGATTATGGATCCGGAGGAGGCATTTGCAAAAGATCCTGCAATATGCGGAACTCTGGAATTCAGAAATGTTAGCTTTATGTATCCTGGAAGCCGTGAATATGCTATCAGAGACATATCCTTCAGGATGGAAAAGGGCGAGACTGTTGCGATTGTTGGAGGTACAGGTAGTGGCAAGACGACACTTTTAAATCTCATACCAAGGCTGTATGAAGCGACAGAAGGAGAAATTTTAGTTGACGGCGTTGATATTAAGAAGATGAAGCTTAAGGATCTTCGAAATATCCTTGGCTATGTTCCGCAAAAGAGCTTCCTTTTTTCCGGAACGATCGTTTCAAACATTGATTTTGGCGACAATGGTAAGTTGAAAAAGACTATTGAGGAGATAGTAAAAGCGTCAAAGCTTGGAAAAGCAGATGAGTTTATAAGAGCAAAGGAAGGCGGGTATAATGCGCATGTTGAGGAGGGCGGTTCGAACTTCTCTGGTGGACAGAGGCAGAGACTTACAATCTCAAGAGCTATCTGCCGCGATCCTGAGATATTTCTCTTTGATGATTCCTTCTCTGCTCTTGATTATAAGACTGACAAGATTGTGCGAGAGGGACTTAAGGAAACTCTTTCCGGTGCTTCGGTACTGATGGTTGCACAGAGAATATCCACTATCAGAAGCGCAGACAGGATTATCGTCCTTGATAATGGAAGAATGGTCGGAATGGGTACTCATGATGAGCTTATGACAAGCTGTAATGTATATCGTGAGATTGTCCTTTCACAGACGGATACGGAGGCGACCGGATGAAGAATAATATATTTTCTAAGATCGCAGTATTCGGGCAAAAATATAAAACATATTTTGTTGCAGGCATTGTACTTGGAAGCATAGGATCTCTTTTAAACGTAGTGATCCCGAACATGATTAAAAATATAGCTGCGCTAATTTCGCAGAGCCTTTATACAAATGTGATGGACTTTGATGCGATAAGAGTTGTTGCCATAAAGACAGCGGTAGTTATTATCATAAGCTTCATAGCAAGCTACTTTGGTGCATGGTGTCTTACCATTGCAGGACAGAATATGGTAAAAGATCTTCGAAGTGCCCTGAATGATAAAACAGACCGTGTTAAGATGAACTATTTTGACACAACAGCTCTTGGAGATACGGTGAGCAGAATGACTGATGACTGCGATGCATTTTCGGCGGCTATATCTTCCAACCTTGGTAAGGCAGTATTCTCACTTATCATAGTGTTGGGCTGTCTTATTGTGACTTTTGTTATAAATCCGCTTTTGGCATTTTGCTCTATTGCCAGCATTTTACTCGGACTTTTTATCAATGCCTCTTTTGCAAAGATGGGGACAAAAGCTATCAAAGAACAGAGAAGGCTTCTTGGCAATATGAATGGAATGATAAATGAGTCGATCACCGGCCATATGCTTATCAAAGCCTTTAATGGAGAGGAAGAAGTCCTTGGGCAGTTTGATGAAAAAAATCAGGATCTTAGCAGAGCACTTTTTAAATCGCAGTTTTTTATCAGCGTGCTTACTCCTTTCATGGATTTTGTAAGTAACTTTACATACGTTGTAGTCTGCCTTGTGAGCGGAATCATGATCATCCTTGGGAAGATGCAGATAGAGACGATTGTTGCATTTATTTTGTATATCAAGATGGTCACATCGAACCTCACACAGATAATACAGGCACTTGGAAGTATTCAGCCGGGAATTGCGTGCGGTGAGAGAATAATGGAATACCTTGAACTTGAGGAAGAGACAGATGAAGGCAGGGAGAATGTGTCCAAGACTGAAGGCGATGTTGTCTTTAGGAATGTGCGCTTTGGCTATGTTGAGGGACAGATCGTATTAAAGGACTTTAGTGCACACATTAAGCCTGGAATGAAGGTTGCGATCGTCGGACCAACCGGCGCGGGAAAGTCTACACTCATTAACCTTCTGATGCGCTTTTATGAGCTTAATTCAGGCTCTATCATTGTAGATGGCGTGCCTATAAAGGATATTCCAAGATCAAAGCTTCATGATCTTTTTGCGATGGTGCTTCAGGAGACCTGGACCTTTAAAGGAAGCATAAGGGAAAACATTGTCTATTCCACTAAAAATGTTGATGATGAGGAGCTGGAAGGTGTTATTGAAAGAGCAGGGATAAAGTTCCTTGTTGATGCAATGCCGGATGGCGTAGATACTGTTTTGTCAGAAACTGCTAATGTATCTTCAGGACAAAAGCAGCTTATAACAATAGCAAGAGCAATGCTTAAGAATTCACCGATAATGATCCTTGATGAGGCTACATCATCGGTAGATACAAGAACAGAAAAGCTTATACAGAAGGCAATTGATGATATGACTAAAGGGCATACCAGTTTTGTTATCGCACACAGACTTTCAACAATTAAAAATGCTGATGTCATCTTTGTTCTTAAGGACGGTGACATAGTTGAGACTGGAAATCACGAGGAGCTTTTAGATGCCGGAGGCTTTTATAGTGAGCTTTACAAGGCAGGTCTTGATGCTACATAACAGCTTTTTTGAAAGGCCTTTTCACAAGTTAAGGAGGATGCAATATGCCAGCTATTTCTGTTATCATGCCAATGTACAAAGCCAAAAAGACGGCAATGTACAGTATAGATGCACTTTTGAACCAGACCTTTAAGGATATAGAGGTACTGGTTGTGGATGACTGCTCTCCGGATGATTCCTATGTAGTTGTTAAGGAGCATTATAAGGATGAACCAAGGGTTGTCCTTATCAGGCAGGATATAAATCAGGGTCCTGCTGAAGCCAGAAACAGGGCTTTTGAAGAAGCAAAGGGCGAATACGTCACCTTCCTTGACAGCGACGATGGAATTATAAAAGAGGGCCTTGAGAAGATGTACGAGGCAGCTAAGAAGTTTGATGCTGATGTAGTGCATACTACAGGATGTTTTTTTCCTGTGCATAAGCCGGATGTTATGGATATCATGTCTGTTCCAAAGGAAAACTACCTTCCCCAGGACAAGGATAAGGACATACCGGGTGAAGCGACTCTTCTTACGCAGGATTTCGGAGTAAGGCTTTCCAACTGGCTAAATGGCACCTACAACGGAAATGTATGGGGCAAGATGATTAAAAAGAGCTTTATCATGGACAACAATATCCGCTTTGCATCTATCAAGATGTCAGAGGATGTTCTGTTTTCCTTTGAATGCCTTATGCGTGCAGGCAAGTATGTGATACTTCCATACAAGTGCATAATCTACAGAATGATAGGAGAGAGCCTGTCAAGGGGCAGGAAGGATGTATCTTACATGCTTAAGCTTCTTGAAGCTACATTCAGTGGTAATGACAAGTTCACGGAAAAGATGAATGAGATTCCATATTTTAAAGATAATCCTGAAGATAAGGAAAAGGTACTTAAGTATGTGAATGATGTCATGGATATGATCTATCTTGTTCCGGCATTTCAGTCGGTTGGGGAAGATAAGTTGCTATGTGACGATCGAACTTCTGAGCTTTTTATTGAGCACTTTGGGAACCAGGCACAGTTTGCTCTAAGATGCTTCTTCATGAAAAATGCAAAGGAGCCGCCGGCACCTTCTTATCTTATCGATGATATCACCTATGAGGGCTTAAATGCGCAGCTTGAGATGTACAAGCAGAGCCTTAAGTGATGATCTTGGGGTTTGGGAGAATACGCAGCTTGAGATGCGCTGGCTAAGCTGTAAGTGATGATTCTTTGATTTGTGGAGAAAACAAGTTTGAAAGTGTTCCACTTTCAAACGCGAATTGGTGTCACGAGCTCCACCAATATCGAACCATTAGTCACTCGTTTCACTCGCGACATGAGGTTAAATATGGAGATAATAAAAAGGTTAAGTGGTAACGAAATGATGATCGCACTTGAGGGGCGTCTTGATACAACCACCTCGCCGCTTCTTCGAGAACAGATAGCACAGATACCACCGGAAGTTGAAAAGGTCAAGTTTGACTTTAAGGATCTTAACTACATATCTTCAGCAGGACTTCGTGAGATACTTGTCTGCAGAAAGAAATTCAGCGGCGATAAGATGAAGGTAGTCAATGTGTCTCAAGAGATATATGATATTTTTGCGACAACTGGTTTTGATCAGATCATTCCGCTTGAAACAACTAAAGATGATATCTCAACATATATGAACCTGTCCTTTAAGGCTTTTTTGGCCAAAAAGGTTGAAAATACTCCGGATGCTGTTGCTCTTGTTGATGACAGGGGAGAGTTTTCCTGGAAAGACATAGATATTTATTCACAGATAATCGCTGAGGGTCTTGCCAATAAGGGAATAAAAAAAGGAACTCATGTAGCTTTGTGCGGTGTCAATTCCGTAAACTGGGTTCTTACTTTTTTTGCCATCCAAAAGCTTGGTGCTATGGCTCAGCTCCTTAATTTCAATATGAGTGCTGCAGATGTTGCTAAGGTTGCTACAATCGGCGATATCACTCATTTTTGCTATGGAAGTATGCCTGAGATGCAGGATCAGGAAGCATTTATTGACGAGCTCAAAAAATCAGGCTGTCCTTTATGCGAGTTTATCTCCATTAGAAATGACAGACAGGATATACGGGAAAGAAGAGATGAATATGAGGCAATCAGGTACAAATTTCAGGACTTTGTAGAGGCTGACTGGCCATGTGTCACCATATTTACTTCCGGTTCTACAGGAAAGCCCAAAGGCGTTCTTTTATCCGCCTACAATATTCTGAATGCAGCCAATACTAACTATAAGGATCAGACACTTACTAATAAGGACAGAACCTGCCTTATACTTCCGCTGTTTCATATATTTGGTCTTGTAGCAGGTCTTTTTGCAAATGCAATAGCAGGCTCGACTCTGTATTTTCCAAGTAACATAAGGACTGGTACTATTCTGGAACTTATTGATAAGGAGAAGTGCACATTTTTCCATTCAGTCCCGACCATGCTCATTGCGCTCATCAATAATAAGGACTTTACAAAAGATAAACTTTCGTCTGTTCGCTGTACCATCATTTCAGGTGCGGCGGCAACCAAGGCACAGATCCTGATGTTCAAGGAAAATCTTCCCAATGACCACTTTATGTCATCCTATGGTCTTAGTGAGATGGCACCTGTATCCATCTCAACTTATGGCGACAGCGACGAGCATCTGCTTACTACTGTAGGTAAGCCTGTTGACAATATTCAGGTTCAGATACGAGACCTTGAAACCGGTGAAAAATGCGCTACCGGCAAATCCGGAGAGATACTTGTACAGGGATTTAATCTGATGACAGGATATTATAAGACTGATATAGAAAGTCAGTCTATCGATGATATGGGATGGCTTCATACAGGTGACCTTGGCTTTTTGGATGAAGAGGGCTATCTTCATCTTTCAGGAAGACTTAAAGAGCTTATCATAAGGGGCGGTGAGAATATCATGCCGCAGGAGATTGAAGCAGCGATATCTTCACTTGACGTTGTTAATAACGTCAAAGTCATCGGCGTTCCAAGCGAGTTCTTTGGAGAAGAAGTCTGCGCGTGCATTAAGGTTAAAGAGGGCAAAGAGTTTGACCAGGAAGCTGTTAAGATTGAACTTTCAAAGAAACTGGCCAAATATAAGATTCCAAGCTATTTCGTAGTTTATAACGACTTTCCTATGCTTGGTACAGGCAAGATAGATGTTGTGAGTCTTAAAAAGGATGTATTAGAAAAACTAAAGTAAGATCTAATGTTTATGAAGAGGGTATAGTTTCATGCAATTAATAGATTCTTTTCCCACCCAAAAGATCGGAGATCTTGAGTACAGGAGTGGACGTATATTCCCATTTGGAGCATCCATAGTAGATGGTGGAGTTAATTTTAGTATTTTTTCAAAGGAAGCAGTGTCCTGTACTTTGGTCTTATATCACCATGGTCAGGATAAACCCTTTGTTGAGATACCTTTTCCTGAGGAATACAGGATAGGTAATGTATATTCAATGATGGTTTTCGGACTTAATATCGAAACTATCGAGTATGGATACCGTTTTGACGGACCTTATAGCCCTATGGATGGACTTAGATTTGATAAAGATAAGGTTCTTCTTGATCCTTATGCCAAGTCCGTATCAGGTCGAAGTGTTTGGGGCAGGAAAGATAATGGGGATAAGCTAAAGCCACTGCGTGGTCAGATAATACGCGAAGATTATGATTGGGAAGGGGACAAGCCCCTTGAGATTTCTGAAAAGGATCTTGTTATCTATGAACTTCATGTTAGGAGTTTTACCAGGGATGATTCAAGTGGGGTTAGGCATCCGGGGACATTTGCCGGTCTTACGGAGAAAATCCCATACTTAAAAGAGCTGGGCGTTAACTGCGTAGAGTTGATGCCGGTATTTGAATTTGATGAATTTGAAAACTCAAGGGAAGTTGGTGGCAGGACTCTGTACAACTACTGGGGCTATTCAACAGTATGCTTTTTTGCCCCCAAAGCAGGTTTTGCTGCATCGGCGCCTTTTGGTATGGAAGCGGATGAACTAAAACACTTAATAAAGAAATTTCATCAAAATGGTATAGAAGTAATACTCGATGTTGTTTTTAATCATACAGCAGAGGGCAATGAAAATGGGCCTTATATCTCATATAGAGGTATAGATAACAGAACCTATTATCTGCTGACCCCGGATGGCTGGTATTACAATTTCAGTGGCTGTGGTAATACCATGAACTGTAATAATCCTGTTACCCGCGACATGGTTTTAGATGCCCTCAGATACTGGGTTTCTGCATATCATGTGGACGGTTTTAGATTCGATCTTGCATCCATTCTGTCAAGGGATGAAGCTGGCGCCCCTATGGTTTATCCGCCACTTCTTGAAAGGATAGCCAATGATGCCGTACTTGGTAAGAGTCTTCTTATAGCCGAAGCCTGGGATGCAGGTGGTTTATATCAGGTTGGAAGTTTTCCTGCATTTGGACGTTTTTCGGAATGGAATGGTAAATATCGCGACTGCTTAAGGCATTTTATTAAAGGAAGCGGAGAGTCAGCTCCTGAGCTTTACAGACGAATAAGAGGATCAGATGATTTATATCGCTTCAGAGGACCCAGAGCATCTATAAATTTTGTGACCTGCCATGACGGCTTTACTCTTTATGACCTTGTTTCGTACAATGAAAAGCATAATGAAGCCAATGGCGAGAACAATAATGACGGATGCAATGACAACGAAAGCTGGAACTGCGGTGTAGAAGGAGATACAAAGGATCCTCAAATTATTGATCTTAGAAAACGTCAGATGAAAAATATGTTGACGATCCTTCTGACAAGCAGGGGAATTCCTATGCTTCTGTCCGGAGATGAGTTTGCCAATACCCAGTGGGGTAATAATAATGCCTATTGTCAGGATAGTGAGATTTCATATATTATCTGGTCACTTCTTGATAAGAACAAGGACCTGTTTGAGTATGTGAAGAACCTTGTGGCACTTAGGAATGAGTACCCGGTTATAAGAGAAAATTCTTTTGATCTTGGAAATAATGGGACCGGCTATCCGGAACTTTCTTTCCATTCTGCCAAGCCATGGCAGCTTGATGAGGGCGCATCAAATCTGTGCTTTTCATATATGTATGCCCAGGATCATGCAAGGGCAGGAACTAAAAAAGATGCGTTTATATATGTTGCAGTTAATGCATATTGGGAAGATGTATACTACGAACTTCCAATAATTCCTCAGGGAATGAAATGGCATTTAAGACTAAGTAGTAGCGGAGATGTATATTCAAAAGGTAAAGAAAAGACTTTGGGTGATCAGGGCGGTTTTATGCTTGGCGCAAGGTCTACACTTGTACTGATTGCTAAATGAGCGATTGATAAATATGTCGATAAGCTCGAAGAGATTTGAATTAAGATTTTGAGAGTCGTGTGCAGAAAATATACTGTAACACGGCTCTTTTTTGTTATAGTATTACTATATGTAAAGAGAATAAGCTAAAAAGTTTTTAGGAGCTTTATACATGGAATATATACATCTTCACATGCATTTTTAAATCGTGAAGGAAGATCTATCCGAATGAAAGATGAGAAGCCAGAGCTTTTTGAGGCACTTAGCAGTTTGGTATCTGCATAACACTATATGGGAGGAAAAGCAATGCTTTATGACTTGGTAAAAGAAAACAGAAGTTACAGAGGCTATAAGGAAGGTTACACTATATCTGAAGAAGATC
>JAEEGL010074394.1_pt1 | contig 17569 bp, 21 predicted proteins | sample 9134231 | NCBI WGS metagenome assembly JAEEGL01 (sample SAMN16246548, study PRJNA631951) | gut metagenome | biome: gut microbiome; feature: rumen; material: fiber-attached | host: Bos | place: Iran: Karaj | collected 2018-10 | reverse complement strand
CCCTGAGCGCGGAGACCTTGACCGCGTTTTCCTCCAGATGGTCGCAGGCCTCGTCCAGGGCGGCGGCCATGGCCATGATGCCGGGCAGGTTCTCGGTGCCGGCCCGCTTGCCCTTTTCCTGAGCGCCGCCTTCGATGACGTTGGTCAGGACCACGCCCCGTCTGGCGTAGAGCACGCCCACGCCCTTGGGCCCGTGGAATTTATGGGCGGACAGGGACAGCATGTCGATGCCCTGTTCCTTCACGTTGATGGGCAGATGGCCCGCTGCCTGCACGGCGTCGGTGTGGAAGAGCACGCCCTTTTCCTTGCAGACCTTGGCGATCTCGGTGATGGGCTGGATGGAGCCGATCTCGTTGTTGGCGTACATGATGGTGACCAGGCAGGTGTCGGGCCGGATGGCCTCGGCCACCTGTTCCGCGCTGACCATGCCGTTTTCGTGCACGTCCAGCAACGTCACTTCCCAGCCTTCCTTTTCCAGCTTGTTCAGGGTGTGCAGCACCGCGTGATGCTCAAAGGCGGTGGAGATGATGTGCTTTTTGCCCTTTCTGGCGCCGCTCTTGGCGGCGGAGATGATGGCCTGGTTGTCGGCTTCACTGCCGCCGGAGGTGAAATAGACCTCCGAAGGCTCGCAGCCCAGTCTGGCGGCTACCCGGGCCCGGGCGTCGTCCAGGGCTTCCTTGGCTACCTGGCCCACGGTGTGCAGGCTGGACGGGTTGCCGTAGACGTTTTCCATATAGTGCAGCATGGTCTTGATGGCGGTCTCGCTCATGCGGGTCGTCGCTGCGTTGTCTGCGTAAACGTTCATGTTTTCCTCCTTGGTGATGGTGACTGTATATTTCAAAATATATGAGCTAAATAATGTACTCTATATAATCTTCGGAGTTGCGGCTGTTCTGCTGGATGCGGACGGTGACCGTCTCTCCCGGCGGCAGGGAATGGGTGAGCCAGACGTTGCCGCCCACCACGCAGTGGTCGCCGATGACCGTGTTGCCCCCCAGGATGGTGGCGCCGGCGTAGATGACCACGTAGTCGCCGATGTCCGGGTGGCGCTTCACGCCCTTGACCGGGGTGCCGTCCTCGGCCAGGGCAAAGCTCTTGGCGCCCAGGGTAACGTGCTGATACAGCTTGACGTGCTCGCCGATGGTGGTGGTCTCGCCGATCACCACGCCGGTGCCGTGGTCGATGAAGAAATAGCGGCCGATGGTAGCGCCGGGGTGGATGTCGATGCCGGTGAGCTGGTGGGCGTATTCCGTCATCACCCGGGGCAGGATGGGCACCTTCATCTGGTACAGCTTGTGGGCGATGCGGTAGATGCTGATGGCCTTGAAGGCGGGGTAGGTGAGGATGACCTCGTCGGTGGAGGTGGCGGCCGGGTCTCCTTCGTAGGCGGCCTGGATGTCCGTGCGCAGCACGTCCAGGATGTCGGGCAGGGACTGGATCAGCTCCGCCGCCTTGATGTCCGCCTGCTTGCGGCAGTTGATGACGCAGCGCAGGGCGCTGGACAGGGCGTCGAAGGCCCGCATCAGCTCCCAGGTGCGCTTTTCCGCGGAAACGAAGCGGTCGCGCAGGCTGCCCAGATAGTGGGGGAACATAGCGGTCAGCAAATGGGAAATAGCTTCCTTTGCCGTGTCTTCCAGGCCGATATAGCGGTTGTCCTCCGGCGTCAGGCCGCCGTCGTCCATGGCCAGAGCGACTTTTTCCAGATACGAGGCCACAGGGCCGATCTTCATCTGCTCCATAAGCGTGTTCTCCTGCTTTAGTGTGGGGACCGGTCGGATCGGGTTCAACCTATCAGTCCAGTAGGATGATAACGCTATTTTCCTACTTTGTCAATAGGCAAATAGCCTCCTGCGAAAAAAATCTGAGCAGCGAAGGAATATCGCTGCTCAGACAGTATATGCAATATTCTTATCCTTAACCGTCCCTCAGATCATGCCGTAATCCGCAGCCAGAGCGCGGAAGGCGGGCAGGGCTTTTTCCACCCGCTCCGTAGGCACGCAGTAGGCGATGCGAAAGTGGCCGGGGCAGGCGAAGATGTCCCCCGGCACCAGCATCAGCTCGTGCTGGCGGGCCTTCAGGCAAAAGGCGAAAGCGTCCGCCTCCGGGGAGCGGGGGAACATGTAGAAGGACCCGCCCGGCTCCACGAAGCTGTAGCCGAATTCCTTCAGGGCGCGGCAGAGGATGTCCTTGTTCTTTTCGTAGACCGACAGTTCGGCCGTGGCCTCGCCCGTCCGGGCCACCACCCGCTGGAAGAGGGAGGCCGCCCCGTTATGGCCGATGGTGCGGGAGATCTGGGGGCAGATCTCGACGATCTTTTCCGCGTCACGGCAGGCGGGATTCACCGCCAGATAGCCGATGCGTTCACCGGGCAGGGACAGGGATTTGCTGTAGGAATAGCAGGTCACCGTGTCCTCGTACAGGTTGGCGATATAGGGGCTGTCCACGCCCTGGAACACGATGTCGCGGTAGGGCTCGTCCGAGATGAGGTAGAGGGGACGGCCCAGCTCGTCGGACTTATAGCGCAGCAGCTGCGCCAGACGCTTTATCGTGGCCGTGGAATAGACGGCGCCGGAGGGGTTGTTGGGGGAATTGACCAGCACGGCGGCGGTATTTTCACCGATGGCCTGCTCCAGACCGGCGAAGTCGATCTGGAAATCCTCCACGCTGGCGGGCACTATCTTCAGGCTCAGTCCAGCGCCGGCGGTATAGGGCCGGTATTCGGAAAAGCAGGGGGCGCAGGTGACGATCTCCTGGCCGGGGGAGGCCAGGGCCCGCAGAGCGTGGGCCAGGGCGGAGGCCGCGCCGGCGGTCATGAAGATGTGCTGCGGCCCGTAATGGCAGCCGTAGCGGCGGTTGAGGTGCTCGGCCACGGCGGCCCTCGCCTCCGGCAGGCCGAAGCTGGGGCTGTAGCCGTGCAGGGCCAGGGGCTGCCGTTCCGAAAGCTCGTCTTTTATGGCTTCCGCCACCTGGGGCGGGGGGCTCACCGAGGGATTGCCCAAACTGAAATCGAACACGTTCTCCGCGCCGATCTCTCTGATACGCGAGAGGGCGTAGTGGAAGATCTCGAAGATGACGTCTTTTTCCTGCAGCATATCGGTGTAGGTACGGTTAAGCATCTGTCCGCTCCCTTGCTTTTTTATAATAATGATGATAGCACACGGCAGCGCAAAGAACAATCGTCCCTCGGTTGACTAAGAAATAAAAGTTTATTATAATTTTGCCGAAGTTGTAAACATAAACAAGAGTATTTTTATAAGGAACGCGACGTATGGAAAACTATACCATCATCCCCGCCCCCTATACCGTGGGGCCGGAGGCTTACGCCAAAGTGCCGGAATACAGCCGTCTTTACGGCACCAGGGCCGTGGTCATCGGCGGCAAAAAGGCCATGGCCGCAGCCCGGGAAAAGCTGGAGCGGGCCGTGGCCGGCTCCGAGATCGAGATCGTGGATTTCGTGTGGTACGGCACCGAGTGCACCCGGGCCGCCGCGGCAAGGCTGGAAGCTCTGGACTCGGTGCGGCAGGCGGACATGATCTTCGCCGTAGGCGGCGGCAAGGCGGTGGATACCTGCAAGCTGGTGTCCCTGGACCTGAAAAAGCCTTATCTCTCTTTTCCCACCATCGCCTCCAACTGCGCCGCCAGCTCGGCCCTGTCCATCGTCTATAACGAAGACGGCTCCTTTTCCGAATTCGTCTTCTTCCTGGAATGCGCCAAACACGTGTTCATCGACACCGATATCATCGCCCGGGCCCCCTACCGCTACATGTGGGCCGGCATCGGCGACACCTACGCCAAGTTCTACGAGGTGAAGATATCCTCCCAGGGCGAGGATCTGGAGCATTTCAAGGCCCTGGGCGTGAACCTCAGCCGCATGTGCATGGAAACTCTGGTGCGCTACGGCGCTCAGGCTCTGTCCGACAACAAGGCGGGCCGGGCCACCTACGAGCTGGAACAGGCGGTGCTGGCCATCATCATCACCACCGGCTGGGTCTCCATGCTGGTGTCCCGGGAATACTCCATCGACTACAACGGCGGTCTGGGCCACGCCTTCTACTACGGCCTGTGCACCCTGCCCGGCTTCGAGGAGAACCATCTCCACGGCGTGGTGGTGGGCTTCGGCGTCCTGGTCATGCTGCTGGTGGACGGCCAGGATGACGAATGCCGCCGCCTGATGGAATTCAACAGAACGGTGGGCCTGCCCACCTCCCTGTCCGAGCTGGAAGTCACGCTGGAGCAGGTGCGTCAGTGCGCCGAGGCCGTGGTCACCGGCGAAGACATGGAGCATTATCCCTACAAGGTCACGGTGGACATGCTGATGGACGCCGTGGCCAAGCTGGACGTCTGACGTCCGCAGTAAACAAAGGAGACAGCCATGGCACAAGAGCTTTTGCAACTGATACGCGCTGACCGCAAACCGGCGTTGGGCGTCACCGAGCCTGCGGCCATCGCTTTGGCCTGCGCCGCCGCCCGGGAGCTGAGCGATGAGGAACCGGAAAGCGTGGAGCTGCTGGAGAATTCCGGCATGTACAAAAACGCCTATACCTGCGGCCTGCCCGGCACGGACAAGGTGGGCAACCTATACGCCGCCGCTTTGGGCACTCTGGCGGGCCGGGCCGACAAGGGCCTGCTCTCTCTGGCGGATATCACCCCGGAGGACGTGGAGCGCAGCCGCCGCTTCGTGGCGGAGGGCCGGGTGAAGGCCGGCGTGTCCTCCGTTTCCTCGGATATCTACATCCTGGCCCGGGTGCGTACGGCCCACGACCTGTGCGAAGCGGAGATCAGGGGCAGCCATACCAATATCTGCCGCAAGAGCAAAAACGGGGTCACGGTGTGGGAAAAGCCGGCGGACGCGGCGGTGGAGGGAGAAAAGTCCCCCATCGTCGGCTATACGCTGGCGGATTTCTACCGCTGCGCGGCAACTGCGCCCGCCGAAGAGCTGGCCTTCCTCCGCGAATCCTGGCAGATGAACCTGGCTCTGGCGGAGGCCGCCAGGCAGGCGGAACGCTGCGTGCTGACCAAAAGCCTGCTCCGGGCCAACGGCGGCACCTTCGTCTCCGACGACGCGCGGGCTTCGGCCCGGGCCCTGGCCGGCGCTGCGGCGGAAGGGCGGGTGCTGGGATTGGACAAGCCCGCCATGAGCATCACCGGCAGCGGCAACCACGGCATCATCGCCGTCATGCCCCTCTACGCCCTGCAGCAGGTGGAAGCCCTGCCGGAGGAGCTGCTGTGGAGAGGCATCTGCCTCAGCTATCTGGTCACCATGTACATGAAGGAGTTTTCCGGCAAGCTGTCCGCCTTCTGCGGCTGCGGTATCGCCGCCGGCACCGGCATGGCCTGCGGCCTCACCCTGATGCGGGGCGGCGGCTACGAGCAGGTGACAGCCACCCTGAACAATATGGCCGCCTCCCTGGTGGGCATGATCTGCACCGGCGGCAACCACGCCTGCTGCATGAAGGTGCTCTCCGCGGTGGATACGGCCTTCAGCAGCAGCGATCTGGCGCTGGCCGGCAGCTTCGTTTCGCCGGAACACGGCGTAGGGGGCCGCACTCCGGAGGAGACCATGCGCAACGTGGGCCGCATCGCCGTTCCCGGCATGGTGGAAACGGAGCGGGTCATCCTCGACATCATGCAGGAAAAAGGCGGCGCCGCGGAGTGATAGGGCTCTGCGCCGTCCTGAAATAATAATAACTTGAACAAAGGAGAAGGAATATGAACTACTCTTATCAGACTTCCATGGTCTGCGCCTCCAGCATCGACTTCGATCTGGAAGGGGACGTGGTGAAGGACATCGTGTTCCACGGCGGCTGCAACGGCAATCTTAAAGCCATCTCCAAGCTGGTGGACGGCTGGACGGTGCAGCAGATCGAGGACAAACTCAAGGGCAACACCTGCGGGCACAAGCCCACCTCCTGCGCGGATCAGTTGGCCCGGGCGGTGCGTGCGGCCTACGACCGTTCCCAGTCCCAGGCGGGCTGACGGCTTCGCGTCAGGTTTTTACGCCTGATTTCAATGCAGTATAAAAAAGTCCGGCTCCGGCCGGGCTTTTTGCATGGCTGTTATGCGACGCGGCGGTTTCCGGCCCCGGCGTTTTCTTTTATCCTGCTTAGATATTCGGCAAAAGTCGGTTGAGAGCCGCTAAAAGATATGTTATAATTATCCTGACTTACAAATATTATAATATATCATTTCTCATATCGGCTTTGGTATTTGCGCATTCCTCTGTTTCCCGGTCCCCTGCTTATCGAGCCGTTTTTCACCCGTCGCCCGGCTCCGCAGCATAGGTCCCGGCAGCGAAGTTTTGTCTGTCTGCGGGTGCGGTTTTACAGGCCGCGCCCGTTTTTTGTTGGCTGAAAGCGTTTTCACCAGTAAAAAACTGTGCATTCAGAATATAATATAAGTTGAAAAATGGTTTTTCAGGCAGGAAATAGCGTATATTGTGTGAAAATTATAATAAATCTACTTTTTTATAAGAAGAGGACCCGGCTTACTGATCGGAATACTATCTCGAGAACGGATGGTGGACTATGCAAAAATATACTAAGACCGTAATTACGGCGGACGAGCTGCCCATTATCGCCCAGCGTATGCGCGACGAGCAGCGCCCTTTGGCCATGATCCACGGCCATGTGGATAAGGAAGGCAAAAACGTCCTGCACTACGACTTCGATATGGGCGAGACCATCGAATCCTACGTGCTGGAGGACGTGACCAGCGTGCCTTCCCTGGTCTCCATTTACGACGCCATGGCCGCCTGGCCGGAGACCGAGCTCACCGAGCTGATGGGCATCGAATTCACCGGCCTGGACATCTCCCACCGCCTGTTCATGCCGGACAATCTGCTCTCCGGCGAGGGCCACATCATCGTTACGCCCCTCTCCGAGCTCAGAGCCAAAAACGTTGACGAAAGGGAGGACTGATCCATGGCATATACCATTCCCATCGGGCCCTACCATCCCGCATTGGAGGAGCCGGTCCACGCCCGGCTGACCACGGAAGGCGAGGTCATCGTCGACGCCGACGTCTTCGTGGGCTACAACCACCGCGGCATCGAAAAGCTGGCCACGGAGCGCAACTTCATCCAGACCATCGTCCTGGTGGAGCGGGTGTGCGGCATCTGCTCTCATTCCCATGCCCTGGGCTATGCTCTGACCCTGGAGGCCATCGCCGGCATGGAAGTGCCGAAGCGGGGCGACTATATCCGGGTGCTCATCTGCGAGCTGGAGCGTCTCCATTCCCATTTCCTGTGGCTGGGCATCGCCTGCCACCTCATCGGCCACGACAGCCTGTTCATGCACGTGTGGAACAAGCGCGAAGCCATCATGGACCTGCTGGAGGCCGTCTCCGGCAACCGCGTCAACTACGGCATGGTCATCCCCGGCGGCAGCCGCCGCGATATCGACGACGATATGCGCCGGCACATCCTGGAGGTAATGGACGCCATCATGGAGCCCATGGACCGGCTGACCGACATCCTCACCTCCGACCGGACGGTGGCCCTGCGTACCAAAGGCGTGGGCATCCTCACCCGGGAAGACGGCATCCGCATCGGCGCCGTCGGCCCCCATGCCCGGGCCTCCAACATGGACGTGGACGTGCGGCGGGACGCGCCCTACTGCCATTACGACGACTTCGATTTCGCTATCCCCGTCATCGACAGCTGCGACGTTTACGCCCGCGTGGTCGTGCGCGTGCTGGAGTGCTACGAATCGGTGAAGATCATCCGCCAGTGCCTGGAGAACCTGCCCGAGGGCAAGATCAACCTGGGCAACCGCATCCCGAAGATACCGGAAGGCGAATTCGTCACCCGCGTGGAAGCCCCCCGGGGCGAGCTGACCTACAAGGTCATCGCCGACGGCGGCCCCACCAATTACCGGGTCAGCATCCACGTGCCCACCTTCCGCAACGCGCCTACGGTGCCGGTCATGCTCAAGGGCAACACCGTGGCCGACGCCGGCCTCATCATCGCCAGCATCGACCCCTGCTTCTCCTGTCTGGACCGCTGACATGCACGAGCTGACCCTGACCGAGCGCATGCTGGCTCTGGCTTTGGATGCGGCGGAAAAGAACGGCGCGGAACGCATCCTGCAGATCAACATCCGCCTGGGCGTGCTTTCCGGCGTGATCCCGTCCTGCGTAGAGTACTATTTCGGCCTGCAGAGCAAAGGCACCATCGCCGAGGGAGCGCAGCTTTCCATGACGGCGGAGCCCCTGCGCATCCGCTGCCGCGCCTGCGGAGCGGAAAGCGCCTCCGACAGCACTCTGCTGGCCTGCCCCGTCTGCGGCAGCGAGGATTTCCAGCTGCTGTCGGGTCGGGAATACTACGTTGAATCCCTGGTCGCGGAGTGACCGGGTATTGATAAATAACATGGCGGCTCCCTGTTTTGCAAGCGGAGCCGCAGAGCGAATATTTCAAGGGGGTGTGAGTTTGCGTAAGACGACCTTTCCCAAGGTGGCGGCGACATTCGTCGTGTGCTATGCCTTCTGGATCCTCGTCACCTGGTCCCTGGCGGCTCAGGAGCTGATCGCCGGAGCCGTGGTCTGTCTGGCCGTGGCTTTGTTCACCGCGCGTTTCTTCATCCACGACAAGGGCTTCCTGCTGCTGCAGCCGCGGCGGCTGTTCGCCCTGATCTTCTACTGCCTGGTAGTGTTCCCGGGCGAGCTGCTGCGGGCCAACGTGAACGTGGCGAGGCGGGCTTTCCAGCCTAAGATCCCGCTCAATTCCGGCATCGTCAAGGTGCCGGTGCACGTGCAGTCAACTTACGGCCGGGCCATGCTGGCTGATTCCATCACCCTGACTCCGGGCACCATCACCATGGAATGCGCCGAGGACGAGGGCCAGCTGTACTACTACATCCACTGGCTGGACGTGCTGGAGGAAGACCCGGACAAGGCCGGAGATATGATCAAGGGCCGCATGGAAAAATGGGTAAGGAGGATATGGGATTGATAGAATTACTTATTGCCGCCATCTTCTTCGCCCTGCTGGCGCTGATGCTGTTCTACCGCCTGGCTTTCGGCCCCACTCTGGCGGACCGGGCCATCGCCGGCGACGCCATCGAAATGCTGGCCGCTACCTCCCTGCTGTGCTATGCCCTGTACAGCGGCCGCGGCATCTACCTTGATATTTCCCTGGTAGTGGCCATATTAGGCTTTATCGGCACCCTGCTGATAGCCAAGTATTTGGAGGGCAGCCTATGAGTATCGCATTGCGTATCATCATCGATATCCTGCTGGTCGTCTCCTGCGGCTTCGCTCTGGCCGGCGTCCTGGGCATGCTGCGTATGCCCGACGTGTTCAACCGGATGCAGACCAGCACCATCATTTCCGTGTTCTGGATGCTGGGCCTGATGGTGGCCGGCGTCCTCTTCGCCGCCCTGGTCATGCACAGCGGCAGCGCCGCCGTGAAGGTGGTGCTGATCGGCCTGTTCTTCGTGCTGACCGCGCCGGTGGTGGGCCACGCCATCTCCCGCGCCGCCTACATCAGCGGGGAAAGGCCCTACACGCCTCTGAAGCCGGATAAATACGGAGAGGATAAGCCTTACGATAAGGAGGGAATCATATGAGCGTGATATTCTTCCTTAACTTCGTCATCATCCTGGGTATCGTCGTTTCCGCCTGGCTGGCCGTGAGCTTCGACGACCTGCTGTCGTCCATCATCGCCCTGGGCGCCACCGGCACCCTGGTCGCCCTGGAATTCATCATGCTCAGCGCCCCCGACGTGGCCATCGCCGAGGCGGCGGTGGGCGCGGTGCTCTCCACGGTGATCTTCATCGTCGGCCTGCGCAGAGTTATGCCGAAAGAGGGTGAGGACCAATGAAACGAGCTGTAACCATTGTGGCGCTGGCCGTGTTCCTCATTTTCGGTCTGTTCGCCGTATCCGACATGGCCGGTCTGCCCCGCACCTACGACGGCTCCGGGGTGGACGTGGAAGCGCTTTACGAGTCGCCGGAGGCCTACGAGCAGTACCTGGCTGAACCCGACGGCGTAGCTTCCGTCATCGTGGCCGAGGATCTGGCCAAGACCCACGCCGTCAACGCCGTCACCGCCGTGGTCTTCGACTTCCGCGGTTACGATACCATGGGCGAGGCCTTCATCCTGGTCACCGCCATCTCCGGCGCCATGGTCATCCTGCGCCGCAGAGCAAAGGGGGCGAAATCCGATGACAGTAAATAAGCGCAAGCCCCCCATCACCAATATCGTGCGCTGCGCCGCCGATTTCTTCACGCCCTTCGCTCTGGTCTACGGCTTTGCCGTCATCCTCCACGGCCACCTGTCTCCGGGCGGCGGCTTCCAGGGCGGCGTGGTGGTGGCCGGCGCGGCGGTGCTGCTGTGGGCCGGCTACGGCTACGAGGTCGTGGGCAAGTTGCTCAAGCCCGACACCCTGAAGGCCCACGAGGCCGCGGCCGCCATCTGCTACGTGCTCCTGGCCCTGCTGGGCGTGGTGGCCGGAGCCATGTTCTGCAGCAACGTACTGTACCAGATCGGCGACGTCGGCGATTTCATCAGCGCCGGCACCATCGCCTTCATGAACTACGCCGTGGGCTACAAGGTCCTCACCGGCGTGGCCTGCCTGCTGCTGCTTTTGTGCAGCCTGCTTTCCCAGGATCAGGACGAAGAGGAAGGGGGTGAGCAGGAATGATCCTTACCAACTACGTCTGCTCCATCCTGCTGATCGCTCTGGGCCTGTACTGCGTGGTCTGTAAGCGCAACGTGTTCAAGATCGTCATCGGCATGGGCGTCATCGACTACGGCGTGAACCTGCTCATCGTCAGCATCGGCTTCAACCCCGGCGGCTCGGCTCCCATCTTCACCGCCCGGGAACTGAGCCACGATATGTTCTTCGTGGACCCGGTGCCCCAGGCCCTGACCCTGACCTCCATCGTCATCGGCGCCTGCGTGACGGCTATGGCCATGGCCATCGTCATCAAGCTCAAGCAGAAATACGGCACCCTGGATACTGAAAAAATCAGGAGGATACACGGATGATACAACATTTACCTATCCTCGCGATCATGACCTATTTCCTGGGCGCCTTCCTCACCACGCTGCTGGGACATAACAGCAAGGCGGTGCGGCACTTCCTGGTGCTGCTGGCGTCCCTGACCTCCTTCGTCATGATGTGCGTCCTGATCAAGCCCGTCATGATCGACGGCGGCATCATCGGCTACTGGCTGGGCGGCCGCGCTCCCGAGGCGGGCTACGCCATCGGCATCGGCATCGAGGTCGACGCACTCTCCCTCTTCTTCGGACTGCTGGTCACCTTCACGGTGCTGCTGTCCGCCGTCTATTCCATCAAGTACATCAGCCGCGACGACGCTCAGGACAAATACTACACCCTGTTCCTGATGCTGGCCGGCGGCGTGCTGGGTCTGGTGCTCTCCGGCGACCTGTTCAACATCTTCATCATGGTGGAGATCATGACCTTCGCCGCCGTGGCCCTGACCGCCTACCGCAACTGGGCCGAAGGCTCTCTGGAATCGGCCTTCAAGTATCTGGCTGTGGGCTCCATCGGCTCCTCCATGATCCTGGCCGGCACCATCATGGTCTATTCCCAGGTACATACCCTGAACCTGGCCCAGATCTCCGCCCTCCTGGCCGGACAGGGCCTGACCAACACCACGGTCTTCGCCTTCGCCCTGCTCTTCATCGGCTTCGGCGTCAAGGCCTTCATCGTGCCCTTCCACCCCATCGCGGCGGACGCCTACATGACGGCTCCCGCCTCCATCTCCATGGTCTTCTCCGGCATGGTGAACAAGGCCGGCGTCTACGGCATGATCCGTCTGGTCTACGTGGTGTTCCAGATCATGGACGTGAAATCGGTGAACTACCTGATCGTGCTGCTGGGTACGATCACCATGTTCATCGGCGTCACCAGCGCGTTGAACCAGCATGATTTCAAACGCCTGCTGGCCTTCCATTCCATCTCCCAGATCGGCTACGTGATCACTGCCATCGGCCTGGCCACTTCCCTGGGCATTGCCGGCGGCCTCTATCACGCCATGAACCACACTCTGTTCAAGGGCCTGCTCTTCCTCTGCGCCGGCGCCGTGTTCTACAGCGCGGGCACCACCGACCTGGACCGGCTGGGCGGCCTGGCCAAGCGCATGCCCCAGACCGCGGCCATCTTCCTGGTGGGGGCCGCAGCCATCTCCGGCATCCCGCCCTTCAACGGCTTCGCTTCCAAGTGGGTCATCTACCAGGCCTGCTATGAAGCGGCGGCTGCCGCCTCCGGCTTCGCCAGCATCTTCTACGCCGTGGTCACCATCGTGGGCCTGCTGGTGTCGGTGATGACCCTGGCCTCCTTCATCAAGGTCAGCCAGTCCGTGTTCTTCGGCCAGCTGCCCGACGAATTCGACGAGGTGAAAGAAGCCCCGCTGCTCATGCGCATCCCCATGTGGATCATGGCTGCCTGCTGCCTGCTGGCCGGCCTGCTGCCCGGACCTTTGTCCCGCTTCGCCCTGCAGCCCGCCGCGGCGGCCACCTTGAACATCAAGGGCTATATCGACACCATGATGGGCGGCGGCTATGCCGCGTCCCAGATGGGCGACGTCACTCCCGTGGCGGAGCTGGATTTCTCCACCATCGGTTACTGGCAGCCCGTGGCCTGGCTGGTGCTGTTCGTCATCATCATGGCGGCGGTGCTCATCGTGGCTCTGGGCAGCCAGGGCGCCAGAGGCAACAAGCGCTCCACCGAGCTGGAAAAGGTGGACGGCAAGTACGCCACCTTCTTCGGCGGCGAACACAGCACCTATTCCATGGTGGGCGGCTCCGACCTGTTCTGGGGCCTCAGGTATAACCTGCGCCATTACTTCGGCTTCCTGTCAGATATGCACAGCGGCGTGGTCAACGACTACGCATTGTGGGCCGTCACCGCAGCCGCCGGCATCATCCTGTACATGTTCCTGTTTCTATAGGGGGTGACGGAAATGGATATACTAATGAAAGCCCTTTATCTGCTCATCTTCCCCGGTCTGCTCTACTGCTCCGTCGCCGGCCTGCTGCTGGCAGGCATCGACCGCAAGGTGGTGGCCCGCATGCAGAAGCGCATCGGCCCGCCGCTGCTCCAGCCCGCCTACGACTTCTTTAAGCTGCTGGGCAAGGAGACCATCGTGCCCGCGGCCGCGGCCCGCCGCACCTTCCTGGCGGCGCCGGTCATCGGCCTGGTCTCCCTGGTGGTCACCGCCGTGCTGGTGCCGGTGTTCGGCTTTTCCGCCTTCGGCGGCGTGGCCGACGTGGTGGTCATCCTCTACCTGCTGACCATCCCGGCCGTGGCCATCATCATGGGCGGCGCGGCCAGCGGCTCCCCCTACGCCGGCGTGGGCATCTCCCGCGAAATGGTGACCATGATGGCCTACGAGCTGCCGCTGGTCATCGTGCTGCTGGCTGTGGGCAAGGCGGCAGGGGACGGCGGCGTCACCTTCTCCCTGTCCAAAATCGTCGAGTACCAGCAGGCTAACGGCCCGCTGATCACCCACTGGACCATGTGGCCCGCGGCTTTGGCCATGCTGCTGGTGATCCCGGCGGAGATCGGCTCCCATCCCTTCGACGTGGCCGAAGCGGAGACCGAGATCTGCGAAGGCGCCCTGGTGGAATACTCCGGCGCGCCCCTGGCCCTGTTCAAGCTCAGCTCCGCCATCAAGCTCTACATCATGACCGCCCTGTTCAGCTGCCTCTTCCTCAGCGGCTGGGGCACCGGCATCGTGGCGGTGGACGCCCTGATCCTGGTGGCGGTGTGCGCCGTCATCATGCTGATCTGCGTTTCCCTGGTGCGGGCGGTCTGCGCCCGTCTCAAAGTTGAGATACTGTTCCGCTTCTACTGGCGGGTGGTGGCCGTCCTGGCCGCAATCAGCCTGATCCTGGCCTGGCTGGTAGGTTAAGGAGGACGTTACATGTTCAAGAAACTGATCGACAACAGCACGGCGAAATCGCCCTGGATCTACCATATCAACGCCGGCTCCTGCAACGGCTGCGACATCGAGCTGGTGGCGGTGCTCACTCCCCGCTACGACGCGGAGCGCTTCGGCTTCAAGCTGGCGGGCACCCCCCGTCACGCCGACATCGTGGTGGTCTCCGGCCCGGTGACCTCCCAGAGCAAGGAGCGTCTCATCCGCACGCTGGAGCAGGTGCCCGAACCCCGGGTCATCGTCTCCCTGGGCTCCTGCCCCCGTTCCTGCAACGTGTTCAAGGGCAGCTATTCCGTGGAAGGTCCGCTGGATAAGTTCTGCCACGTGGATATCAGCGTGGCCGGCTGCGCGCCCAAGCCCGAAGCCATCGTGCTGGGTCTGGCCCAGGCCGCGCAGCTGCTGAAGCAAAAACGGGAGGAGGCGGCGCAGAAATGATCAGGTTCCCCTACGTCAGAGAGGCGCTGACCCAGGTGTTCAGCAAGCCCAGCACCGAAAAATATCCTTTCGTGAAAAAGGAGGCTCCCGAAAACTACCGGGGCCGCATCAAGTTCCATCCCGACCGCTGCATCAACTGCGGCATGTGCATCCGTGTCTGCTCCCCGGGGGCCATCGTGCGCACGGTGGAGAAGCAGGAGGACGGCGATCTGGTGACCATGGAATTCCATATGGATTCCTGCACCTTCTGCCAGATGTGCGCCGATTTCTGCACCAAGAACTCCATCGAGCTGACCAAGGATTACGAAATGGTGGCGTCCGACCCCAAGGATCTGATCGAGAGCGGCACCTTCCTCAAGAAAAAGCCGGTGCCCAAAAAGCCGATAAGTGATGAGCTCCCGCCTGCGCCCAAGGTCGACGACCCGGAAATGTGAGTTTTTCATCAAAGCCCGTCTCCTGCCGGAGGCGGGCTTTTTCTATGCCTGCGTTTTTCAGTTCATATTAGGTTAATGAGGGCGGCTTATACTTATCCTACCTTACTGTGGAGATTTGTCATGAAATCCAGCCAAGCCAAAAAACAGCCGATAATAAGCTCCGGCCATATGCTGCTGGGCTGCCGTTTCGATATCTGGCTCAAATTATTGATCCAGAACCGCTTCCATATCGCGCCCTCCCGCATCCCCCAGGCCCTGTATATCACCCTGCTTTCCCTGTTCCTCTTCCCCTTCGCCCTGCTGGAGCGGCTGATACTGGCCCTGCCCCTGAAAAGGCAGAAGGTGAAGCGGCCCCTGTTCGTGCTGGGGCACTGGCGCAGCGGCACCACCTATCTGCAGAACCTGCTGTCGAAGGACCCGGCTTTGGGCTGGTTCGAACCGGCGGCGGCCACCATGTTCAACAACGTGACCCTGCTGGGCTGGCTAATCCGCCCGCTGATGCGGGGAGTGCTGCCCGACGCCCGGCCCATGGACAATCTGGAATACACTGAAGACCTGCCCATGGAGGAAGTGTTCGCCGTGGCTTCCGTGTCCACCCTGGCGGTGGACAACCTGATGTCCTTCCCTGAGTACTTCGAATATTATCTGGACGCGGCCTTCGTGGACCAGCTGCCGGAGGATCTCAGGCAGGAATGGCGCCGCAAATACGATTACGTCCTGCGCAAGCAGACCTGGCGCTGCAAAGGAAAGCCGCTGATGCTGAAATCGCCGGACGCCACCTGCCGCGGCCTTGAGCTCTACCGCATGTACCCCGACGCCCGTTTCATCCACATCTACCGCGATCCCTACAAGGTGGTGCGCTCCACCATCAACATGTTCGTGAAGATCATGGACCAGATGTGCCTGCAGAAAAAGCCCGATCCCATGTACATCGAGGACATGATCGTGGCCACCTCGGGCCGGATCTTCCGCAAGGTCATCGCCGACGTGGAGCAAATACCCAAGGATCAGATCATCGAGGTGCGCTACGAGGATTTCGAGCAGGACGCCCTGGGCTATCTGCGCCGCATCTACGACCATCTGGGCCTGCCCGGCTTCGACAAAGCGGAGCCGGCCTTCCGGGCCTACATCGACTCCCAGAAGGATTACCAGAAAAACAGATTCGATATCGAGCCGCGCCTGGTGCGCAAGATCAACGAACAGTGCGGCTTTTATTTCGAGCATTACGGTTACCCCATGAAAGAGGTCTGACATGGATCATCTTGATAAACTGGAAAACAAAAGCGTCCACATCATCCGCGAGGCCTACGCCGCCTTCGGCAACCTGTGCATGCTGTGGTCCATCGGCAAGGACAGCACCGTGTTGCTGTGGCTGGCCCGCAAGGCCTTCTACGGCCACGTGCCCTTCCCCCTGGTGCACATCGACACCCACTACAAGATCCCGGAGATGATCGAATACCGGGACCGGCTGGCCAAGGAATACCGGCTTTATATGGTCTACGGCGAGAATGCCGCGGCCCTGCGCGACCGCCAGACCTTCCCCGACGGCAACGTTAACCGGGTGGAATGCTGCCGCCTGCTCAAGACCGAGGCCCTGACCCACACTCTGAACGGCACCTGGCCCCGCTACCGCCTGAATCTGAACACCGGCGAATACGAGCTGGACACCAATAAAGAAGCCTATACCGGCGTCATCGTGGGCGCCCGTTCCGACGAGGAGGGCTCCCGCTCCAAGGAGCGCTATTTCTCCCCCCGGGACAAGAACAACGACTGGGATCTGGACGACCAGCCCCCGGAATTCTGGAACCAGTTCAAGACCGATTTCGCCCCCAACACCCACGTGCGCATCCATCCTCTGCTGGACTGGACGGAGCTGAACATCTGGGAGTACATCGAGCGGGAGCATATCCCCACCGTGTCCCTGTACTACGACCAGGGCGACGGCTATCGCTACCGTTCCCTGGGCTGCGCGCCCTGCACCGGGCCCATCCGCTCCACGGCGAAGAACCCCAAGGAGATCATCGAGGAGCTGTCCTCGGGGCAGCTGGCCCACATCGCCGAGCGTTCCGGCCGGGCCCAGGACAAGGAAGACGGCGGCGGTCTGGAGACCCTGCGCCGCAACGGCTATATGTAGATCAGCACAGGAGCAGGACAGAGCTTTATGGATATCGAACGCGAAGAGATCATGAACATCGTCACCGTGGGCCACGTGGACCACGGCAAAAGCACGGTGGTGGGCCGGCTGATGGCCGACACCGGCGTGCTGCCCGAGGGCAAGCTGGAGCAGATCAGGGAAAACTGCCGCCGCAATTCCAAGCCCTTCGAATACGCCTTTTTGCTGGACGCGCTGAAAAACGAGCAGGCCCAGGGCATCACCATCGACACCGCCCGCTGCTTTTTCAAAACGGAGAAGCGGCATTACATCATCATCGACGCGCCGGGCCACATCGAATTCCTGAAAAACATGGTCACCGGCGCTTCCCGGGCCGAGGCCGCCCTGCTGGTCATCGACGCCGCCCGGGGCATCGAGGAAAACACCCGCCGTCACGGCTATTTCCTCTCCATGCTGGGCATCCGTCAGGTGGCCGTACTGGTCAACAAGATGGACCTGGTGGGTTACAGCCGTGAAGTCTACGAGGATATCCGCGGCAGCTACGCGGATTTTCTGGCCAAGATCGGCATCACCCCCGCATCCTTCATACCGGTCAGCGGCATGGAAGGGGACAATATCGCCAACCATTCCGCCAATATGCCCTGGTACCAGGGGATGAACGTGCTGGAGCAGCTGGACTGCTT
>JAEEGL016978076.1_pt1 | contig 17570 bp, 19 predicted proteins | sample 9134231 | NCBI WGS metagenome assembly JAEEGL01 (sample SAMN16246548, study PRJNA631951) | gut metagenome | biome: gut microbiome; feature: rumen; material: fiber-attached | host: Bos | place: Iran: Karaj | collected 2018-10 | reverse complement strand
TACATGATGGAAGCCTCCGTTTTTTTCTTTTTTTCACATCATATCTTTTCGCGTTTGCTCTAAGTCAATAGAGGATCCCGCGAAACAGTTCCCCCATTGTTTTTTCGCTGCGTTCCCGTCCCCTGCTGCTTTTTTCACTCCCGGAATTCTGCTATAATCGGCAGGAATCCGGCGGGTGGTCTTCCCGCCGGAAGAAAGGTGTGCCATGAAGTCTGAAATCGTCCGGAAAGCGTTCCTGAAGTCCCTTCCCGTGATGGCGGGCTATGTCATCCTGGGCATCGGCTTCGGTATTCTCCTGCGGGACGCCGGCTACGGCCTGCCCTGGGCCTTCGCCATGGCTGTCGCCATCTACGCCGGATCGATGCAGTATGTCGGGGTCGGCCTGCTGGCCGGCGGCGCGGGGATCCTCACAACAATCCTGACAACGATCATGGTCAACGCCCGCCATCTCTTCTACAGTATTTCCATGATCGATAAATACAGGAACGCGGGAAAGTATAAACCCTATATGATCTTCGCCCTCACGGACGAAACCTATTCCCTCCTGTGCGACGGGGATACGCCCGACCGGGAGAACGCGGACCTTTACCGTTTCCTGGTCTCCCTTTTCAATCATCTTTACTGGATCACCGGCTGCGTCCTGGGCAGCCTCCTCGGCACGGTGCTCCCCTTCCCGACCACGGGGATCGAGTTTTCCATGACCGCCCTGTTCATCGCTTCCTTCACGGAGCAGTGGATCCGCACGAAGGATCACCTGCCGGCTGTCACGGGACTCCTTTCCACCCTGCTGTGCCTGCTGGTGTTCGGTCCGGAACGTTTCCTCATCCCGGCCATGCTGCTGATTACGCTTGTGCTGACGCTGCTGCGCAGCCGGCGGGGAAGGAAGGCCGTATGAACACACATGCCGCGATCCTGGTGGCCGTCATGGCCGCCGTCACCATGCTGCTGCGCTTCCTTCCCTTCCTGGTCTTCCGGAAGAAAACGCCGCCCTATATCGCTTATCTCGGAGAAGTGCTCCCGGCTGCCATCATCGGCATGCTGGTGGTTTACTGCCTGAAGGATACCGCCGTCACCCGGCCGCCCTTCGGCGCCCCGGAGCTCATTGCCGGCCTGGCCGTTGTCGGCCTGCAGGCATGGAAAAGGAGCTCCCTCCTGAGCATCCTCGGGGGAACCGCCATTTATATGGTCCTGGTCCAGACGGTTTTCGTCGCCTGAACGTTCCCTGAAAGCAGGGATAATATATGTCTGTGAACGTTTTATTTCCCGGAGCAGATGGAAAATGCAGGTGCCATAGCTTCCTGTGCTTCTCTTGAAATACCAAAGGATTCTGCAATCGGCCTCCAACTATGGCCGACTGCGGAGAGAATATGTTTTGCTTCTTCCGCAGCTTCATCTTTCTTCAGGCCAAAGAAAGAGGCTGCCTCAATAGCCAGCTCTGGATCAATTCTGGAATCATTCGGCAAAACACTCAGGGACAAATAGTTTCCCTTGGGATTCGGATTAACATCAAACATGGGGGACAGTTTCCAGCCATTCGGTGTCAGGATGAAACCGTGATTGCGAAGATGGTCGTCCGTGTTCGAAACAGCCATGCTGAAAACAACTCTCCGCCAGAGTTCCTTCAGATCCGACCTGGCAGAGGCGCCATAGGAAGTCAGGAACTGCACCAGTTCCAGATAACTGCTGTCTATTGATTCTCCGTCTTTTTTCCCAAGCAAGGCCAATGCAGAAGAAAAATGGATGCGACGGTCTGCTTGCCGGTCAAACCGCTTTACAAGGAAAGTGGATCCCGCATCTGAATAACATTCCAGCCTGGATTCCGGAACATTCAGCTGACACATCTTTGCCAAATCATGTGTGACTTGCTCCCAGGCTCCGGAGTCATATGGATCGTTTCTGGAAGGGAATTTAGCGATCCATAGGGAATTGTCCGGCGCTTTGACGGAAGCTTTCGGCCGTGCGCCGCCAAGTGAAGAACCGGGTGCCAGCAACATCCGAAGCCACCAGCTGTTATAAATATCCGGATCTTTTTCAAACTCCAGGGAGGCTGCTTCAAGGTCCCGGAGTGTTGTCCAGGGAGGAGCGGCCATATCGCTTTCGCAGGAGAGGAAAGGACCGCCTTCCTGCAAGGAGAAGCGAAAAGCCCCCATTCTTGCTTCGTCATGGACACCGAGGAGGTAGTCTGTTTCCAAAAGGGTCCGTGGTTTTCTGTTCTCCTGTTTTGCCAGGATTCCTTCACGGCGATCCATCAGCAAACGCCCCCAGCGATCCGGGCAAGAGTCAGAGAATACACCGAACATCGGTTTATCCAGGGGCGTGAACTGACGGCCGCTGAAGAACTGGAGATCCGGGTCCAGGGTTAGTAGTCCGGAATGATTGGTCAGCCAGGTCGGAGAATACTCAAATGATGTGATTTCTTTTCCCCGCAAGCTTTCAGCATAAAGGCAGCCCATCAGGGATGGTTCGGTTTCCATCCAGTTTTCATAGACATAAATCTTTTTTGCGGCAGCCATTACCATGTTTCCTTTCTGTTAACACGGGGAGCACGGAGACGCTGAGGGAGATCCAGATCCTGCAGTTTCCTTCCAAGCTCATCATCTTTTGCAATCATCAGCAAATCCTGTTCCAGTCCGCCCAGCGCATGCAGAACAGCCGCGTAGGCTCCGATTGCAACAGAAGCGCTTCCTTTTTCGATAGCAGTCAGTGTTTGCCGGGAAATTAGTGCGCGTTCCGCAACCAGTTCAGAGGAAAGATGTCTCCGCAGGCGTGCCAGACGGATCTGTTCTCCCATCTGTGACAAAAGCTGCTGCGTCTGAGGGAGTACTGAAACTGCCTTACGTCCCATACTGAATGCCTCCGCTTGTCATAATTACAATCGGAATTATAGTCATTATATGATTATATGTCAATAAATATGATCATTATTCCTCTGCCAGGGATTTCATTTCCCGTTCAATGGCCAGGGCGGCTTCATACAGCCTGTATTCATCCTTTCCGTACAGGATCACGGTATGGTTCAGTCCCGCTTTCGTTTTCAGCGGGGCAGCCACCGTAACCGACGGGAACCCGCAGTAATGCATGATACTGGTCGGGCCCGTCATCAGCACCGCATCGTATTCCGCTATTTTCGCTGAAACCCGGGCAATCGTCTTTTCCCGCGCTTTCAGCGCATCCAGGTACGGTTTTCCTTGCAGCCCGCCCGGCGTTTCATCCAGCGCCGCCCGCAGGCAGGTATCCCCGTATTTCATCATGGTCTCCGGATGGTCTTCGTAGTATTGCACGATCTCCGCCAGGGTTTTGCGGGAAGCGGAAGATTCCGCCAGGTAGGCTTCCAGCATCGGCCTGAATTCCCACTGCATAATCGTTTTCAATTCCGGTGTGGGCATCTGGATGACCTTCCCGGTCTTCGCCCCGAGGGCCCTCAGCCGTTTCAAGAGTTTGCGCAGGAAGTCTTTCTCCTCCCCGGGAACATGGACCGTATTCGCCAGGTTCACGGCGATCCGGAGGCTCCCCGCCTCCCTTTCCTTCATCTCCGGAAGCGGATTATCCCGCATCGCCGAATACAGTTTCAGCGTGTCCGTCATGTTCCGTGCCATCGGCCCCGCGCTGTCCAGTGTCTTTGCAATGGGAATGATGCCTTTGCTGCTCAGCACGCCGACCGGGGGCTTCAGCCCGCAGATGCCGTTGAACTTCGCGCAGGCCGTGATGGAATGGGAAGTGTCGGTTCCCACCGCCATCGGGACAATCCCGGCCGCCACCGCAACCGCGGATCCGGAGGAAGACCCGGCCACGTTGAGTTTGGGATCCACCGCGTGGATCACCTGCCCGCCGCGGGAGCTGTAGCCTCCCGGCATGCCCTGGGTCACGTAGTTGGCGAACTCCGTCATGTTGGTCTTGCCCAGGATCACCGCGCCGTTCTTTCGGAGATTACGGATTACCGGCGCATCCGACGCCGCCAGGTTATCCTCCAGCGCCAGGCTCCCCGCTGTCGTATGCAGTCCCTCCACGTCGATATTATCCTTGACCAGGACCGGCACACCTTCCAGCGGCAGGTTTTTCCTGCCGCTGTTTTGCTTTTCCGCCTTGGCGATCGCGTCCGGATCCAGTTCCGCAATGCAGTTCAGTCCGTTTTTCCCGCCGGTTTCCTCAGCCAGGGCCAGGGCCTTCCTCGCTTCATCCATCTGCATCCTCTTCAGGTCTCCTTCCCTGCGTTAATCCAAATATATCATGAATGTACCGAAAGGAAAACAGAATAAGAAAAAGTATACATCCGCCCCTGATCATGGTATACTGATCCTGCCTGGCAAAGGAGTCTGCTATGATTCCTTTGCCTTTTTGTTTTGCAGGCGGACCGGCACGAAAAACGGGAGGTGGATTATGGCTGCGTTTGATAAGGTCCTTTCGGGGATTCCCGCCCTGGACCAGGCCCTGGATTATATCCGGATGGGTGACAATGTCGTCTGGCGTGTGTCCGGCCTGGAGGAGTTCCGGCATTTCGTGGATCCCTTCGTGGAGCAGGCCAAACGGGACGGCCGGAATATCATCTATTTCCGCTTTGCCAGCCATCCCGCCCTGGTGTCCGAATGCCCGGAGGTCAAACGGGTGAATATCCAGCTGTCCCACCGGTTTGAAACCTTTACTGTGGAGATCCACCGGGTCATCGAGCAGGAGGGCCGGGACGCGTTCTATGTCTTCGACTGCCTCTCCGAGCTCCAGACCGCCTGGGCCACGGACCTGATGATGGGCAATTTCTTCCGGGTCACCTGCCCCTTCCTGTTCATCCTCGATACTGTCGCCTTCTTCCCGGTCATCCGCGGGCGGCATTCCTTCAGTGCCATCACCAAGATCATGAATACCACCCAGCTTTTCCTGGATGTCTATTCGGACCCGGAGCGGGGCACCGTCTACATCCGTCCGGAAAAAGTCTGGAACCGCAACTCAGATACCATGTTCCTCCCCCACCTGTATGATGCCTCCGCCGGAACCGTCCTGCCAATCCGGGACGGCGTGCAGACCAGCCGCTTTTACCAGGTCATGGACGGCTACCAGCGGACGCTGGAGGAGCAGACCGCGGATTCCTGGGACCGTTTCTTCAGTCAGGCAAAGGTCCTGCATGAGAACGGCATCCCGGTGGAAGAGCAGTGCGCCCGGATGTGCAATATCATGATGACCCGGGATGAACGTCTCCGGGTCCTGGTCAAAAAGCACTTCCGCCCGGAGGATTTCTTCCGGGTCCGGGATCATATGGTGGGTACCGGCATGGTCGGCGGAAAAACCTGCGGCATGCTGCTGGCCCGGGCCATCATCCGGAACCTGGAGCCCGATATCAGCGGTATCCTGGAGCCGCATGATTCCTTCTATGTGGGTTCGGACGTGTTCTATTCCTATATTGTGGATAACGGCTTCTGGGATCTCCGTGTCCGCCAGCGCACAGAGGAGGGCTACTTCACCCTGGCGGGCGAACTGGAAATCCGGCTGAAAACCGGCACTTTCTCCCGGGATATCCAGGAGCAGTTCATGCATAGCCTGGAATACTACGGACAGGATCCCTATATCATCCGCTCCAGCAGCATCCTGGAGGACGGCTTTGACAATGCCTTCGCCGGGAAATATGAATCCGTCTTCTGCTCCAACCGGGGCACGCCGGAGGAGCGGCTTGGAGAATTCGAGAATGCGGTCCGGGTGGTTTATGCCAGTTCCGCAAGCCTTTCCGCCCTGGATTACCGCAAACGGCGGGGCCTGGATAAGCGGGATGAGCAGATGGCGCTGCTGGTGATGCGTGTTTCCGGTTCCGCCTACGGCTCCTTCTTCATGCCCTGCGCCGCCGGCGTCGGCTATTCCATCAGCCCGTATAAATTCCTGAACGATATCGATTCCTCCGCCGGCATGCTCCGCCTGGTCATGGGCCTGGGCACCTCCGCGGTGGACCGGACCGAAGGCTCCTATCCGAGGCTGGTCAGCCTGGATAAGCCTGAAGCCACCAACTTCACCACCGTCGCCGAAAAGCACCGTTTCTCCCAGCGGAAGGCGGAAGCGGTGGACCTGAAGGACCGGTGCCTGAAGCGCGTTCCCCTGGAGGAACTGGAACCCCTGCTGCCGCCTTACCTGAAAAACCAGGTGTTGGAGCATGACGCGGAAGCGGAAGCCTCCCTCCGGGAGCGGGGCATTTTCCGGGACATCTGTTTTATCTCCTGCCTGGGCCTGGTCCGGAACCGGGAAATGATGAAACACCTCCAGCGGATGATGCACCTCATCCAGCAGGAATACGGCGAACCGGTGGATATTGAGTTTACGGTCAATGTTTCCGGCAACCGGGAATATATGATCAACCTCCTCCAGTGCCGGCCGCTGCAGGTGTTCCGGGATACCGAAGGCGTCGCCGTTCCGGAGGATGTCCCCGGAGAGAAAATCCTCCTGGAAACCAGGAATGCCTCCATGGGCCTGTCCCGCAGGGTCCGGCTGGATTTGATCGCCTATGTGGATCCGGTGAAGTATTATCAGCTGCCCTATGCCGATAAAACCCGGGTCGCCTCCCTCATCGGCAGGATCAACTGGCAGTACAGGGATCAGGGAAAGCATCTCCTGCTGATGGTTCCCGGGCGGATCGGCACCTCCTCCCCCGAGCTCGGCGTTCCGACGGCCTTCTCTGATATCAGCGGGTTCGACGCGGTCTGTGAGATGGCGGAAAGCCGGGCGGGCTACAATCCGGAGCTCTCCTACGGTTCCCATATCTTCCAGGACTTGGTGGAAGCCCAGATCCTCTATATGGCCGTTTTCCCCGGCCCCCGGACCGTGCATTTCCATCCGGAGCTGCTGTGGAAGGTGCCAGATCTCCTTTCCGGAATCACGGAGGAAAAAGACCTGCAGGACGTGGTCTGCCTGGCGGATGTCAGCGGGAAAAACTGCGAACTGTATCATGACCTGAAAAATGAGCATATCCTCCTCCGCTTCGGGGAATAAAGAAAACCCCGGGGATTTCATTGATCCCCGGGTTATGTGAATAACCTGCGCGGCGTTTTCTGTTATTTACGCCTTTGTTGAATCGTCCTCGTTCTCTTCCCCTTCAGGGCATCCTTCCGGATCGTCGGCCGATACAGATTCCCAGGCCTTGCTGAATTCCTTTTCAATCGTCCTTACTGTCTTTTTCGCCATGTCCAGGATCGCGTCCGCCGCGTCCTGGGCTTTCTTTTCAGCTTCCGCCCTCCTGGCGGCTTCCGCTTCCTTCTTCGTGTTCTCTACGCGGACGCTGCATCCCAGCAGCGGCGCGGCGATCATTCCCACCAGGCTCATCTTCGGCGCCACCAGCAGTCCGGGAAGGGCCAGGATTCCGGGAATGTTCACCACCTCTTTGCCTTCCCGCTCCACCTTTACGCGGTAACCCGCCAGGTCATCAATAAAATTCCTTACCATGTTTGGTTCCTCCTTACACATTTTCCTCGTTTTCGGTCTTTTCCGCGTTCCTCTTCCTGAAGCAGTTGTAGGCCAGCACACCGAGCACAATGCCGATCACCAGGCCCTTGCCGGAAAAGATCCCGCTGATCAGGGAGCCGATCCCGGAGAACACCGCCCCGAAAATCACTCCGGCCACGCCGATCAGCGCCGCGATCACGTACACAAGAAACAGGATTCCAATAATGAGTCCGAACATCGTTCGTGTCCTCCTTTCTTCGGTCATTTCCCTGACCACGGTTATATTGTAGCCATGCTGTATGCGGAAAAACAGGATTGTATGGGAGGAATATTGCCGGTTATTTCTTCTTCCGCGGAAAAAAACAGCAGGGAGATTTTCCTCTCTCTGCTGTTCATATGCTCCGGTGCAGGTCATTGCAGCGCCCGCTGCTCCTGCTTCTCCACCGCGATCCGGTGGTCCTTTTTGATTTCCTCCAGCACTTCCGGCGACTGGATCAGGTCCAGCCCCGTCAGCGCCAGCACCTTCGCCCCCAGCGCGATGGACCTCAGTCCCGTCTCCGATCTTGCGGCTTCCCGCTTTTCAATGGTGTGGCCGGCCACAGGAACATCACTGATCCGGATCATCGGCTGGATCGTGGGAATCACCTGGGATACATTCCCCACGTCGGAGGATCCCAGCGGGTTATACCGGTTTTCGTCAAAGGCCTCTCCCAGGGACAGCAGGTTCTTCAGGTACACCTCGTCAAAAGCGGGCGTGGGCACGATGTTTTCGATCAGGTTGCGCTGCGTCGGCTCCAGCAGGCCTTCACAGCCCGTCTGCAGCGCGGCGCCCTCCACAATCTTCTCCATTTTGCGGAGCACTTCGTTCATCCGCTTCACCGTCGCCGCCCGGACGTAGAACCGGCCTTCCGTGAATTCCGGAATGATGTTCGGCGCGTCCCCGCCTTTGGTGACGATCCCGTGGATCCGCACATCCTTCGGCAGTTGCTGCCGCATCAGCCCGATGGCGTTGAATACCAGGATCAGCGCGTCCAGCGCGTTGATCCCGTCCTGGGGCGCGGAAGCCGCGTGGGATGCCCGGCCTTTGAAAGCGATGCGGATCGGCGCGCAGGCGATCTCCGGATGCGTCAATTCATGGTGATCCGATCCCGGATGCACGCACAGCGCCGCGTCCACGTCCCGGAAGAATCCTTCCCGCACAAAGCTGCCCTTCGCGCTGCCGTTCTCGCCGCCTTCCTCCCCGGGGGTTCCGTATACCCGGATCTCCCCGCCGGTCTCGTCAACCACCTGCTTCAGGGCCGCTCCGGCCAGCAGCGATGTGGCGCCGAACAGGTTGTGCCCGCAGCCGTGGCCCAGGCCCGGCAGCGCGTCGTATTCCGCCAGGAAGGCCAGCACCGGCCCCTTTTTCGCGGAGCGGTACACACCGGTGAACCCGGTGGGATGCCCGGCCACGCCGACCGTCACTTCAAAGCCTTCCGCCCGCAGCTGTTCCGACAGCCGCGCGCAGGCAAACTCCTCATGATTGCTGGTTTCCGGCTTCGCGTGGATCTCCAGCGCGATCTGCCGGTAAACCGGGTACTGCTTTTCAGCGTATTCGAGGATCCGGTCCCGGTATGTCATACGTTTTCTTCCTTCTCTCTGGCATGATGGCGGGTCAGGAGCCCGCGGTTGGTCGCCCTTCTGGACAGGCCGTTCCCCAGGCTCTGCAGGATAAATGTCACGATCAGCAGCGTAATCACGCAGACATTTACAATGTCCGGATGATTCTGGTTCTGGCCGTAATTGATGGCAAAGGAGCCGATGCCTCCCGCGCCCACAGCCCCGGCCATGGTCGTCAGTCCGATCAGGCTGATGGCCGTCACCGTCGTGACCCGGATCAGGTCCGGAACCGCTTCCCGCAGGTAAACCCGGAAGATCAGCCCGACGGTCCCGCTGCCCATGCTCCGTGCGGCTTCAATCTTTCCCGGATCGACGCCGGACAGCGCAACTTCCACCTGCCGGCTGTAGAACGGAACCACCCCGAATACCAGCGGCAGGATGGCGCCCCTCACGTTGATGGCGGTTCCGACCACAGCCCGCGTCAGGGGAATCAGGAATATCAGCAGGATGATGAACGGAATGGACCGGAACACATTGATCAGCAGGTTGGTCACCTGGTACACCACCGGTTTCGGACTGATCCCGTCCTTCTTTGTAATCACCAGCAGGACGCCGAGCAGCAGCCCGATCACAAAGGCAATCAGCCCGGCCTTCCAGAACATCTCCACCGTGGCTGCAAAACTCTTGTAGAATTTGTCACGATACAGATACAGGTTCGGCGCAAGCTGCTCCATCAGCGTCTCCATCCCGGATTACCTCCGTACTTACATGATTCTGTCTCAGGAACTGAATCCCCTTCTCAATGTTCTCCCGATCGCCGCTCATAATTCCCGCCATGCCGCCGATGGGGTTCCCCCGCAGGTATTCGGAATTGGCAAGGATGATATTCAGGTCAAACCCGTACCTGCGCGCGGCGGTTGTCAGCAGGTGTTCTCCCACGCAGTCTTTCCGGAACATCAGCCGCACCAGCTTCTCTCCCGGCTGAACCTTCACCAGGTCGGAATCCTCCGCGATCAGGCGGTCCAGTTTTCCCAGCAGGGAGGAAGAAACAAATTTCCGGGTGATTTCCGCCTTCGGCTCCGCAAAGATCTCATACACGGGGCCTTCCTCCACAACGCGCCCGTCTTCCATGACGGCCACCCGGTCGGCAATGCTCCGGATCACCGCCATCTCATGGGTAATCAGCACAATGGTGATCCCCAGTTTCCGGTTCAGATCCTGCAGCAGCGCCAGGATCGATTCCGTCGCTTCCGGGTCCAGGGCGCTGGTCGCTTCGTCCGACAGCAGCACCCGGGGTTCCGCGGCCAGTGCCCTTGCAATGGCCACCCGCTGTTTCTGCCCGCCGGACAGCTGGGAAGGGTAGACGTCAATCTTATCCTCCAGGCTGACCAGCGCCAGCAGTTCCCGCACCCGCTGCGTAATCTCTTTTTTGCTCCTTCCGGTATGGCGGAGCGGATAGGCGATGTTCTCAAACACCGTACAACGGTCCAGCAGGTTGAAATGCTGGAAGATCATACCGATCCCCCGGCGCATGCGGTTCTGCTGGCGGGGCGTCATCACTTTTCCGTCCAGGTACGGTTTCCCGCCCTTCAGGGTGATTTCCCCCGTGCCCTCCAGGGTGACGGAGCCTGAATCCGGTATTTCCAGCAGATTCAGGCAGCGCACCAGGGTTGATTTTCCCGCCCCGGAATACCCGATCACTCCGTAGATGACGCCGTCGCCGATTTGTATGGAAACATCCTGTATGGCCTTTACGTCACCGCTTTTCAGATGATACGTTTTATTCAGGTTCCGAATCTCAATCATGGTGCGCTCACCTTTTATCCGCTGTATTTTTTTACTGTGCGATGGCTCCCGCCGCTTCCTTCAGGGCGTCGAGGGACGCGTACTTCTGTGAATACAGGGTCAGCGGCGCGATCAGCGTGTCGCCGATGACTGTCAGGTCGTATCCGTTGTCTCCGGCGTCCTTCGCGAGGTACGCTTTGTGCTGGAATGCGTTCAGATCCACCTCCCCGGAATTCAGCGCTTCGTTGGGAAGGTTGTAGGCGTCAAACTCCACCAGTTCGATGTAGATGCCGGCGTTTTCGTCGTCCAGCACTTTCTGCACAGCCTTCCACTGGTCGTTGTTCGCGCCACACACGCCGACCTTCACCACGGTCTTCCCTTCCTTCTCAGACGTATAGGCGACAATCTCCTTCGCCTGCTCCTCCGTCAGGGTAATGTTGCTGTCATAGTCGAATGCCGGGAAGAAAGCTTCGCTGTAGTTGACCAGCAGGAATTCCGCCACCTGCTGCGTCTGATACGCCGCGACGACCTTCGCGTAGGTCTCGTTGTCCTTGTCCGCCGTGCGGGCCACGATGATGTTCACATAGGGATTGTCTCCGCTCTCGCTCTGCTTCTCGATGATCAGGCCGTCCCGGGAAGGAATCAGGCCGTTGGGAATCGCGTAGGTTCCGTTGATCGTGGAGGCGCCGAAGTCTCCGAGGGTGGAAGGCAGCGTGTTCGCCTGCACCGGAACCACTTCGATGTCATACAGGTAGCCTGTGATGTCCGCGATCTCGGGCGTATAGCCGGCTTCCGGCTTTACCGTCAGCAGGCCGGCCGTTTCCAGCAGCTTGATGCCTCTGGAAAGGTTGGTGCCGTCATCCGGAACGCCGATCTGCAGCGTTTCCGCCGCGGCGGCGGAAGCCGCCAGCAGCAGTACCAGGGAAACCGCCAGGGAAAGGAACCGTTTGATATTCTTCTTCATTTTCATTTTCCTCCGTCTTCTTTTTCAGCCCGTCTTATTTCAGGTCGTCCGGAATCCACCACAGGCCCTTCCAGAATCCGTCCGCGGCGTTCTCCTTCTCCAGGTACGCCTTGAATTCGTCGGAATGGTAGGCCGCGACGATAGCCTGCGCCCAGTCGGTGTTGACGTTCTCCGCCTTCACCACCACCTGCAGGATCAGGTGGTCCAGGATGTCTTCCTGCGCCAGCGCCGGATAGCTTTCGTTCACCTTGGCGTTGTAGACGATGGAGCCGGTGATGACCACGTAGTCATAGTCCTGGATCGCCGCCGGAATGGTCAGGCTCTTCTGCTCGATCAGCTCCAGGTTGTAGGGGTTCTCCACCACGTCATCCACGGTCACCTGGGAAATCTCAACCTTGTCGTCCAGCTTGATCCAGCCGATCTTCTGGAGGATGGCCAGGCAGCGGGCGGTGTTGGAAGCGTCGTTGGGGATGGCTACGGTGAATCCGTCCGCCACTTCGTCCAGCGTGGCGTGGTTGGCGGAATAGATGGCCGCCGGCACCGTGGGGATCACGCTGATAGGCGTCAGGTCGCCGCCGTTGTTGGCATTGAAGTTGTTGGCGTAGGCGGTGTGCTGTTCCACGTTCACGTCCACCTCGCCGTTCTGCAGGAACTGGTCCGCCACCAGCAGTTCGGAGGATTCCACCACTTCGAAAGTGTAGCCCTGGGCTTCCAGGATCGGGATGATCGCCAGTTCAAACAGTTCGGTGTAGGGTCCCTGGGATTTGGAGTATTTGATCAGGGTCTTGTCGGTCTTGATGACTTCGTTTTCAGCAAATGCGGTAGCTGCAAGCAGCAGGGACAGGGCCAGCAGGATAGCGAAAATCTTTTTCATAGGTTTGTACCTTCCTTTCATTCATCAAACATTTTTTTATATTCAGGAACATCTGTTTTTTTATCGTTGGATCTTCACATTCGGTCTCTGGACCGGCCGGTATGCCGACATCGTTCGGACCACCCGGTTCTCCGGATTCTGTATCTCATCTGTGTGCCCTCAGCTTTCTTGAAATCGCGCCCCCCAGCAGCTGGATCAGCTGCACGAACACCACCAGGATCACCACCGTCAGGATCATCAGGGGCGTGTTCATTTTCTCGTATCCATAGGTCAGGGCCAGGTCGCCGATGCCGCCGCCGCCCACATAGCCGGCCATGGCGGAGGCGCCCAGCAGGCCGATGGCCCCGGTCGTCAGCGCCAGCACCATGCTGCCCAGCGTTTCCGGCACCAGGAAGTACCGGATCACCTGCCGGGTATTCGCGCCCATCGCCTTCGCGGCTTCAATGATGCCCGGGGAGCATTCCAGCAGGCTGTTTTCAATCAGCCGGGCCAGGTACGGGCTGATGTAGATCACCAGCGGCACCAGCGCGGCGGTGGACCCGATCGTCGTTCCCATGATCGCCCGGGTAAAGGGCATGATCGTCACCAGCAGGATCACGAAGGGAACCGACCGCACCACGTTCACATAGGCATTCACGATGCTGTAGATGATCCGCGCCGCCTTCCCCTGGACCACGCCGCCCTTCCGGGTCAGCACCAGGATCAGCGCCAGGATCAGCCCGATGAACGTGCCGATCAGCAGCGCCCATCCCACCATGTAGAGCGTCTGCTGGCAGTTCAGCAGCAGCCGGCTCCATTTGATTCCGAATACCTTGCTGTTCAGGAAATCTTCCATCAGTCCGCTCCTTTCCCGGCGGGAATTTCCGTAATCGTCCGGCTGTCCCAGTCAATGAAGAGCCGCTGCCGCAGCGCGCCCGAGCCGTCGATGTAGGCTTCCGCCGCCTCGATCTGTTCCGTTTCCCCGATCAGCTGCAGGATAAATACGCTCATCATGCTTCCCTGCATCTGGGAGATGTTCGCCCCGATGATGTTGACCTCCAGTCCCTCCCGCCGGCACAGGTTCGCGATCACCGGCTCGTTGACCGAATCCCCGATGAACTTCAGCTGCTCCAGCCGGTAGTGCCGGTTCTCCGCCCGGATCGTGTCGTAGAAGGTCTCCGGCACCTGATCGTTGATCACCGTCCGCACAAAGCGCTTCGTCACTTCTTCCTTCGGCCGGCCGAAGACCTCCAGCACCTCTCCTTCTTCCACCACCTGTCCGTGTTCCATCACGGCCACCCGGTCGCAGATCATCTGGATCACCTGCATCTGGTGGGTAATCAGCAGGATCGTGATCCCCATTTCCTCGTTTACCCGCTTCAGCAGCTTCAGGATGGATTCCGTCGTCTGGGGGTCCAGCGCGCTGGTGGCCTCGTCGCACAGCAGGATTTCCGGGCTGGTCGCCAGCGCCCGGGCGATGCCCACCCGCTGTTTCTGCCCGCCGGACAGCTGGCTGACGTAGGCGTCCCGCTTGTCGGAGAGCTCCACGAAGTCCAATACCTCCGCCACCCGCTTCTCGATCTCTGCCTTGCTCCGGTGCTCGAGGATCAGCGGAATCGCCACGTTGTGATATACCGTCTTCCCCTCCAGCAGGTTGAACTGCTGGAACACCATCCCGATCCGCCGGCGCATCGCGTGCAGCGCGTTGCCCTTCAGGGCGGAGAGCTCCTCCCCGGCCACCCGCACCGTTCCTTCGTCCGGCGTCTCCAGCCGGTTCACCAGGCGGATCAGTGTGGACTTGCCCGCTCCGGAGAAACCGACGATCCCGTAAATCTCGCCCCTGCCAACATGGATGCTGACATCCCGTAGCGCCCGGACTTCCGTTTTCTTTTCCCGGAAAGTCTTGGATACATGCTCGATATCAATCATGGCCGGTTCCTCCGTCTTTCTTCCCGTTTCCGCTCCGGGCAAATGAAAAACCCGGCAGCTTTTCTGCTCCCGGGCAAAATGGCTTTCGCGGGTTGTTACCGCATATCAGACAGGCGCAAACAATCGCATGCAGACGCCCCAGCCATTGAAACTGCCCGGGAGATCAGCATTCGACACATGGTATTCAGAACAAATTCCTGCTTCGCGTGGAACATTGTTTACGCCTCCTGTTCTCTCTTTTGCCGGCTTCCTCTCGGAAGCATGGATGCATCATATCAGTATTCACCTAGTATGTCAATATGTTTTTAGTGTTTTTCAATTGTTTTTTGAAAACGGGCGCCTGCGAAGAGGCGCCCGAACCCTTTTATTTCAGCATTTTCACCATCAGGTAGTCGTCGTCGTAGCTCCCGTCCGGATACTTCATTCCGTGGGGACGCGTACCGTACACCGTGAATCCGTATCGCATGTACAGGGCGATGGCCCTGCGGTTTTTCGATTCCACCGTCAGCTCGATCTGCTCAAATCCGCTTTTCTCCGCGAAGGCAATCAGCCGCTCCATCAGCGCGGAGCCGATGCCCTGGTGCCAGTAATCCTTCCGCACGGAGATGCCCAGCTCTCCCCGGTGCATCACGCGGCTTTTCGGCCCGTGGGACTGGATATCCGCGTTGGCGACGATCTTCCCCTCCGTCTCCGCCAGCAGCATCAGGCAGCGGGGATCCCACTTCCGCCTTTCCAGGATCCCTGCTTCCTCCTCCGCCGTATAATTGAATTCCTCCGGCGTCCGCAGCAGGAAAGGCGTCTCCCCCAGCATGATCTTCATGTATTCCAGCATTTTCGCCGCGTCCGCAGCCTCCACGGAGCGGAGCGTGCATTCCCGTCCGTCCTTCAGCTTCAGCGTCTCCGCAGGATAAATCATATGTTTCCCTCCATGGGTGAAATGATTTTGATTCTGTGCTTCGTGCATTCATTTTAAGGGATTCCCCCGCGTTTGACAATGGAATTTAAACTGAAATTTCATTCAATATATTGATATTATATCAAAATTCTGATAGAATTTATATATCATAAGACCATGAGAGGAGAAGGAAACGTGGAAATAAAATCATCTTCTGCGCTGAGAAATAACTATAATGCCATTTCTGCATACGCAAAACAGACGCAGGAACCTGTTTTCATTACGGTGAACGGCGAGGGAGACGGCGTATTCATGAGCCTGGAAGCGTATGAAAAGCGGGAGGAGCTGTTGCAGCTCCGGGCCCAGGTCCTCCTGGCGGAAGAGCAGCGGATTTACGGAGCGAAAACCATCAGCATCTCTGAAGCCAGGGAGGCGCTGAAAAACATATGATCAAATCCGTTGAGCTGTTGCCTGCCGCCTGGGAAGGCCTGCTGAAAATCCGGCGGCATGTCACGGAAACCTTTGATGCAAAAACTGCCGAAGAGGTCACAAATGTGATCCTCGATTCCCTGGAACGTCTCCAATCCTTTCCGGATTCGGGATCACTGACTCCTGATCCATGGCTTAACAGCCTCGGCTACAGGATGGTCATCAGCGGCCGCAGGAATGTGTCTGTTTACAAAAGAATCGATGATGTGATTTATGTCTACCTGATTGCGGATACGAGAACGGAGTATACCCGGGTCTTCCGGAACATGATCATTGATAACCCCGGCCTCCTGTTGAACGAAGAAGATTCCCTGCCCTGATGCTCTTTCCTCTCTTGAAAGAATTGGTCCTTGCGGGTGTTCCCTGCCCCGCAAAAGAAGCACGGTGCCTCAGCACCGTGCTTCTTTTGATGCAATTTCCTTAATTTTTCCTGTGTTTCCGCCTGTTCAGCCGGAGGCATCCGAGCCCGGCTCCTCCCAGGATCATCAGTCCAAGCCAGAGCCAGGGCTGCCCCGCGTCTCCGGTGGGCGGCAGTTTTTTCCGCACCCTGAAGGGCGCGGTTGCTTCCCCGTCGATGTAGACAAAGGTGACCATATGACTTCCGATGGAAAGGGTCTCCATGGTGCTCGCGTCGATCACTGCCACGGTGCTGCCGTCGGTAATGGTAATATCGCCGTTGAGCGGCTTCCCGTCCACCAGCAGCTCCTTGAAATATCTCTTGTTGCCGTCAGCCACAAAGCGCTGCGCTTTCCCGCTGCCTTTGGTCCATACGGAACCGGCTCCCTCCGTGATCCGGTAGTGCGCCTTCCACAGCGCGTACAGCACGGTACTCTGCCGCGGCATGAACGCGTCCCCGGGCTGCCACTTTGCCTCCGCTTCTCCCGGGTTCTCCGCCCAGCCCTTGAAATCATGCTGTGCATCCCAGGAGGGCTTCTGCGCGGGCAGCAGTGTCCATGCGCCCCGGGGAACGGACATCTCCTGCGGAAGGGTATCCGGCAGGCCGCCGTTGGCGTCAAAGGAGATCACGAACGGCCGCTGCGCCGGGTCCAGGCTCCACAGGGCGTAGAGCACCACCGCCGTCTTTGCGCTGTCATAGCGCAGGGTATCCCCGGGCCGGTATTCCGGCGTCGCCGCGTCCGGATCCGTCGCCCAGCCCTGGAAAAACATCTTCCCGGCTTCCGGCACTTCCGTCGTCAGCACGGCATCCTGTCCCCGCGGAACGACCTGCCCCACCGGCGCCTTCGTGCCGCCGTTGGCGTTGTAAATAACATACCAGCTGTCCCCGGCCGTCGCCCACTGTGCCCACAGCACGGTATCGCCCGCCAGCATGATGACCGCTCCCGGGGCATACGGTGTTCCGCTTCCGTCCGCCGCGGTGTTCCATCCGGTAAAGATCCGGCCGGATTTCTCCGGGATCTGTTCCGGAATATGGACGTACGGGGACACGGATGTAATAATCGTGATCGGTTCCGGTATCCCTGAAGCAGTGCCCGGAAGCGAATCCAGGAAAGTCAGCGTAACGCTGTCCAGCTTTTTCCAGATGGCATAGAGCTCTGTATCCCGATAGAAATAATAGGTTTCGCCGGCCAGGAATTCCGGGGATGTCGCCTGCGGGTTCTCGCTCCATCCGACGAAAGTCCAGCTGC
>JAEEGL015322008.1_pt1 | contig 17570 bp, 15 predicted proteins | sample 9134231 | NCBI WGS metagenome assembly JAEEGL01 (sample SAMN16246548, study PRJNA631951) | gut metagenome | biome: gut microbiome; feature: rumen; material: fiber-attached | host: Bos | place: Iran: Karaj | collected 2018-10 | reverse complement strand
CGGAGCCGTCTTTCCAGGTCTTTTCATAGGGTTCCGGGAAGGATTCCTCCTCGTCCGGGATCTCGTCGGCGAATTCCTTTTCGCGCTTGTCCATCTTCCGCTCGCTCATGATCTTTCCTCCTTTTCCGCAAACTCCCTGACAGCTTTCATGATCTTCCGCAGTTCTCTGATATCCTGTTCCACATCCCCGGTCTCCAGGGAATGGTTGGCGCCTTCTGTCTCATATAACGGAATATCCAGCCGGCGGCATCCGTCCTCAATGGCCTTTGTCTCCGCCCAGGGATCCGCTGTGCCATGAAAGGCGACCGACTGCCGGGACGCGAACCGGAAGGTATCCTCCACCGGGGTGAAGAGGATCTGGCGGCAGCGGAGGCCGTGACGCTTCGCGTAGGCGGCGCAGACGACCGTGCCGACGCTCTTGCCGATGAAGAGGATCTCATCGTACGCGCTCCAGTCGGTCTCCTGCAGCTTCTCCTCCGCCTGCTCCAGGGCCATCCGCGCGCATTGCCGCATCTTTTCCCGGTCGCCCTTCACCTTGTCCGGAAAACCGGAATAGTTAACCGGCAGGATCTCCCAGCCCAGGCCCTTCAGCAGCTTCCAGCTGTAATACAGGAGCGGCTTATCACAGGTATAGCCGATTCCGGGAAACAAGCAGGCAATTTTTCTCATTTCATGTTGCTGTCCTTTTTAAGTTACTCAATTTTGCCTGCGGCAAATATCCGCAAGCTCAATCGTCGCGACTCCACACAGTGGAGCTCGCTCGTTTCGCTTGACTTCACCTCTGACGAAACTTCTGCCACCGGCAGTCGTCAGGGGTTCACCCGGGAAACAAGCAGGCAATTTTACTCATGGTTTTATTTTCCTTACGAATGCCCGGATAAGATTCAGCATCTCTTCCGGATTGCGGTCATAGTGGTGCGTTTCGCCGTGCATCACGGCCAGTTCACAGTTTGCGTAAAGCGCGGCCATGCGCTGTGAATCCTCCAGCGGTACAACATCATCCTCATCCCCGTGGAGGATCAGGACAGGGCCTTTGAAGCGGGCGGCCGTCTCCTCCGCGCGGATCGCCTGCGCCACGCGGATATAATTACCGTCCAGCGTCAGGTTTTTGAGCGCGGGTACGGAATCCGGGACATTATACGGATCGAATCGGAAGCCCAGCAGTTCCCCCTCCCGGGCGCACCGCGGGATCATGAAGGCCGGCGCCCGGAGGACCAGGCCGCGGATCCGGTCCGGCTCCATGCCGGCGACGAGTGCGGCGACCAGGCCGCCCTGGGAATGGCCGGACAGGTACAGGTCCGTATAACCCACTTCCCGGGCATAATCAATCACCGCCATGGTGTTGGAGATCCATTTATACAGGGTATGTTTGCTGAACTCCCCGCCGGATTCCCCGTGCCCGTACAGGTCAAAGCGCAGGGTCGCGAAACCTTCCTCCCGCAGCGCGGCGGCTGTCTGCAGCGTATGGATCCGGTTCCGGGCGCTGGAAAAACCGTGGAGCAGGATCACCAGCGGGCAAAGGCCGCCGGCGCCTTCCGGCGTCTCCAGATCCGCAGCAAGCGCGATCCCGTCGTCATGGATGATCATTCCTGCTGCCCCTCCGTATGCGCTTTGAAGAACGCCGTTTCGGCGTCCTTAGCCTGGTTCCGGGCGGTGCCCATGAAGCCGTGGCCCTGGCCGGGGTAGACGATGAGCTCCGCGTCCGGCAGGACTTCCTTTGCCCGCTCGGAATAGCGCAGGGGCACAATGGGATCCTTGTCCCCGTGGAGGATCAGCACCGGGCAGGCGCAGGCGGCGATATGTTCATAATAGTCGAAGGAGATCGCGTCCTCGTTGTACTTCCTGCTGATCTTCACGCCCAGCACATTGCTGGTCTCCGGGAAGGTGCCGTCCGGCAGGAGCTTCTCCCGGGCATCGTCCTGCAGGACGATCGCGGGGAATTCCAGCACCGCGGCACGGATATCGCCCGGCCGCTGCGCGGCGACGTAGCCGCTGACGAAACCGCCCTGGCTGGCGCCCCAGAGCAGGATGCAGCTGAAGCGGCTGTCCCCCATGAAATGATCCACGACAGCGTTCAGGTCCTCCGCTTCAGTGAGGACGCTCATCTCCAGCATGGTGCCGGCGCTCTTTGAGTTCCAACCCCCGCCGCAGAAGTCCAGGTTGAAGGTGGCGAAGCCGTTCGCCGCAAAATGGTCCGAATAGTCCCGGTTGCCCTCATGGTTGCCGCCGAACCCGTGGGACAGGATGACCAGGGGCACGGGCGCGTCCGTTTCCGGGATCGTCAGGACCCCGTAGAGCTCTCCCAGGCTGGCGTTGATCCGAAGCTCTTCCACTGTTTTTCCCTCCGCTGCGCAGGATGCGGCCGCGGCTGCCGCGGCCAGGAGCAGGATAATCGCGATGAGTCTCTTCATGGGCGTTATTCGGTTCCTTTCAGGTTCTTCCCTGTTATTTTACCATGCGCGGGACCGGATGAGAAGCCCGCTTGTTGTCCGTTTCCATCCATGATATGATGATCCCAGCACAGCGAAAGAAAGGGATATACCATGGAAAAAACAATCTTCCTCGCGGGCGGATGCTTCTGGGGCCTGCAGAAATACTTTGACCAGTTTGACGGGGTGCTCCGCACCGAGGTGGGCTATGCCAACGGCCCGGACCGCGCGCCCAGCTATGAGGACGTATGCAACGACAGCGGCCACGCGGAAACCGTGATGATCGGGTACGATGATAGCCGGATCTCCCTGGAGGCCCTGCTGGACAGCTATTTCCTGGTGATCGATCCCCTGTCCGTGAACCGGCAGGGCCACGATGAGGGCATCCAGTACCGGACCGGGATCTACTATACGGATGAAGGGCAACTGAATCCGATCCGGAAAGTATACAGCCGCGAGGAGGCCAAAGCCGGGGCAAAGCTTGCCGTAACCGTGGAACCGCTGCAGAACTTCTTCAGCGCGGAGGAATACCACCAGAAGTACCTGGAGAAGAATCCCGGGGGCTACTGCCACATCCCGGCCAGTTTCTGGAAAGAGAAATAAAGGCCTGTATCCGTCGGTTCCCGTCCTGTTTTTCCGCGGGAAAACCGATTATCCTTATGCTGATAAGGAGGAACTGTGTCATGGAAACGAAGAAGAAAACGGGCTGGACGGTATACGGAGTGATCGGATTCATCTTTGCCCCGATGGGCCTGCTGTTCACCGTGCTGGGCGCCGTACTGGGGCAGGCAAAGCACGCCCGCTGGAAGACCCCGGAAGATCCGGTGATCTTCATGGCGGTCTTCTGCGGCATAGGCGGGATCTTCCTGCTGCTCGGCCTCATCTTCCTGGCGCTGGACCTGCGGCGGCGGTATCTCCTGCGCCGGGCATATGAGAGCGGCAACCGCGTGGAGGCGGAGATCCTCGGCGTGGTCGAGCAGCAGAACGTCAACATGGTCAACGGCCGTCCCCGCATGCTGGAGGCCGCCTGGACGGACGCGAACGGCGTGGTACACGTCTACCGGAGCCGGTATCTTTACATGAATGTGGAAAAACTGCTGAAAAGCAAAACAGTACCGGTCTATATCGACCGGTACAATGAGAACATCGGTTTTGTGGATGTGGACGCCGTGCTGCCGGAGATCCGGGTGCACTGATAAACCCCTTTACTTCCTGATCCCGATCACTTTCATCATCTCCCGGCCGGAGGCGCCGGGGAAATGTTTCCGGACCTGCTCCAGGATCCTCTCCAGGGAGCGGTCCGGTTTTTCATTGCAGCCGTTGACGAAATCATAGCCCCATTTGGTCTCGGGAGTCATGAGCTCCGCCACATGCCAGCCGTACGGCTCGCCGCGTTTGTTCCGCCGCCGGCGGAAATCGCTCATGATGAGGAAGCCCTTCATCTGCAGGTCCGTCAGCGCGCCTTCAAAGCCCTTTTCCAGGGCGGCGCGCCGCTTGATCTCACAGGTGAGGAGGCCCAGGCCCTCCGCGTTTTCGTTCAGCTCCAGGATGTCCAGGATCCGTTTGCAGCGGCTGTCCATTTTGCCGTCCTCATACAGGCCTTCCCAGTCGTAGCCGTCCCGGCGGTAGTTCGCGAAGGCGGGAAACCATTCCTTTGAGATAAAGCCGGCCTTTTTGTCGAAGAACTTGCCGTAGGCGACATCATTCTCCGGCGCCAGCACCTGCCGCCAGGCCCAGGGATCCCTGGCCGGGTCGTCGACCCACCAGTCCTCCGCGGGCGTGTGTTCCTCCACGGAAAAGCCGGGGATCCCGCCCGAAAAGAGCGGCAGGAAACCGACCTTCCGGACCAGCGCCAGAAGATCCGCCGGGGAACGCAGGCAGTCCGGGGCCGTCCGCCTGCAGCCCTTCATGAACCATTCGCCGTTGATGGTTTCCATTGTTTGTTCTCCTTTGATGTCGGCAGGGTGACGATCCCCTCCAGCCTTCGGTCGCCTCCCCTCGGAGAAGGGGAGGTGTCCCAAAGGGACGGAGGGGATCACAGTCCTGCCGGATCCTTTATTCCGCGGTGATCTCGACCCAGGCGGGGCGGAAACCGCACCGGATACCGTTGCGCATCGACCGGACGTTCGACCAGGCCGCGCCGTAGAACGGAACCTTTCCGCAGGCGAAGATCTCCCGCGCCAGGCGGTTGGTCAGTGCGGAGGCGATCCCCTGCCGGCGGTATTCCGGCAGCACGTCAATGCCGATCTGCCACATCTCCATGCCGTCCGCGGAGCAGCCGGCCAGGCCGACCAGCTTCCCGCCGTCGTAGGCGCCGACGCCCAGCATATCCAGCTGCGGCCGGTCCGCGCACAGGGCGTTGCCCCAGCACGGCAGATACAGTTCCGTGAAGTCCTCCTGACGCAGCACCCGCGTCTCATACGGGCAGGACAGGTCCGCGCCGAAGACCGCTTCCATGTCCGGCAGGAAGGCGGTGTGCATCTTGGACATTCGTCCGCCCGCCGGCTCCAGGACCTTGTTCAGCTCATAGAGATACGGTGTCTCAATGCAGCGGTAGAACGCGGACTGGCTGTTGACATACGCCGTCACGCCCGGGATCAGGTCCTTCCGGCAGGCAGCCACCACGTTTGACCCGAAGGTGACCATACGGCAGAGGACCGGGTTCGGCCGGTCCTTCCGCGCGTCCGCCGAGGGCAGGGACTCCGTCACGACGTTTTCCTCCCGGAGAAAGTCCTCCGGGCTGCAGGAGCAGTCCGCCGCGGACTGCTTCAGGGCGATCTCAAGAATATCTTTCTGGGTCATGGATATCTCTCCTTATGATTCATACGCTTCCAGCGCTTTTTTCAGGTCGTCCCGGATCTCCTCCGCCAGTTCCTTCGGGGCGGTGACACGGATGAACCCGCTGTGCTGCATGGCAAAGAGCTTCATATCAAAGTCCGGAACCCGGACGGTGCACTCCACCAGCCCGTCCTTCCTTTCCTTAAACTCCACCACCTTGCCGAAGGCGTCGACCACGATGGGGACACCCCGTTCCGTACAGGTGAAGGTGATCCGCACCGGATCGCCGAAGGCCATGTTCGCGTTGTGCTCCATGAACTCCTGCAGGTTCCAGCCCTCATGGTACCCCTGCAGCTCCCTCACCGACCGGGCGGGCTCCTTTTGGATCTCCACGTCCGTCATCCGGTCGATGCGGTAGACGCTCAGGGTATCATGGCTGTCATCGTTGCAGATCAGGTAATAGAAGCCGTTGCGGATGACCATCGCGTAGGGGTTGAGCAGGTGTTCCGAATTTGCCCGGGCATGCAGGCCAAAGTCCGTGCCCATGTATTTGTACTGCAGGGTGATCTTCCGGTTCGCGTCGATCGCCCGGCCGATCCGGTCGATATTCTCAAACAGCTCCGGATTCACCGGCTCATCCGCGGCCAGGCGGCGGATCTTGTTCAGGTTGAGGTTCTTGCGGAAATGCGCGTTGCCGAGGTTGCACAGCTTCTCCAGCAGGTCCTTCCGGGCGCCGTGGGGTACGTTTCGGCTGTAGAGGATGCCGTCAATGAGCCAGCGGAGTTCCGCGTCGGAGAATTCCTGGTCGTAATACAGGCCGGAATAATAGGTTTCGTTGTCGCAGTCCTTCTCATCGTGCGCGGCGTTGGACAGGGAACAGACCCGGCTTTCCGGATCCATCACCAGGTCGGTCATGGTCCGGCGGACCGTAGAACGGTCCGTGGTGTAACCCAGGTCATGCAGGCGGTCCACCAGCTCCTTCTGTTTCATCGGATGCTGCAGGTCCGTATGCTCCTTCAGGATCTTCACCATATCGAAGACCACATATTTCTTTTTGTTCATCGTATCCTTAGACATCTGCGTCCTCCCGGAACAAAGCGCGGGTTTCATTTTGCAATTTCGTGATTTGCAGAAAAAATATAACACCAGATGGGGTAAAAATGCAACGATTCTTCCCCTATTCTGGGTATGCCGAAAGAAACCATGGGGAGGAAAAGAACATGGAACAGAAGAACTGGATCAACATCACCAAGTCCCCGGCGCTGTACTGCCGCTACGCGTATTTTGACCTGCAGGACCACCTGGCGGATTCCCTTTTCGCGCGGCAGAACGTCACCGTGAAGTATGAGCAGGAGTTCGTCAACCCGATCAACCCGTACCGCCTGGTCATCTGCAAGGTGCTGCCCTGGCACCGGGAAGGCTTCCTGCAGGCGCTGAGCGAGCTGCCAAACAAGATGAACCTGCTGGGTTTCAACGACTACCAGCGGTTCTGCAGGGAATACCTGGACTATTCCGAAAACTGGATGATGGAAAAGCGCCTGACCGCCTGAAAGTTGAAAAATAGGATCGCTTATTTTTCCCCTTTCATCCTGTATTCACAGATCCACCGGTGGTAGGATAAAGCCACGGTAAGGGAATTGCCTTACCGATGACGCGAAAGGAGGATCTGTAAAATGTATCGCTGGAATGATCGTTACAATATGGGTCCTCGTGGCCGGAAATTCGGACGCGGAGGATTCCGCCCGGAAATCTTCCTGGGCATCCTGGGGCTCATGTTCTTCGGATGGATCATCCTGGCCGTGATCGGCGGCCTGCTGGGCGCCGGCTTCATGATCCTGGGCTCTGTGGTCTCCGGCCTGGCGCGCGTCGCGCCGCGTCTGTTCAGTGGCATCCTCTCCTCGAGGAGCCTAGTCGTTGGCCTCATCCTCGGCCTGATCTGGTACTTCCGGACCCATAAGAAAGACGGAAACGCCGCCAGGGAAGAAGCGAACCGGGAAAGCAGCACCGTTGACGGCACCGCTGTTGAAACCGAAGTCATCGAAGCACCGGTTTACCGGACCTTCGACGCGTGACAGGAACGGCCGTAATACCGGAACCGGCCGGACACGCAACCATATACAGGCAGCCCGCGGAAACGCGGGCTGCCGATTTTGTTACCATATCCCCTCCGGCCTTCAGCCACCTCCCCTTGATCCCAAGGGGAGGCATTGGCTCCCCTTTTTAAAGGGAAACTGCCGGCTTGCCGGCTGAGGGGATCCGGCATCGCCGACTGAGGGGATCCGGCTTGCCGGCTCAGAGGATTCCTCGGTTGTCAACCGAAGCATCCCCTAATATAATAGAGGGCAGAAAGGCGGTATGAATATGCATATGAAAAAACGGATGATTGCTGCCATAACCATCGTCCTGGCTGCGGTTTGCCTGTGCGCGACGGCCGGCGCCAACAGCTGGGGGCTGAAGGGAGACCTGTACAGGGCGGTAGAACAGGCAAAAACCTGGGACGATTATACCCTGCTGGGCAACCAGGCGGGGGATTTCGCCGTCCTGACGTCGCGGTACCACAACGCGCTGTTCTACGCGGACCTGGGAAACGACCTGCATGTGTATACCGAGGCGGTGTACCAGCCGGAGGACAAAAAGCCCGCGCCGAAACTGGAGATGGACGATGATTTCAACCTGACGATCTCCTACGGGGAGGACGAAAGCTATGTCTTCCTCGATACGCTCGACGGGTATGAGCTGAGCGAGGCGACGATCGGGGACTTCCATATGGAGATGTACGATCCGGAAGACAGCGTTTACGCGTGGAACTATTCCGGGGCGGACGGCGAAGGAACCGCCGTGTACCCGTACGTGATCATGCTGGACACGTTCAACATTAAGCTGTTCCCCCATTCCGCCGCGCAGGTGCGGAATATCAACCGCATGCAGACCCTGCTGGGATACACCCGGTACTGCCTGGGCTATGGCACGCCGGGCGCGGACGCGTACAGCGCGGACAATCGCGGCGAACTGCTGGAACCGAAGAAGAACGGCACCGCCGCGGTATACAGTGCGCCGTCGGAAAAGGCCTGGCGCGCGGGCAAGGGCAAAGCCGCTGTGGGCCTTTCCGGCAGCCTGTGGGTGCTGGAGAAGGCAACCATGGGAGACGGCCGGGCCTGGGCCTGTATCCGCTACGACGTGAGCGAACGAACACAGCGGATCGGCTGGACGCCGTGCGACGGGATCGGGCTTGAGAGTACGGATGTCAAGCCGGAGGGAGACCTGTATTTTGTGCGCACAAAGGCGGAAACCGTCGCGGACACGTATCTGACGGACGATCCGGACGTGAGCCAGTTCGTGCAGTTCAGCGTCCCGGCCGGAACGACGCTGACCTGCCTGGGGCTATATAACGATTATTACGCGTATGTCGAGGCGGGCGAAAAGAACGGGAAACTGACAGGCGGCGGAAACACGGTCCGCGGCTTTGTCCCGCTCCGGGACCTGCAGCCCGCGCCGAAGGCCGCGCAGAAGAACGTGATGAAGGAGATCTCCGGCACCTGGTACCAGGAATCGGGCGGAACCCTGGCGGGCGACGTGCTCACCCTGGACGCCGGCGGGACCTTCTCCTGCGGCATGTCCGGCAGCCCGGACGACGAACCCGAAACGCTGGAAGGCACCTGGTTCGTGACGAAATATGATCCGGCGGAAGACCTGTACTGGGACGAGCCGGGATACGAGATGACCCTGCTGTACGACGCCGGCATCGCGGATATCTACGGCCTGACCTGGTCGGAATCCACCCTGTGCCTAACCACCCGGGAGGGCGGCGGCTCCTATACGCGGGATCCCGACGGCGTTCCCGAATGGGATACTGATGAGGATTATGATGAAGAATAAAGAGATCATCCTCTCCGTGGCGGCGATGCGGGAGAGCGACGCGCGGACGATCGCGGGCGGGATCCCCGGGCGGGAGCTGATGCTCCGCGCGGGGAAGGCCGTTTTTGAGCGGGCGGACTGGAAGCCCCCGGTGGCCATCCTGTGCGGTAGCGGCAACAACGCGGGCGACGGATACGTGATCGCGAAGCTGCTGCACGACGCCGGAATTGCCTGCGAGGTGATCATGCTTTCCAGCCGGTGCTCGGCGGACGGCGCGTATTACCTGTCCCTGTGCCAGGAGGCCGGCGTGAAGGTGACGCCCTGGGCCCCCGGCCGGACGCTGGAGGGCTTCGGCACGGTTGTGGACTGCCTGTTCGGCACCGGGTTCCGCGGCACCGCTGAAGGTGCCGAAGCGGAAGCGATCGACCGGATCAACGAAAGCGGCGCGTATGTCGTGAGCGTGGACATCAACAGCGGGCTGAACGGGGACAGCGGTCGGACGGAAAAATGCGTCCGGTCGGACCTGACGGTCTCCGTCGGTTTTTTCCAGCCGGGGCATTTCCTGGGCATGGCCAAGGACGTAATGAAGGAAAAGGTGAACTGCGATATCGGCATCCGGCCCGTCGACGGACACATCACGCTGGTCACGGAGGCGGACATCGCTCCCCTCTTCCTCCCGCGGGCGAACAACGCCCACAAGGGCACATACGGCTATACCGCGCTGATCGGCGGGAGCCGGAAATACAGCGGGGCGGTCCGGCTCGCCGCGATGGCGAACAGCGCCATGCGCGCCGGCGCGGGGGTCGTGAAACTGGCGGTGCCGGACCTCCTCTGGCCGGCGGTCGCGCCGGCAGTGCTGGAGAGCACCGTGTTCCCGCTGAAGGACGACGGCGACGGGATCGCGTTTGACGAGGGGCAGTTCGCGGAGCTGACGGGAAACGTCCGGACCGCTGCCTTCGGCATGGGCGCCGGCACGGGCGAAGGCGCCGCCCACGCGCTCCGCTGGCTGCTGGAGCGCTTCAGCAGCACGCTCATCGTCGACGCGGACGGGCTGACCCTGCTGTCCCGGATGGACCGGGAGCGGATCCGCGGCGCCGCCTGCAAACTGATCCTGACCCCGCACGTGAAGGAATTCTCCCGGCTGACCGGGATGGACGTCCCGGAGATCCTGAACGCGCCTGTCGCTTCCGCGGAAGCGTACGCGAAGGAAACCGGCGCGGTAGTGCTGCTGAAGGGGCCTTCCACCGTCGTGACGGACGGGGAACAGACCCGGATCGTGGACGCCGGATGCGCCGGTATGGCCACCGCCGGTAGCGGCGACGTGCTCAGCGGCATCCTTGCCGCGGCGGCAGCCTTCATCCCGGACCGGCTGGAAGCGGCGGCAACCGCGGCGTGGATCAACGGAAAGGCCGGGGAACTGGCACAGGCGCGGTACGGCTCCGTCGCCATGACCGCCGGGGATACGGCGGCATGCGTCCGGGACATTGTGCACTCGCTTGAAACATTATATAATTCTGAATTATGAATTCTGAATTAAACAAGGGAGGACCTGAATATGGCCATGATGGAAAGACCGCAGGTGCGGGAGACCGCCGGCGGAAAATGCTGGGAACATACGTTTGAAAAGTTTGAGCTGAAGGCCTATGTGCCGGACAACAGTCTGGACGGCCAGGTGAACAATTACGGCTTCCGGGCACCGTGCCTGCTGGTGTTTGAAGAGAAGAAGCAGGACATGGACAGCGCGGTGACCTTCGCCCGGGAAAGCGGCCTGGCGAAGATCGCAGCGGACTTTGACACGAGCGTGCTCTTTGTTTATCCGACAAAGGACGGCGGCTGGGCGGCCGAGGATGAGAGCCTCTATGCCGCGGTGATCAGCGAGATCAAGATGATCCAGGTTTATAAGGACGGCATCGTGGAGAACTACGACTTCTTCGCGCGGCAGTTCAAGGGATATTTTGTCCGCGGCGCGATCTTCCGCGCGGACGTCTACTCCTTCGGCGCCTCCGCCGATTATGTGGCGAAGCACCTGCTGAAGACCCTGCAGGGCGACTACCTGTGGGGGCCCGGCGAGATCACGCCGGCCATGTGCTCCATGGAGGGCCTGAGCGTCGTGCCGGACGTGCAGCGCAAGGACATCGCCATCCTCAGCGCCGGCAACAGTGCGGAGATCAACAAGGCGTTCGACGGCTGCCGGCACCTGCTCATCAAGGACAAGGCCGAGTATGAGAAAGACTTCCACGCCTTTGTGAAAAAGTTCAAGATGTGGTGCGGCCAGATCCAGTATGAGCCGGACTTCCCCGCCCTGGGCATGACAGAGGACGCGGGCAGCTATACCGTGCAGACCTCCCCGGACAACATGGGCGCTTACAAGGATACGAAGGAACATAAGGTCGGCTACTTCGCTTATTACAACAACGATATCTTTGACAAGGGCCCGGCGCCCCTGGTCGTGGGTTTCCACGGCGGCGGCGACAGCTCCATGTACCTGACCTATGTGGCCGGATGGTGGGAAGTCGCCCACAAGTACGGCTTCCTGTTCGTGTCGGTGGAGAACCACATGGACGTGACCGCGACGGAAGCCGTGGAGCTGATCGGCGAACTGAAGAAGCGGTATAAGATCGACGGGCACCGGATCTACGCCACGGGCTTCTCCATGGGCAGCGGCAAGACCTGGGACTGCTTCCAGGAGTATCCGGAAGTGTTTGCGGGCTTCATGCCCTGCAGCGCGCTGTTCCCGGTCTACACGACCTTCTTCGGCAAGCCGGTAACGGAGAAACTGAACAAGACCGTGCCGGGCGCCGTGTTCTATTCCGGCGGCGAGGAAAGCCCCCTGCCCGAGCTGCCCTTCCAGGCCCCGACCTGCCTGGAGCGCGTGCAGTATGTGGCCGAGGTCAACAGACTGAAGAAGGCGGAAGAATTCAAGAACGCCAGCGCGGAGCAGAAGGACAGCTGGAAGGAAGCCAAGTGGTGCGTACCGGGTGACCGGATCGAGCAGATCCCGGATCCCTCCCGCGGCAGCATCCTGACCATCCACTATTACGACAGCGAGGACGGCGTCTGCCGCACGGCCTTCGCCGGCGTCAGCGGCCAGCAGCATGAGTGCCGCCAGCACAGCTGCGAGAACGCCTGGAAGTTCGTTTCGCAGTTTACGAGGTAATAGGGATACCATCCCCTCCGGCCTTCGGCCACCGTCCGCATCCTCAATGGTCGTTGCTCCTTGCCGGGGCTGCCGCCCGTTCTCCACTGAGAAAGAGCCACTGGCTCTTTCTCCGGGCGTTCCGAACCCACTGGCGGTCGTCAGAGGTTCGCCCCCTTCATGAAGGGGAGGCTAAGGCGCCCCTTGGGATCAAGGGGAGCTGCCGGCTTGCCGGCTGAGGGGATCATTCTCAGTCATAAGACGGTTTGGAAACAAACCGTCTTTTTAATTGATTCTCATCTGATTCCAATGAAGCCGTTTTTCCGGTCCGGTATAATGCGGGTGTAAGACAGGGGGAGGACCGGAAAGATGAGCGACATCAATGTGAAACCGGAAAACGTATTCCGCACCCGAAACTACCGGCTGGTATTTTTCGGCGCGCTCGTATCAGAGATCGGCGCGCTGCTGTATAACTTTGCCGTCAGCTTCTATATCCTTCAGGTCAGCGGGAACAGCGCGTTCCTTCAGGGGCTGTACCTGGCCCTGTGCGGCGTGGCGCTGCTGCTGTTCACGCCGGTGGGCGGCGTATTGGGCGACCGCTTCAGCAAAGCGAAGATCATGTACCTGTGCGACTTCTGCAAGGGCGGGACGATCATCCTGGCCACAGTGCTGATGCTCCTGTTCCCGGCGGCGGACGCGCACATCGTGATCCTGTTCGCGCTGGGGATCATCGGGAACATCATCAGCGGGATCTTCAATCCCGCGTCCGGCGCCCTGATCCCCAACATTGTGAAGGAGAACCAGCTGCAGCAGGCCAACTCCTATTTCGCCGTGAAGAGCGCCGTGGAGGGCATCCTGGGCGTGGTCCTGGCCGGCGTCCTCTACGCCGCCCTGCCTGTCCATACGCTGTTCTTCCTGGTCGGCGCGACCTTCCTGGCCTCCGGCGTCTCCGAAATGCTGATCCGCTGCCCGCACACGCCGTCCCCGGACCGGCTGACGCTCCGCTCTGCGGTCAGGGATATGGGCGACGGGCTGAAGTACCTGAAAACCCAGAAAGCGATCCTGGCGCTGCTGGGCGCCGTGGTGTTCATCAACTTCTTCGCAGCCCCGATCACGGGGAATTTCCTGCCCTATTTTGTCCGGACGGACCTGGCCGGCGCGCCGTCCTACCTGCTGGACCGCGCGCTGACGCCGGAACTCTGGTCCTCGGTGATCAGCATGAGCATCGGGCTCGGCTCCCTGATCGGCGCGGCGGTGCTGAGCTCCCGGCAGCCGGCGGAAAAATGCGGCCATACCATTGCCAGGCAGCTGTGCGTCAACGCGGGCATCATTCTCTTCCTGGCCGTCAGCTACTGGCTGCTGGTGGATCGGGGCCTGGGCCTGAACATCTTCCTGCCGCTGTTCTGCGCGGGCGGGTTTGTTACAGGGCTGCAGCTTTCGTTTGTCAACATCCCGATCACCACCGCCGTCATGCGCGTGGTGGACAAGGACAAGCTGAGCAAGGTCAACAGCCTCATCAGCATCGGCGCCCAGGCCATGATCCCGGTCGCCTCGGTGCTGGCCGGCGCGGTCCTGCAGGGACTGGGCTCCTCGGTGCTGCTGTTCATCTGCGCGCTGGGCTTCACCGTTATGGCAATCCTGCTGCTGGTGAACAAGCCGGTGAGGGAGCTGTAATCCAAAAAATACTGTATACAGTTGTCAGGGGACGTTGTTTCCGCGCTGGCAAAAAGGGAACGATAGGGACCGTCCCTATCGTTCCCCTACTGTCATTTTGTTGCTTCTGAAACCCGCAGGGCTTGCGAATCAACAAGTCGGAATACCAAAAGCCACATGCAAAGAAAATCCTTTACATTTCATGTAACTAATGTTATATTTGTCCGGCTAAATTGCGTAACGTTTCATTTCACGCGAGCGGCTGCCCCGGTAAAAAAATTCATATGAAAGGTCCCTGAGGGGAAGGGTGAACAACGGCAATGAACTACAGTTTTATCATTCCCAGCATGCTGGTTCTCCTGGTCATCATGGGTTATTACTTCTTCCGGCCGAGGCTTCCGATCCGCCTGAACCGCGCGTTCCTCGCGATCCTGGTGATCGACATCTGTACAGAGCTGTTTGAGTGTATTTCCTTCCGGCTGAACGAGACCTGGTCCGAACACGCGCCGGCCCTGCTGTGGGCGCTGAATATCCTGTTCTTTGTGTTCGCGTTTGTCCGTTCCTATATGTTCTTTGTTTTTACGGTCAGCGTACTGGACTCGCATGTGCTGCTGCGTTCACGCCTGCACGTCCTCGCGCCGATCGTGTATATTCCCTGCGTGCTGATCGCCCTGACGGCGCCGCTGAACGGCTGGCTGTTCCGGATCAGCGACGGTTTCCAGGCCGGCCCCGCGTACTGGCTCCTGTACGGCTGCGGCTGCGCCTATCCGATCTTCGCGGTTATCGCGGTGATGCGGCACCTGCACGAGCTGAGCCCGCACCAGATCATCAGCCTGACCGCGCTCCAGATCGTCCTGCTCCTGGGCAACCTGGCCCGGTTCATGTTCCCCACCTATGTGGTGATGAACACCTTCTGCCTGATGGCGATCATCGTGATCTTCATCTCTTTCCTGAACCCGGACCTGTTCCTGTCTGAGCGGGGCTATGTCTACAACCTGCCGGCGTTCCAGGCCCTGCTGGAGGAATGCTACCGGCGCAAGCGCTCCTGCCGGGTGCTGGGCTTCACAATCCAGAACTACAACGAACACCGCGAGCTCTTCGGCGGCAAGCAGATGGACGCGGCGCTGATCGGCATCAACCGGTGGCTGAGCGAGACCTTCCCCCAGCAGAGCAGTTTCTACCTGCGCAGCGGATGCTACGCGCTGGTCGGGCATAACAAACCGGACCTGGAAGCCCTGCAGCAGCAGGTCTCCGCGCGCTTCGCGGATCCGTGGAAGACCGGGGTCAGCGAGCTGCAGCTGAGCCTCAGCTTTGTCAAAGCCGATATGCTGCAGATGGACTGCCCGAGCGACCGGCTGGTGAACACGCTGATGATTTCCCTGGACGAAATGAACCACTCGTCCGAGCCGGACACAAGCCGGTACCTGAAGGAATCCATCGCGGCGATCAGCCAGAGGCTGGACATCCGCCGGTGCCTGGAGGACGCGCTGGACAACGACGGGCTGGAAGTGTTCCTTCAGCCTCTGGTGGACTGCCTGACCGGCAGGCGCGTCGCCGCTGAGGCCCTGGTGCGCCTGCGGGACGACAGGGGCCGGCTGATCCGGCCGGACCTGTTCATCACCATGGCGGAGCAGGAAGGGTATATCGTACGCCTGGGCGAGCAGGTACTGAGCAAGGTATGCCGGTTTATCCGGGATAACGACATGGAAGCCATCGGCATCCGGTGGATCAACGTGAACCTGAGCCCGGTGCAGTTCATGAGCCGGGATGTCCCGGAACGCTTTGCCGCGATCCTGCGGCAGTACGGCGTGGACCAGGAGATGATCCACCTGGAGATCACGGAAGAGAGCATGATCGACTTCTCGCTCCTGCATGACCAGATCACGGACCTGCACGACAACGGCTTCCAGTTCGCGCTGGATGACTACGGCAGCGGATATTCCAACCTGTCCCGTGTCCGGCAGTATCCTTTTACGAACATCAAGATCGACATGGAAGTCGTGCGGAACTACTGCCAGGATAAGGACGTGCTGCTCCCCGCGCTGATCCAGGGGTTCAAAAAGATGAACCTGAGCATTACCGCGGAAGGGATCGAGACAGAGGAGATGGCCGGCGCCATGAAGGACATCTGCTGCGATTACCTGCAGGGGTATTTCTTCTCCAAACCTTTGCCGATGGATGAGTTTGTGAAAATGAGCGCATGAGATAATTCACAATTCATAATTCATAATTATCTATACAAAAACCGGCACGGAGGAGAGTCCTCTGTGCCGGTTGGCTTTGGATGGATTACAGCAAGTTTCTCTGGATCTTTCCGGAGATGGTCTTGGGGAGCTCGTCCCGGAAGACGATCTTGCGGGGATACTTATAGGGCGCGGTGTGCTGTTTGACATACTGCTGGATCTCTTTTTTGAGTTCCTCGGTGCCTTCGGTTCCCTTGGTGAGGACGATGGACGCCTTGACGATCTGGCCGCGAACCTCGTCCGGCTCGGCGGAAACGCCGCATTCCAGGACATAGGGCAGCTCCATGATGAAGCTCTCGATCTCGAACGGCCCGATGCGGTGGCCGCTGGACTTGATGACGTCGTCAATGCGGGAGACGTACCAGAAATAGCCGTCCTCATCCCGCCAGGCGGTATCGCCGGTATGGTACATGCCGTCGTGCCAGGCTTCCTTCGTCTTTTCCTCGTCCAGGTAATACTCGCGGTAGAGGCCGCAGGGCGTATTTTTGTCCGTGCGGATGACGATCTCGCCCACTTCGCCGTTGGCGACGGGGTTGCCGTCCGGATCCACAATATCCACGTCGTACTGCGGGTTGGCCTTGCCCATGGAGCCGATCTTCGGTACGGTCCCCCAGAGGTTGCCGATGGTCAGGGTCGTCTCGGTCTGGCCGAAGCCCTCCATGATCTGCAGGCCCGTGGCCTTCTCAAACTGGCGGAAGACTTCGGGGTTCAGCGCCTCGCCCGCGGTGGTCATGTGGTGAACGGAAGACAGGTCGTAGTTCTCCAGGTCCACCTTGATAAACATACGCAGCATGGTGGGCGGCGCGCAGAAGGTCGTGATATTGTATTTTTTGAACATCGGCAGGATATCCGCCGCGTCAAACTTGTCAAAGTCATAGACGAAGACCGCGCCTTCGCACATCCACTGACCGTAAAGCTTGCCCCAGAGGGACTTGCCCCAGCCGGTATCGGAGATCGTCAGGTGCAGGCCGTCCCGCTCGCAGCAGTGCCAGTATTTCGCCGTGACGTAGTGGCCCAGGGCGTAGGTGTGCCTGTGCTGCGCCATCTTCGGGTTGCCGGTGGTGCCGGATGTGAAGAACATCAGGGCCGGCTCGTCTCCGCAGGAAGCGTCCGCCGGGCGGTGGTAGCGGCGGGTGAAGAGCGGGTATTCCGCGTTCAGGTCGTGCCAGCCCTCGCGGGAGCCATTGACCATGACCAGGGTCTGGACGGAGGGGCACTTCGCGGCGGCGCGCTCCGCAATCTCGGCGGTATCGCCGTCCGCGGTGCAGATAAGCGCCTTCACGCCGGCTGCGTTGAAGCGGTATTCAAAGTCGTGCTCCTTAAGCTGATTGGTGGCAGGGATGGCGATGGCGCCAAGCTTGTGCAGGGCAACCATGCAGAACCAGAACTGATAATGCCGCTTCAAAACCAGCATGACCCGGTCTCCCCGGCGGATACCCAGGGAGGTAAAATAGTTTGCGCACTGGTTGGAAGCAT
>JAEEGL011858625.1_pt1 | contig 17570 bp, 11 predicted proteins | sample 9134231 | NCBI WGS metagenome assembly JAEEGL01 (sample SAMN16246548, study PRJNA631951) | gut metagenome | biome: gut microbiome; feature: rumen; material: fiber-attached | host: Bos | place: Iran: Karaj | collected 2018-10 | reverse complement strand
GGATGAACCGGAACCTGTCAGGCCCAGCTTCCCGGCCGCGAAAAACAGAAGCGCGATGCCGAGCGCGACAGCCGCGAGGATGATCACGAGGTTAAGCCATTTATTTCCGCTGACACCGTCGAAATCATCTTCATGGCCTGTGCGGTGATGCTTGTCCAGTTTCATGCTGCCGGATTGATAGGTCGTCCTGCCGGAAGCACGGTAATCGTTGTTTTTTGTCGTCTGCCTGCCGTTTCTGTAAGGATCGGAGGACGGACGGGATGCCGTTTCCCGCCTGGTCTTCGCAGGTTTCGGCTGCTTTTCCGCCCGCGTCCTGCCGGCCTTTTTGGCGGACGTCTCCTTTTTCCGGATCGTAAACAGCGGTTCGTCCGTCAGATAATCCTCGTCCTGCCCGGTCGTTTCACCGTAAGGATCGTCGCCGTACGAGTCGTCGGGATAGTTTTCTTCCTGATACGTCCCATCCGGATAGGATTCTTCCGGATAATACTGTTCCTCGTCATATCCGGCCGGATAAGCCGGTTCATCTTCTCCGTCCCGGTAAGTCTCTTCTTCCGGAATATCGTAATCCTCATAGGAATCCGGATAACTTTCTTCCGGATAAGCGGCTTCGTCCGGTTCCGCGCTCTGGTAGGCAGGATCCGTCCTGCGCATATTTCTGCGTTCACGAACGGAGATCGGGATCGTCATCCCGTCGTTATCGTCCCGGATCACCTTGACGAAGTCGTCGTCGGGATGCAGCAGGGACTGCTTCAGATCCGCGATCAGATCCGTCATGTTCTGGTATCTTCTGTCCGGGCGCTTCTCGCAGCATTTCAGGACGATCTGCTCGACGCTCCTGGGGATCTCCGGCACAAAATCGCACGGCGACGGCATCTGCGACTGGATATGCTTGATGGCGATCGCGACCGTCGTCTCCCCGTTGAACGGGACCCGTCCGGTCAGCATTTCAAAGATGGTGATGCCCAGCGAATAAATATCGCTCTTTTCGTCGGAATACCCGCCCCTTGCCTGTTCGGGCGACGTGTAGTGCACCGACCCCATGACGTTGGACGTAATGGTATTGCTGGTCGCCGCCTTGGCGATCCCGAAATCGGTGACTTTGACCTTTCCGTCCTTGGAAATGATAATATTCTGCGGCTTGACGTCGCGGTGGATGATATGGTTTTTATGCGCGGCTTCCAGTCCCATGGAGACCTGGATCGCGATACTGATGGTCTCCTTAACGGACAGACGGGCTTTCTTCTCGATATACTTCTTGAGCGTGATCCCGTCGACCAGCTCCATGACGATATAATACAGGCCCTTTTCTTCCCCAACGTCATAGACGTTTACGATGTTGGGATGCATCAGGCCCGCTGCCGCCTGCGCTTCCACCCGGAACTTGGATACGAAATCCGCGTTCTCGGAGAATTCGTATTTCAGCATTTTAACGGCCACAAGCCGGTTTAACTTGTGGTCTTTTGCCTTATAGACATCCGACATGCCGCCGGTGCCGATCTTATCGAGGATCTCGTATCTGTCCGAGACCAGTGTTCCTATATTGATCATATATTTCAGTCAGTTTCTCCATCTGCCGGAACGTCCGGATAGATGAGCAGTACGCTGATGTTGTCCTTCCCGCCGCTTAAATTCGCGTCATCCACCAGAAGTTCCGCCGTCAGCTGCGGATCCATCTCCATTCTCAGGACCTTTTCGATCCCTTCGTCTTCCAGCATATTTGTCAGCCCGTCGGTGCACATCAGGATGATCTTCGTACCGGCCAGCCGTTCGCTGAAGTAATCGACCTTGACCGTTTCGTCCACGCCGACGGCGCGCGTGATGATATTTTTGTCCGGGTGGTTTCTGGCGCGTCTTGCATCCAGGTTGCCGGCCAGCACCATCTCCTCGACCAGGGAATGGTCCACCGTCACCTGCCGCAGTTTATCCTGCAGCATATACAGCCTGCTGTCTCCGACGTTTGCGATCAGGATGCGGTCCGCCAGGATCGTCGCGATCACGACGGTAGTGCCCATGCCGTAATACCCTTCATCCGTTTCCGCAAGCATGTACAGGCTCCGGTTCACCGACCGGATCGCTTCGTCCAGGATCTCCCTCGGGTATCTCTCCCTGGAATTACGGACCTCTTCCACCAGATGCTCGACCGTATAACGGGACGCAAAATCACCGGCTTTGTGGCCGCCCATTCCGTCAGCGACAATATACAGGTTGGGAAGCTTCCCGACCTGCGTATCACTGGCAAAGACATAGTCCTCGTTCAGTTTCCTGCGCACACCGATATCGGTGATCGCGAAAGATTTCAGCATTTCTTTCCTCTGTATGGCCTGAAATTATGAGTCATTCCCGAAAGAGGCAGACGTATCGCTCAAATGCCTGTGCCTTAACTGACCGCAGGCCCCGTCAATATCACGGCCCATTACTCTCCTAATACTAACATTTATTCCACTTTTTTCAAGTCGGGCGCGGAAGCGCGCGACCGCTTCGGCACTGCTTTCATGGAATCCGTTTTCCCGTACGGGGTTCACCGGGATCAGGTTGATATGGGCTCTGACCTCCCCGGCCAGGCGCGATAATTTTGCCGCGTCTTCTTCACTGTCGTTCTCGCCGGCGATCAGGGCATACTCAAAAGTGATCCTCCGGCCCGTTTCTCTGAAATAATACGCGCAGGCCTCCATCAGTTCCCTGATGGAATAACGGTTGGCGACCGGCATGATCTTCCGGCGTTTTTCGTCATCCGCCGCATGGAGGGAAAGCGCGAGGGTCACCGAAAGCCCTTCTTTAGCAAATCGTTTCATTTCCGGGACCAGCCCGCAGGTCGACACGGTAATGTTCCGCTGCGACAGATTCATACCGCGTCCGTCGCTGACCAGTTTCAGGAACCGGACCAGATTCCCGTAATTGTCAAAGGGCTCGCCCGTCCCCATGACGACGACGTGGCTGACCCTCTCACCGGTAATCCTCGCGATCTCATATACCTGGGAAAGCATTTCACCCGGAAGGAGCCCCCGTACCAGCCCGTCCAGCGTCGACGCGCAGAAGCGGCAGCCCATACGGCAGCCGACCTGCGAAGAAATACAGACACTGTTTCCGTACCGGTAGCGCATCAATACGCTTTCGACCAGTTCCCCGTCCTGCAGTTCAAAGAGATATTTTTCCGTTCCGTCCAGCGAAGAGACCTGCCTTTTGACCGTACGGACTTCCGCGATATCATACTCCGCGCGCATCGATTCGCGCAGCTTTGCCGGAATATTGCTCATCTCCGAAAAATCGCGGACCGGGCGTTCGTGAAGCCAGGAAAAGACCTGCTTCGTCCGGTAAGACGCTTCGTTTTTTTCCTTTATGACGTCCTCCAGTTCTTCATAGGAAAAACTTCGAAGGTCGGGCTTTCTGCCCGGAAGTGTTCTGATAACCGATGATTCGTTCATTCGGAGCTCTCCGGCTTTCTGAAACAGGCAAGATAGAATCCGTCCGTTTTATGACGGTGCGGCAGCATCTGCAGGCCGATATCGGGTCCGGCCTCCCCGTCCCTGTTTAAGGCGTCCTCAAAGATCTTCTCCGGAAGTCCCGGTCCCGATCTCAGATCTTCAGGGATAAGCTTCAGTTTTTTGCGGATCCAGCGAGCCATTTCTTCATTTTCAGCCCGGTGGATCGTGCAGGTACTGTAGACCAGCAGCCCGCCCGGCTTCAGATAGCGGACCGTGCCGGCGACGATCTGTTTCTGGATGGTGACCAGGCTCTCCAGATCCGCCTTCCGGACCCGTTCGCGGATATCCTGTTTTTTCTGCAGGACGCCGAGTCCGCTGCAGGGGACGTCGCAGAGAAGCACGTCGGCAGTAAGGGCAAGGGACGGATCGAAAACCGCCGCATCCTGTGTCCTGACCTCTACGTTCTTCAGATGGAGCCTCTTTACGTTTTCCCGGATCTTCCGCACCCGGAGGGGATTCTTGTCACAGGCTGTCACAAACGCGCCGCTCTGGGCCGCCTGTATGGTCTTTCCGCCCGGCGCGGCACAGACGTCGAGAACTCTTTCGCCGCCCCGAAGCCCCATCGCCAGTACGGGAAGCATGGCCGCCTCGTCCTGGATCGTCCAAAGGCCCTCGCGGTATCCGGGAAGAAGGCGGACGTCTTTTCCGCCGTACAGCCGCAGGGTATCAGGGACGTACCGTCCCGGTTCCGCATGATCACACACTTCAGAGAGCGTCCTGACAAGGTCTTCCTTCTTTTCCGGGGAAAGGCCCGGTGAAAAACGGACGGTCACCGGCGGGATCACTGACATTTCTTCCAGAAGCACTTCCGTTTCTTCCGTTCCGAGTTCTCTTCTCCAGAGGGATGCGATCCAGTCCGGAACGGAACAGCGGACCGCGGCAGGCAGGGCTGCCGTCTCTTCTGCCAGGATCCCCGATCCTTTTTCCCGAAGGATCCTCCGAAGCAGCGCGTTGACGAACCCGGCCGCGTAGTCGTAACCGTGTTCCTTCACCAGGCGCACCGTCTCGTGGCAGGCGGCGTGATCCGGTATGTTGTCCATGAAAAGGATCTGGAAAAGGCCCGTCTGCAAAAGAAGGCGGACCTGCCGCTTCATTTTTTCCGGCGATCTTGCCGAGCGGTCGATCAGATGATCCAGAAGTCTGCGCTTCTCGACCACGCCTTCCGTCAGCCGGGTAACGAAAGACCGTTGCGCGGCCGTACAGGCCGGGCAGCGGTCCAGGATCCGGTTTCTGGCCGTACTTAAATAAAGCCTTTCCTTTTCGTATTCCGACAGGATCGTAAAAGCAAGATCCCTCTCGTCGATCTGCGGGGCCGGCACTTAACGCCGTCTCCGGTTTCCGCCGGTCAGCAGGAACAGACGAAGCAGCTGCATGACGGACGTCAGCGCCGCCGCGACGTAGGTCAGGGCCGCGGCGCCCAGGACCTTCCGGCTCATTCCCGTTTCATTTTCCCCCAGGAGGCCGTAATCATTCAGCACTCTCAGCGCCCGGTTCGAAGCGTCGAATTCCACCGGGAGCGTCACGATCTGGAAAAGCACGCCGAAAGCGAACATGAAAACGCCGATCTTCGCGAAGGTCGGGGAAAGCCCGAGCATCAGGCTGATCAGCACGATCGGGAGGCCGACGCTGGAACCGATGTTCGCGACCGGCACCAGGGCTGTCCTGATCGCCAACGGCATATAGCCGTTGTTGTGCTGCATGACGTGGCCGCACTCATGGGCTGCCACACTGATGGCCGCCACGGAAGTCGATCCGTATGTGGCATCCGAAAGATTCACCACTTTCTTCGAAGGGTCATAATGATCCGTCAGCGTCCCGGCAACATGCTGGACCTCCACGTCCGATATGCCGGACAGCTGAAGGATCCGCCGGGCGGCCTGCGCCCCCGTGATCCCGCAGGCGCTGCCCACTTTGGAATATTTCGCATAGGTGGACTGGACGTGCGAGCTGGCAATCATGGACAGCACCGCGCCGATCAGTACCAGAATATAGGTCGCATCGTAATACATCCTTTTCCCGCCTTTCTCCCCGTCCGCCGCAGGCATATCCCGCTTCCGGGGCAGGTGTATCTTTTATTCTCCGAGTTTTTCGCCGGTTTTTACCGGTGTCCCCCGCAGGAATGCCGCAGCGGGCATTTCTTTCTTTCCTTCCAGCTGCAGGACTGTGATCCTTAAGCATCCGTCCCCGCACGCGACCAGGATCCCCTGGCTGTCCGTACCGAGTACGGTACCGGGAACAGGCGGTTCCTCCGCCTTCTGGAGGTCCGGGAGCCGTACGGCTTCCGCCTTTGCGATCTTCAGCTTTTTCCCCCGGAAAGTCGTATAAAGCCCGGGCCAGGGAGAAAATGCCCGGCTTTCACGGTCCAGGATCTCCGCGCTCTTCTGCCAGTCCGCCCTGCCCGTTTCTTTTTTCAAAAGCGGCGTATAAGTCGCTTCCGCGGGATCCTGCCTGACCGGCTTAAGCGTCCCTTTTTCCATCTCTTCGAGCGTCCGTACCAGCAGATCCGCTCCGACGGGCGAGAGTTTGTCAAAAAGCGTCCCGGCCGTTTCGGAAGGATCTACGTCGACGCTTCTGCTGGAGAGCATATCGCCGGTATCCATGCCGGCGTCCATCTGCATGATGGTCACGCCGGCAGTTTTGTCTCCGTTTAAGATCGCCCCCTGGATCGGCGACGCCCCACGCAGTTTCGGGAGAAGCGAAGCATGCACGTTGACACAGCCCCTTGCGGGGATATCCAGGATCTCCTGGGAAAGGATCTGTCCGTAGGCCGCGACGACAAACAGCTCGGCGCCCGCGTCTTTCAGCCTGCCGACCGCTTCCGGCGTTTTGATCTTCTCCGGCTGGTAAACGGGGATGCCGTATGAAAGCGCGCAGACCTTCACCGGCGAAGGAACGGGTTCTTTGTTCCGGCCTTTTGCGCGGTCCGGCTGCGTCACGACCAGACAGACGTCGTGCCCGGCCTGTATCAGGCTCTTAAGCGGGGCTGCCGCGAAATCCGGCGTTCCCATACAAACGATTCTCATGTCGCGCTCTCCGCTTTCTCTTCCCGGTTATCCCCGTCACCGTTTTCCTGTTCGGATCCCTCTTCCGCTTCTTTTTCCAGCTCGCTGTTGTCCACCAGGTCTCCCTCGACCAGGTCCACATACAGCTTTCCGTCCAGATGGTCCAGTTCATGGCAGATCGCGCGGGCCATGAGTTCAGTCCCTTCGATCTCAAACGGCTCCATATCCCGGTTCAGGGCAGAGGCCCTGACGTACAGCGGTCTCGTCACTTTTCCGGACTTGCCGGGGACGGACAGGCAGCCTTCCCAGCCGGTCTGTTCCCCGCTGGTCTCGAGGATCTGCGGATTGATCAGCACAACGGGTTCGTCGCCCGTATCCGATACGTCTATAACGACGATCCTTTTCAAAACGCCGACCTGCGGAGCGGCCAGTCCCACCCCTCCGGATTCATACATGGTTTCGAGCATATCGTCGATCAGCGCCCGGGTCCTGTCGTTCATTTCCCGGACTTCCTTTGATTTTTTCGTCAGGACGTCTTCGCCCATTTCCCGAATATTACGAAGTGCCATTTTGTCTGCTCCCTGTTTTCGTCATGACGTTCCGCTCCGGCCCGGACCGGTCCCGGCGCCGGATGCGGCTTTGTCACGTAAAGTCGAACTGAATAAAAACCTCCGGCGTCCGCTGCTCTCCAAATCCCTGTAAAAAAGCCTGTTCCGCCAGATTTTTACATTGAATCAGTGTATCATATTTTTCCTCTTTGACATAGAGGACAAACCGGTACTGGTCGCGCAGCCTGGAGAGCGGCGCGGCGGCCGGGCCGATCACGGACACACCGGGGATGCGCTCCGAAATGACCCGCCGGCATTCTCCCGCGGCATACAGTGCCAGATCTTCCGACTCCGAGGAAAACTGTACGGACATCATATGATAAACGGGCGGATAATGAAGCATCTTCCTGTAGCGTATCTCTTCTTCATAAAACCCGCGGTAATCCTGCCTTGCGGCGTAAACGACCGCGTAATTGTCAGGCTGGTACGTCTGGATGACCACTTCTCCGGGCCTGTCCGCCCTTCCGGCTCTTCCGGCGGCCTGCGTCAGCAGCGCGAAAGTCCGTTCCGACGCGGCATAATCGCTGTTGTACAGGGAAAGATCGGCGAGGAGGATGCCGACAAGCGTGACCTTCGGGAAATCGTGCCCTTTGACGATCATCTGGGTCCCGATCAGGATATCGGCTTCTTCGGACGCGAAAGCCGACAGGATCCGCTCGTAATCGCCTTTTCTTCCGGTCGTGTCCGCGTCCATCCTCAGGATCTTCGCCTTCGGGTACTGCTCCCGCAGTGCTTTTTCCACCTGCTCCGTACCCGCGCGGAAGCCGGAAACATAGGGTGATCCGCAGGAAGGGCAGGTTTTGACCATCGGCTGCTCATAGCCGCAGTAATGACAGACCAGGCGCCCGCGGCCGTGGAGGGAGAGTGAAACGTCGCAGTGAGGGCATTTCACAGCTTCCCCGCAGGAACGGCAGGCAACGAACCCGGACAGGCCCCTGCGGTTTAAAAACAGCATGACCTGCTCTTTCTTTTCCAGACGGTCTTTTATCTTTTCGGCCAGGCTGCGGGAAAACATCGAACGATTCCCCCTCGCCAGTTCCTCTCTCAGATCAACGGTCTCCACCTCTGCCATGGAAGAGCCGGCCGCTCTCTCCGGCAGCGTAAAAAGCCGGAACTCGCCGGTCATGGCGCGGTAATAGGCATCCACGGAAGGCGTTGCCGATCCCAGCACAACGGCGCCGCCGTATTCGCGCATCAGCCGGATGGCCGCCTCCCTGGCATGATAACGGGGCATCTGCTCGTTTTTATAGGTGCCTTCATGTTCTTCGTCGATGATGACGACGCCGGGTCTCGGGAAAGGAGTGAACAGCGCGGACCGGGGGCCGATAATGACGTCGATCCCGCGTCTTGCCGCCCGTTCGAACTGATCCCTTTTTTCCGCTTCGGACAGGGTGGAATTAACGACGGAAACACGGTCGCCGAAACGACTGTAAAAACGAAGGAGCGTCTGGTAGGTCAGGGAGATCTCGGGGATCAGCATGATGGCCTGGTATCCGCGGGCAATGATCTCTTCTATGATCCGGATGTAGACCTCCGTTTTGCCGCTGCCGGTCACCCCGTGGATCAGATGCGTTTTCGGAATTCCCCTGTCGAAATCCTCCAGGACCCCTTTTACCACGTCCGCCTGGGCGGGCGTCAGGATCTTTTCCTTCTCTTCCTCCTGCTGAAGGACCACCGGGTTGCGGAAAGAAGAGACCGTGCTGATCCGGATATAGCCTGATCTTTCCAGACTTCTCGCGGTCTGTGAAGTAACATGGAGCTTGGTGGTCAGAAGCGTCAGCGACTGCCTGGGGGCCAAAAGCAGAGCCCGCAGGAGTCTTGCCCTGGCTACCTGGTGCCTGCGGTCAAAGTCTTCCGCCGCTTGTGCCGCTTCTTCCGGAGAGACCATAAGTTCCGCTTCTTTCCGTTCTTTCCCGCTGCCCCGCCGGCCGCTCGTCATGACCGTCCTGAGCGCAGCCGCCATGGTGGATCCGTACTGCTGCTTCATCCACGCGGCGAGCCGGATCTGGACCGCGGCCGTCTGTTTCGCCGAATCGGCCGGAACAGTCACGATGTGGTCGATATCCTTGATCTTTACGCCTTCCGGCCCTTCGTCCGTCAGTTCGACGATATATCCTTCCCGGAGGCGGTCGCCGCGGCCGAAAGGGACCGAAACGACCGTTCCCGGCCCTGCGGATCCCCGCAGTTCTTCCGGGATCCGGTAAGTAAACGGCCGGTCCACTTTCTCATGCGATATGTCGATGATGACCTGCGCGAAAAGGCTCATGCCCCGGCCGTCTCCTTCAGGATCTCCCGGATGATCACGCGCTCGTCCATCGGATATTTCCTGCCTTCGATCTCCTGATAATCTTCATGTCCTTTGCCGGCAAGTATGACGATATCGCCGGGCTCGGCATGGGCCATGGCATACCGGACCGCTTCTTTCCGGTCCGGGATCTCCACATATTTTCCGTCCGTTTTCCCGATCCCGGTCCGGATATCCGCAATAATCGCCATCGGATCCTCAAACCGCGGATTATCGGACGTGATGATGGTGAGATCCGCCAGCTTCCCGCTGACCTCCCCCATTTCGAACCGCCGCAGTTTCGAGCGGTTCCCGCCGCACCCGAACAGGCAGACCAGCCGGTTCGGGCGATATTCCCGCAGTGTCTCAAGCACGCTCTTTAAGGCGACGGCATTGTGGGCATAGTCGATCAGCAGCGTATAGTCTCCGCCCGACTCCACCAGCTCGATCCTGCCTTTTACGAGGCATTTTCTGACCCCTTTCCGCAGCGCCTCTTTTGAAATGCCGAAATGGCGGACCGCCAGCATGGCGCAAAGAATGTTATAGGCATTGAAAGCGCCCGGCAGAAAAGCCTCTATCTCCACTTTCCCGGGCTCTGCCGGCGCGGCGTCTGCTGCCGTCCCGTCATTTCCGCCGTCCGCGCGGAACGAGGAGACCGCGGGGCCTTCCGCCGTAAAACGGATGCCCGGCCTGCCGTCGTTTCTCGTCAGTTCCGGAGAGATCGCGTACAGATCGCGGGACGGGTCGAGCCCGAAAGTCTCGACAGAACAGGTATGGCCCTCAAGGATCCTTAAGGCATTCGGGTCGTCCCCGTTTACGACGCCCACCCGGCACTGCCGGAACAGCCTGCTTTTACATTCGAGATAATCCTCAAAGCTTTCATGTTCCGCGGGACCGATGTGGTCAGGGGAAAGATTGGTAAACACGCCGACGTCGAACACAAATCCCTGTGTCCTATGGAGTTTTAAAGCCTGGGAGGAAACTTCCATGACGACTGCCTGCACGCCGGCGTCCGCCATGGCCCGGAACGTCTGCTGCAGTTCCATCGATTCCGGCGTCGTATTTTCCGCGTTCTTCTGAAAGCCGTCATAAACCGTTTCGATCGTCCCGACCAGGCCCACTTTGTATCCGGCTTCCTGCAGGATCGAACGGATCAGGTAAGTCGTCGTCGTCTTCCCCTTGGTTCCCGTCACCCCGATGGTCTTCATCCGGGACGCGGGATGTCCGTAAAACGCGGCACTGCAGAACGCCATGGCATACCGGGCGTCCGGCACCATCACCAGGACGGGCGGGACGGCCAGGGACGAAAAATCCGTCTCTTTCACCTCGTCGGGGATCCTTTCCACAAGCAGGACGCCCGCCCCCTTCATCGCAGCGCCCGCGGCAAAGGCATGTCCGTCGAAGCGCTCGCCCGGAATGCAGAAAAACAGAGTATTTTCCCGGACTTTCCGGGAATCGTTTTCGATATGCGCCACTTCCGTATCCAGGGCGCGGCTTATTTCTTCCGGTTTGGTCAGCCTGGATCCTCTGCAGTCATACAGTGTAAACTCCAGTTCTTCCAGGATCTCCCTTAATCTCATGCGAATCCCTCCAATCATCGATCATCGCCCGCTTTCTGCCGTTTTAGATAATTTTTAGAAACTTTATGGATTTCTCAGCCGTCCGACACAATTTGAACATATTCGGGAAGTATAGTTAAAGCATAGAACGGACGACACATGAACCAAATCCCCCCTCAAAAACAGCGGAAGGGCCTGCCGGAAGGCAGGTCCTTCCGCGTTCCGGGAATCAGATCTTCACGTCGCGTATAACGAACTGCAGCCTCTCCTGCCCGTTCCATTCGTTGATCTCAGGATAATAAGCCGTTTTGATCTTTATGCTCTCCCCGCTCTGCGCGCCGGCTTTTTTTGCGGACCCGTACTGTCTGCCCGCCTGTTCCAGCGTGTCGAAACAGCCCTCTCCGTAAGCCTGGTCGAGGATATCCCGCAGGGCGGACGGCTGCGCGAAATACAAAAACTCAAGCCCCGTCCTGTCCCTGTCCCGGACGTTCAGCTTCATCACGTTCTGCTTTTTCCCCATAACGCGGATGCTTTCGACAACAAGGTCCCTGGCGGCGAACATCGGCCTGGCATTGCCCTTCCCTGTCGGTTCGAGAAGCGAGAACTCCTTTACCACGTCGGCCGTAAACAGCCGCGGCGGCATCTCCATATCGATATGGAGCACTTCTTCCAGGTCTTCTTCGCGCAGGGTGCAGCGGGCATTGATCTCCCGGATGAACAGGGGAAGGTTCTTCTTTTCCATCGTCAGCCCGGCCGCCATCTTGTGCCCGCCGAAACGGACGAACAGATCCCGGATATTGGAAAGCTCCCGGTACATGTCGTACGCTTCGATCGAACGTCCGCTGCCTTTGACCAGCCCGTCTTCCGCATCGGTAATGACGAATGCCGGGCATCCGTACTTTTCCCTGAGGCGGCCGGCGATGATCCCGGCCAGGGATTCATGCGTCGTCGGAAGATATACGACCAGGACGTTGTTCTCCAGAAGATGGCCGCCGGCGATCGCCTGCTCGGCGATCTCCACGCCTTTGACCGTCATCTGTTTGCGGCTGTCGTTTAATTCTTTCAGTTCTCTTGCTGCCTGTATGGCTTCCGCCCTGTCTTTGATCCCGAACAGGGAATAGGCCCGGATCGCGTGATCGAGCCGGCCGGAAGCGTTCAGGCACGGGCCCAGGATAAACCCGAGATGATAGGCGGTCAGTTCCCGGCCCCCCAGTTCCGTCACTTCGATCAGCGCTTTCAGGCCTTCGTTTTCCGTCTTCCTGAATTTTTTCAGTCCCTGGCGTACGATGATCCGGTTTTCATCCGATAACGGCATAACGTCGCACACCGTCGCCCATGCGGCGAACGGCAGCAGCCCCGCCAGTTTTTCTTCCCTGTCCGGAAGAAGCATTCCTTCCAGCAGCAGCTGGATCAGTTTATACGCGACGACGGCCCCGCAGATCTCCGGGAACGGATAATCCGGCTTTTCCCTTCCCGGCCGGATGATCTTCGGATCCACCACCGCCTGGGCAGGCGGAAGGACCTGGACAGTCTTTCCGTCTTTTTCTTCCAGGACCGGCTCGTGGTGATCCGTGACGATCACCGTCATGCCCAGCTGGATCGCCGCCTTGATCGGAACCGACGCCGAGATCCCGTTGTCGCAGGTCAGGATCGTATCCGCGCCGCCGGATGCCGCCTCCAGCACCATCCGCTGGTTCAGCCCGTACCCGTCGACCAGTCTGTCCGGAAGGATCACCTCGGCGGCCGCGCCGCAGGCAGTCAGTCCTTCGTATAGGATATGGGCCGCGCAGATCCCGTCCACGTCATAATCCCCGACAATGCAGATCTTTTTGCCGTCCCTGATCTTTTCCGCCAGGATCAGGACCGCCTTTCCGATATCCGGCAGCATGACCGGATCGCGCAGGTCTTCTTCGGTTCCCGAAAGATAGGTCCTGATCATTTCATCCCCGACGACGTCCCGGTTGCGGAGGATCCTGGCCGTGACGGCCGATATGCCGAATTTCCGCGCGATCTCTTCAAAGTCCGCCTTTTTCTGATACACCTTCCAGATTGCCATGGCTGCTCGTACCCTCGTGCCGGAAAGCCGGCAAAAACATAAACAGAATAAACCCGAAGGGATTTTCTCCCAAATCGGGAATCAGACACACTATATAGTATACTGATTCCATGATACTACAAAACCGTGTTTTCCGGTAGAAAACAGCCCGGCCGGAAACGGAAAATCCTGTTTTACACAAAAACAGTGAGTGAACTTTATTCACTCACTGTCCTTGATCCTTCAATACCGATCTGTTTCGATACCGGCGTATCTTCCGTTACACAGAGATCTTGGAGCGTTTCTTCTTCATGATCTGCTCTTTCTTATAAGCCCTGCGTTCCTCCGCCGTCATTTCGGAAGTATCCTTTTCCTCTGTTTCTTTCATGGAACCGCCCAGGATATTTTCCCTGTTGCCGCCGAACTTCTGGCGGAGCACGCACCAGAGCGGGCCGGCCAGGCAGATGGAGGAATAGGCGCCGCTGATGATGCCGACCATGATCGGCAGCGCGAATTCACGAATACTGGCAACACCGAAAACGAACAGCGTCAGGACCATGAAGAACGTGGTCAGGGAAGTAAACAGGCTTCGGGAGAGCGTCTGGGACACAGAAGTATTGACCAGCTCTTCCAGGCTCTGTCTGCGGTTCGAGCGAAGATTTTCACGCATTCTGTCAAAAATAACGATCGTCGCGTTGATGGAATAGCCGACGATGGTCAGCATACACGCGATGAACGCGGAACCGACCGAGATCCTTAAAAGCGCGTAGCAGGTCAGGACCACCAGCACGTCGTGAGCCAGGGCGACCACGCTCGATGCGCCGAAGCGGATATCCTTGAAACGGAACCAGATATATACCAGCATCGCGATCAGCGCGACGACCACAGCGATCAGCGCGTCGCTGCGCATCTCGGAACTGATGGTGGAACTGATGGTCTGCGTCGTCAGGTTTTCATGGGTCACGCCGAAGTTCTCTTCCAGCAGATCTCCCAGCTCCTCTCTTTCTTTCTGGGAAAGGATGCGGGTCTTGAAGATGACTTCGCCGGAAGTATTGCCGGAATTATCCTTCACCTGCTGGACCTGGACGTCCGCGTCCCCGGTGACGTCCATAAAGAGCGGGACCACCCTGTCGTTTAATTCATCCAGCGTCATCTGTTCGGCAAACGTTACGTCCGTGGACGTCCCGCCGACAAAATCCAGGCTGTAGTTCAGCGCCGCGCCGGAAGAAGCGGAATGGATGCCCATGGAGATAAGACCGACCAGGATCACGGCGGCGGAACCGATAAAGAAGTATTTCTTCCGTCCGGTAAAGTCGATGGTCTTCGGCTCCTTGCCCAGTCCGTACCATTTCGTTTCGGTAAAGCCAAGGCCGTAGAAAACACTCATGAACAGCCGGGTGATGAACAGGGCGGTGATCATGGACAGAACGATACCGATGGCCAGCGTGATCGCGAAGCCGCGGATGCTGCCCGATCCCAGGATCGCCAGGACAGCGGCGGCGATAAGCGTCGTCACGTTGCCGTCGATGATGGAGGACAGCGCCTTGCTGTATCCGCGCCGGATGGCCGGTCTGACCTCGGAGCCCGCGCGCAGTTCTTCCCGGATCCTCGCGAAAATGATAACGTTCGCGTCCACGGCCATGCCGACGGAAAGCAGGATGCCCGCGATGCCCGGCAGGGTCAGGGTGATATTGAACCAGGAAATGATCAGGAAGATGAATGAAATGTACAGAAGCAGCGCCAGCGACGCGCATGCGCCCGGCAGGAAATAAACGCCGATCATGAACAGCACGATCAGGATAAATCCGATCACGCCGGCGATCAGGCTGGTGTGGATCGCGTTCTGGCCCAGCTGCGCGCCGACGACGTTGGACCGCAGTTCGGACAGTTCGACTTTCAGTCCGCCGATCCGGATCATGGAAGCCAGCGTCTGCGCTTCCGTAATGGACTGCATGCCGGTGATGACCGCATGCCCGCCCGTGATCGCTTCGTTGACGATCGGGGAGCTGATGATCCTGTTATCGTAGTAAATGCCGATGGTCTCGCGGCCGGCTTCATATGCGGCCGCCGTAGCTTCCGCAAATTTCCTGGATCCCTCGTCGGTAAAGGTCAGTTCGACGATCGGATCGCTCGTGCCGGTCAGCTGGTTGGTCTGGTAAGCGCCCGCGGCTCCGGCCACGTCGGCGCCGGAAAGCGCCACGCTCCCGTCCATGACCATTTCCTGGATGCTCCGTGTCAGGACCGTCTGGTAGCCGACCGTCCCGTCCGGGGCCGTCACCGCCATCCGCGTATAGTTCGGGTTGCCGTCAGCGTCTTTTTCACGGATAAAATACAGCGATCCGGGACTTCCCAGATTCGCCAGGACAACGTCCGCATCGGTCTCGCCCGGGATCTCGACCGTGATCCGGTCCGTTCCTTCCCTGTAGACCTGCGCTTCCGTCGAAAAAGCTTCCGCTCTCATCTGGAGCTTTTCCCGTGTATCTTCCAGATCTTCTTCTGTCGGCGACTGTTCCCCGGCGACCTGGTACGTGACGGAAACACCGCCGGCCAGATCCAGCCCGAGCTTGATATGACGCGCGTCCTGCCGCAGGTCGGAAATAAGGTAGTTTCCGGCCGTAAAGCTGCAGACTGCGAGGATCGCCAGCAGGATCACCAGAACTATGGCAGCTGTTCTCTTTTTCATTACTGATACCTCTTACTTATTTATTATTAAAACACTCACAATGCCAAATTATAGCACTTTTTGACCCGCACGCAATCATAAGGCGGCCGGTTTGATTGCTTTTTGCGCTTTTTCTGATCTATCATGAAGTAACGGAGGAAAAACGTCTGAAACCGGTCAGTATGCGCCTGCTGCTGCGCGCGTTCAAAAACTACATCACCCTGTATCCGGACATTCCGGCCGCCGCTGCGTCAAAGCATGCGACCACTCTGCATATTCTCCGGACTAAAGATCCGGACCGTCTGCCGGAAGACGTCCGTAACGCGTCTGTTTCTTCCCTGGTCTCCGTTTCGGAGACCGGCAGGCCGTACCTTCCGGACTTCCCGGATTTTCACTTTTCGATCTCCCATACGGGAGACCTGGCTGTCCTGGCCTGGAGCCCCGAGCGGGAACTCGGCATCGATCTGCAGCGGATCGTACCCTTAAAGCCGGACCCGCTGTCTCTGGCGGAACGCTTTTTCACACCGGGCGAAGCTGCCCGGATCCGCAGCCTTTCAGAAGGCAGGGAAAGGGAGCTTCTGTTCTTCCGCCTCTGGACCGCCAAGGAGGCCTTCGCGAAAATGACCGGCGCCGGGATGACGCGCACCATGGGGCGGTTTGAGGCGGATCCGGAAGAAGGCTTCATTAAAAACGCCGGGGACGAAGCCTGTTCGGGAGATCCTGCCGCCGGACCGGCCGCCCGTCTCCTCCAGCTTCCGCCCCCGGCGGATGACTGTCTGATGACACTATGCTATGAAGACCCCGGCGGTCGGCGGTCTGCCTGTACGGCCGGCGCCCCGCCCCTGTTCTTCCTCGTTTCTGAACCTTCCTGAACGTCTATTCAGCCGGAACGACAGCGATGTGCAGTTCGTCCAGCTGTGCCTGGGTGACTTCACCCGGCGCGTTCATCATCACGTCCTGCGCGTTCTTGTTCATCGGGAACGGAATGATCTCGCGGATCGAATCCTCCGCGGCCAGCAGCATGACCATCCGGTCGATGCCGGGCGCGATGCCCGCGTGCGGCGGCGCGCCGTAACAGAAAGCGTTGTACATCGCCGGGAATTTCTTCTTGACGTCTTCTTCGCCCAGTTTCACCATCTCGAACGCTTTGATCATGATCTCCGGATCATGATTCCTCACGGCGCCGGAAGAAAGCTCCACGCCGTTGCAGACAAGGTCGTACTGATCCGCGGTGATATCGAGCGGGTCGATCTCTCCTCTTTCCGCCTTCAGAAGGCTTTCCAGCCCGCCGCCCGGCATGGAGAACGGGTTGTGGCAGAATTCCAGCTCGCCGGACTCTTCGCCGATCTCGTACATCGGGAAATCGACGATCCAGCAGAAAGCATACTGTTCTTTATCCATATGGCCGGGAGCAGCGGCGCCGAACGTCTTGACCATCACGCCGGCCGCTTTCTGGGCGGCAGTCAGTTTCCCGGCTGACAGCGCGACAAAGTCTCCCGCGTTCAGTCCGAGCTTCTCTTTTACTTCCCCGAGGATCGGCTGGACGAATTTCGAAATGCCGCCGACTCCCTCGCCGTTTTCATCGATCCGGAACCAGTATCCTTTGCTGCCGGCCTGCACCTCGACGTCAGCAAGCAGTTTGTCGATCTGCTTGCGGCTGGCCTGGAAACCGGAAACCGCGACGGCCTTGATCCGGACGCCGGTGGGCGTCCCGTCTTCCGCCGTTTTCGCGAAAGGACCGAAGCCGCAGTCGGCAAGGACGTCTGTAGCGTCCTGTACGGTCAGGTCGATCCTAAGGTCCGGTTTGTCCGATCCGTACTTTTCCATCGCTTCCGCATAGGGGATCCGGACGAACGGTGCCCGGGAAGCCCGGTGATAGGTCCCGAATTCCTCAAAGACAGGGGGAAGCACGTCTTCAATGACCGAGAATACGTCTTC
>JAEEGL015205009.1_pt1 | contig 17571 bp, 16 predicted proteins | sample 9134231 | NCBI WGS metagenome assembly JAEEGL01 (sample SAMN16246548, study PRJNA631951) | gut metagenome | biome: gut microbiome; feature: rumen; material: fiber-attached | host: Bos | place: Iran: Karaj | collected 2018-10 | reverse complement strand
GGTGGAGATCTACAACTACACCAAAAAGCCGCTCCAGCCCAAGATCTACGCCCTGTTCACCCTGCTGTTCCTGGTGATCCTGGTGATGATGGTGCTGATGAACCTGCTCCAGGCCCGGGATGAGAACCGCCGCCGGAACGCCCGGGGCGTGTTCGGCCGGAGAAGGGGGGCGAGCGCATGAAAAAACGCCTTCTGACGCTTTTTCTGGCGCTGATGCTCTGCGCGGCGCTGCTCCCGGCTCCCCAGGCACGGGCCGCCGCCGGCGAGATCAACGTGTATAACTGGGGCCAGTATATCTCCGACGGCACCGACGATTACATCGACGTGAACGCCGCCTTCGAAGAGGAGACCGGCATCCACGTCAACTACATGACCTTCGACTCCAACGAGAGCCTGTATACCAAACTGAAAACCGGCGGCTCGGTCTACGACGTGATCGTGCCCTCGGATTACATGGTGGGCCGGATGATCGACGAGGGCATGCTGCTGCCGCTGAACTTCGACAACATCCCCAACTTCGAGTACGTGGACGACGAGTTCAAGTACATGCAGCACGATCCGGAGAACCTCTACTCCATCCCCTACACCGGCGGCACCGTGGGCGTGATCTACAACAGCAAGTTTGTGGACGAGGAGGACACGGGCAGCTGGGATCTTCTGTGGAACCCGAAATATTCCGGCAAGATCCTGATGTTCGACAACCCCCGGGATGCCTTCGCCATTCCCCAGTCCATGCTGGGCTACAGCCTGAACACCACCGACGAGGACGAGCTGCGGGCCAGCGCCTATAAGCTCATCGAGCAAAAGCCCCTGGTACAGGCCTACGTCATGGACCAGATCTACGACAAGATGGAGCGGGAAGAGGCCTGGATCGCTCCCTATTACGTGGGAGACTTCATCCAGATGCACTGGGAGAACGAGGATCTGGCCTTCTATTACCCGGAGGAGGGCTTCAACCGCTTCGTGGACTGCATGTGCATCCCCGCCTGCGCCACCAATAAGGAGGGCGCGGAGGCCTACATCAACTTCCTGCTGCGGCCGGATATCTGCGGCCAGAACATGGACTGGGTAGGCTACACCGCCCCGGAGACCGCCGCGAGAGAGTACCTCTCCCTGGACGAGGATGAGATGGCCCTGGCCTATCCCGACGAGGAGATCACAAGCCTGGGCCAGGCCTTCGCCCACCTGGGGGCGGATACCACCCATCTCATGGACTCTCTGTGGCTGGAGGTAAAGACCGAGGGCGACGTGGATTACGGGCCCATCATCGGCATCTGCGCCACCGCGGTGCTGGTGGGAGGCTATCTCATCATCCGCGCCGTCCGGGACAAGCGGCGCAAAGCCCGCCGCTGCCGCAAATGGAAGACGTGAAACCGCATGAGGAAAGACCGGCTCGACGAGTCGGTCTTTCCTCATGCGTCCGGCAGCGCCGGACAGATATCGTCCTTCGGTATCCGCTCCCAGGAAAAAACTTTCAGCAGTTCCGCCGCGGCGCATGGTTCGTACCGATCCAGCAGCCCGGCAGCGCAGGCAAGGGACCCCAGCAGCTCTTCCGGGGCGTATCGCTCCCGCAGAACGCCCAGATCCAGGTCCTTGTCCCGCTTGGAGAGCCGCCGCCCGTCGGGCGCTGTGAGAAGCGGGACATGAAAAAATGCCGGGGCCGGGGCGCCCAGCAGCCGATAGAGATAAAGCTGCCGGGGCGTGGAGGACAGCAGATCCCGCCCGCGTACCACCTGGGTGACCCCGGCGGCCACATCGTCGGCCACCACGGCCAGCTGATAGGCGAACACCCCGTCCGCCCGCCGCAGGATGAAGTCCCCGCACTCCCGGGCCAGGTTTTCCCGATAAAGACCGTAGTGGCCGTCGGTGAAGGAGATCTCCTCGTCCGGGACACGAAGCCGCCAGAGGGGCGGCCGCAGGGAAGAGCGTTTTTCCCGTTCCTCCGCCGACAGATCCCGGCAGGTGCCGGGGTAGATGGGGTGGCCGTCGGAGGCGTGAGGAGCGTTGGGAGCGCTTTTCAGATCGCCCCGGGTACACCAGCAGGGAAACACGTCGCCCTGTTCGGAGAGACGGGAGAGGACCTCTTCATAGTATCCGCTCCGGCCGCTCTGACAGGGCTGCTCGCTGTCCCAGACGAGCCCCAGCCATTCCAGGTCACGGCGCAGGAGATCGGCGTTTTCCTTCGGACAGCGGAGGGTATCCAGATCCTCGATCCGAAGCAGGATCTCCCCGCCCCGGCTTTTGGCGGAGAGCCAGGCCATCAGCGCGGAAAACACGTTGCCCAAATGCATCCGCCCGCTGGGGGTGGGGGCGAATCGTCCCAGTTCCTTCATTTCGGCCCTCCGTTTCGTAAAAATATATGATATAATATCACAAAAACAACAGAAAGGAAACGGGAAAGATGGCTTTGCCTCCCCGGGAACTGACGCTGACCGTCCTGCCGGAATGGGAGGGCGCGTCGGTCCGCGCCCTGCTGCGGCGGGAGCTGGGAATGGCGGACTCCCTGATCGCCCGCCTGAAGCTGCGTCCCGACGGGATCCGCCGGAATGGGGAGCGGTGCCGCACGGTGGACCGGCTCTCCGCCGGAGACGTGCTCACCGTCCGGGTGGACGACGGAACCGGCGGCAACCGGGCGGAGCCCGCGGCGCTTCCGCTGAGCATCGTGTATGAGGACGAGGATCTGGCGGTGATCGACAAGCCGCCGGGACTGGCGGTACACGGCGTCCCCGGCGGCGCGCCCACCCTGGCCAACGTCCTGGCGGCCCGGTGGGGGACCGAACAGCCTTTCCACCCGGTCCACCGTCTGGATCGGGGCACCTCCGGGCTGATGGCGGTGGCCAAAAGCGCCTATATCCAGGAACGGCTGCGCCGGGAGATGCACTCGGACGGCTTTCGGCGGGAATACCTGGCCCTGGTCTGCGGCACGCCGTCCCCGCCGTCGGGGGTGATCGATGCGCCCATCGGACGGGAAGCGGGGCACCGGACCCGCCGGACCGTGGCTCCGGACGGACAGCCGGCCCGGACGGAATATGAGACGATCTCGGCATTTCCCGACGTTTCCCTCGTCCGTCTCCGGCCGCTGACGGGCCGCACCCACCAGCTCCGGGTCCACATGGCTCATATCGGCTGTCCGCTGGCGGGGGATGTCCTCTATGGCGGGGACGCCTTCCAACTCTCCCGCCCGGCCCTCCATTCGGCGCGGCTCGTTCTGCGCCATCCGGTCAAGGGACAGGAACTGGAGCTTTTTTCGCCTCTGCCGGAGGACATCCGGGCTGTGCTGGAAAGAGCGAAAAACGGTCTTGCTGTTTTGTAAAATAATCACCGCCCGTGCCGTTTTCGGCACGGGCGGTGATTTTTACGTCAGCCCGGCGCAGTAGCTCCGGATATCCTCGAAGGGCTCCAGCACGGAGTCCTTCCGGAGATACAGAGGATGGTGGGGGTGGCCTTTCCTGGAGCGGGTCCCGGCGGTATACCAGACCGCGCCGTATTCCTCCCCGAGGGCGATCATGTCCTCCACGCACCGGGGAAGGTAGGGCCGCGTTTCGATGACGCTGCCCCAGGCCGCCCAGACCGAGGGGCGCCGGGGGAGGGAGGATTCCAGCACATACCGGAAGGCCGCCATGTTCTCCGCGTGGAGGGCTTCGTTGCGCTGTCTGTCCATATCCCCGGGCCGGGTGGCCCGCTGGGCGTAGACGTTGAACATGATAAAGCTGTCAAAGCCGTTGAAAAGCGCGATGCGCTGTACGGATTTCAGGGTGTTGTCCAGATCGTCCGGGGCGGCGGTGGAAGGGTTCACTCCGATGCAGATGAGGGGATTTCTTCCCCTGGTGCCCAGGATGTACCGGTATTCCGTGTAAAAATCGGGGACGTACAGCCATCGGGCCGCGTCGTAGTCTCCCCGGCGGCCGCTTCGCTCCAGGGCCTCCCGGAAGGAGAGCAGCTCCAGCTCTCCGGTGGGAGCGGACGGGATATGCATGGACGTCCTCCTATTCTCGCAGCAGCTTCCGCCGCTCCTTATGATCGGGCATCACCGAGGCGACCAGGGCGTAGAAGGCGGCGGAGTGATCGTGATGACGGATATGGGCCAGCTCGTGGACCACCACGTAGTCGACGGCTTCCTCCGGGTACTGCATCAGACGCCAGGAAAAGCTGAGCCGGTTTTTCGCGCTGCAGCTGCCGAACCGGGTCCTGGCGCCGGTGATGGTGATGCCCATGGGCTCCACGCCCAGCAGCGCGGCGTACCGGGCCACCTTGGGCGGCAGGATCTCTTTGGCCCGGCGGATGAGGGCCTTCCGCTCCTCCTCCGTGGGCTCCGGATGGGCGGCGGAGCGCTTTTCCTGGAGCGACTTGTGCCGCGAGATCCAATCCCGGTGGCTTTCCACGATCCGCCGGATCTCCCGTTCCGGCGTGAGGTACGGCGCCCGGACGATCAGCTCCCCGTCCCGGCCGATCTGCAAAGAGACCGACCGGCGGCGGGAGCGGACGACACGATACTCCTCTCCCATCAGTTTCGGATCCAGCCGAAGAGGAAGATCCTGGTGAGCCACTGCCGGAACGTCAGCTTCACCCTCACGGCGCACTCGCCGGAGGCCTTACCGTCGGCCGAGGCACAGGTGACTACGGCGCTGCCGCCGCCTACGGCGTGGATGGTCCCATCGGTGTCCACGGTGACGACCCGCTCGTCGGAGGAGCTCCAGAGGAGGATGGGGTTGTCGGCGTCGGCGGGGTAGATCTCCGCCGTCAGCTTCCGGTCGTCCTTATAGTACATCTCCAGAAGCGCCTCGCTGAGCACGATGGCCTGGACGCCCTTCTTCCCGGGGATGATCTCTTCCTGGAGCACCGCGCCGCAGTCGGCGCACAGGAGCTGCCGGAGGCCGTCCCTGTCAACGCCGGCCTCTTTGACCGTGACCCAATCGCCGGGGACGTGGGGGCGGAGAGCCTCCTGGGCGATGATCTGCCCGCATTTGACGCATTTGAGCTGCCGGAGGCCGTTTTCCGTCTGGGTAGGCTCGTTGACGACCTCCCACTCGCCCGGCTCATGGGCCGGGGCCACAAAGGTGTCCCGCCAGGTGTGGCCGCAGGTGGAGCAGGTGTGAACGGTGCAGCCCCAGTTGTCGCAGGTGGCGGCCACGACCTCCTCGGTGAGGGCGGGGGCGTCGCACTTTTCGGGGTTGAGCTTCACCGTATAGTCAAAGAGCTCGTTGGTGACGAAGGTGTGGGAACAGCCGGTCATTCCCGCGGGATAGGTCAGCGCCTCGCCCACGAATGGCTGGCAGTAGGCCCGGCGATCGGCGTTGTCCTCGAAGAAGGTGATCTTTCCGTCCACAGTGGAGTTGAGCACGGCCCGGACGGGCTCCTGCTTGTCATAAAGGTAGAACATGCCCACCAGCCCGCCGTTGTGGGCGTAGCCCCGGCAGGCGTCGTAGCCGTCGATGACCACCGCGCAGCCGCTGATGTCGGCGTTGCCGGTGGAGAGGATGCCGCCCATGAACTCCTCGCACCGGAGCTGCGTGGAGCACCGGTCGTCAAAAACGAGAGTCACCTCGGCCCGGGTGTTGGAAATGGTGCCGCTGCCGAAGCCCGCGATGCCGCCCACGCCGGCGTTGCAGCTGGTCCTGGGATTGTTGGGATCGGGCTGGCAGGCGGCGGTCAGGGAGATCCGGCCGTCCAGCACGGCGCAGTTGGTGATCTCGGTATTTTTGATGTATCCGGCCAGACCGCCCACAAAGCAGTGCTCGGCGCTGGTAATGTCGATGTCCGCGCCCCGGATGGTGAGAGAGTCCACCCGCGCGCCGATGAGGGTGGAGAACAGGCCGGCGAACACGCTGTCGTACACCTTGTCGTTGCCGTCCACGGTGTTGGCCCGGGCGTCGCCCACGGAAGTCACCCGGAGGTTGTAGAGGGTATGGCCGTTGCCGCGGAGGGTGCCGGCAAAGGCCACGGGGGTCCAGTCCATCCCGGCCATGTCGATGTCCCGGGTGAGGACGAAGCTGCCGTCGGGCCGGGCGCCCAGCTGCAGCAGGTCCTGGGCGGAGGAGATCTCCGTCTCCCCGTCGGCCAGCGCAGGGCCGCACAGGGAAAGCGCCATCACCACGCTCAGGACAAAAGCCAGAAGGCGTTTCACGTTCATGGGGATCCCTCCTGAAGAAAACATTATATTTCAGTATAGCATAATTCGGAAACAATGCAAGGCAGGACTTTCCAGAACGGGAAAAGGGGAGTATAATGCTCCCGACTACACACGGGGAGAGGACTATGCAATACCACTTCGGCCCGATGGAGGGCATCACCACATCCCAATACCGCCGGCTCCATGCCCGGATGTTTCCCGGCTGCGACCGATACTATACGCCCTTCCTCTCGCCGACCCGAGACCATCTTTTGACGGCGCGGGAGCTGCGGGAGGTGTCCCCGGAGCGGAACCGGGGCGTGAACGTGGTACCGCAGATCCTGACCAAAAGCGGGGAGGACTTCCTCTGGATGGCCGGGAAGCTGGGGGAGATGGGCTATTCCCGGCTCGACCTGAACGTGGGCTGTCCCTCCGCCACCGTTACCGCCAAGGGCAAGGGGGCCGGCCTGCTGCGGACGCCGGATATCCTGGCGCGATTGCTGGACGCCGTTTTCGCCGGCGCGGAACAGACCGTCAGCGTCAAGACCCGCATCGGCTATGCCTCTCCCGACGAGTTCCCGGCGCTGCTGGCGCTTTACAACCGCTATCCCATCCGGGAGCTGATCCTGCACCCCCGGACCCGGCAGGAGATGTACGCCGCCGGCACCGTCCACCGGGAGGCCTATGAGTACGCTCTGACCCACAGCCGCGCTCCGGTGACGTACAACGGGGATCTGTTCACGTCCGCGGACGTGGCCGCCTTTGCCGGAGCCTTTCCCGGCCAGGAAACGGTGATGCTCGCCCGGGGCGGAGCCCGGGACCCGGCCCTGTTTCGGCGGCTGAAGGGGGGCGCGGGCGCTTCCCGGGAGGAGCTGCGCGCCTTCCACGAGGAGCTTTACGCCGCCTACCGGGAGGATCTGGGTCCCTTGAACGGCATGCGCCGGATGCGGGAGCTGTGGCTGTGCATGCTGCCCCTGTTCGAGACGACCGACCGCCTTCGAAAGACCCTGACCCGGACCCAGGACGTGGGCGTGTTCGCGGAGACGGTTTCCGAGATCCTGCGCCTGCCCATGATCGGAGAATAATCGTTCCCCGGCTGTTTCAAACGGCCGGGGAACGATTTTTTCAGGAAAACCGCCGCGGCGGGGCGGCCGCGGCGGACGCTCCGCCGCCGTCCAGGAACCGCCAGAGCACCCATCGGTGGGTACGCACGGCATAGCGCAGCTCAAAAAGCCGGAGCCGCCCGCCCAGCACCGCCAGGCAGACGAAGCGAATGGCCTCCACGCCGGTATAGGCGATCTCCTCCGTGGAGCGGATCTGCCGGATACGGATGGTGTGCCGTTCTCCCGCCTCGTCCGTCAGCCGGAACCGGGCGGGGCACATGGCCCCCTCCGGACTGCAGGTGGCGATCATTTCCACAGGCATGTTCAGCGCGTCCATGCGCACTTCCTCCCAAAATTCGCTTAATAAGCTACTAATCACAGTATAAATTGCCTGTCAAGAGAATACAAGAGGAAAAATTCGCTTAATAAGAGAAAAACAGCTTGCGTTTTTTGGAGGGGTCCTATATATTGTAGGCAGAAGAGAAAGGGGGGCACCACCCATGGAAAAGAGCTTTGGAAGCCGTTTGGCGGCGGCCCGGAAGGCGGTGGGACTCAATCAGACCCAGGTGGCGGAGCGGCTGACCGCGGCGGGTTATCCGGTGCGGACCCAGGCGGTCAGCAAGTGGGAGCGGGACACCACGCTGCCCAGCGCGCTGCAGCTGGTGGAGCTTTGCCGGATTTACCGGATCCGGGACGTGGTGGCGGCCTTTGCCCCGGCGGAAGAGACGGGCGCCCCGGCGCGGATCTTGCCGCTGTACCATCTGGCGGTGTCCGCCGGCACCGGCGAACTGCTGGACGGCGCGGGCTATGACACGGTGGAGGTGGGGGAGGAGGTCTCTCCCCGGGCGGATTTCGGCGTGCGCATCGCCGGCGACAGCATGGAGCCCCGGTTCGTCCACGGCCAGATCGTCTGGGTCCATCGACAGGAGACTCTCCGGGACGGAGAGATCGGCATTTTCCTCTACAACGGCGCGGGCTACTGCAAGCGGCTGGAGCGTCGGGGCGGGGAGACGGCTCTGATCTCCCTGAACCCCCGGTACGCCCCCATCCGGGTGGCGCCGGGAGACGAGCTGCGGCTTTTCGGCAAGGTGGTGGGCTGACTTGCAAAACGCCGCTTCTTTCGGTATAATAACATAGCGTTTTTTCTGAGGATTACGGACGGAAAGGGGAAGCCCGATGACGACGCTGGAAACCGTATTCGCCGCTCTCATCGCCCTGCTGGCGGCGGCGGGACTGCTGCTGGTCTCCCGGGTGCTGGAGGGACCGGACAAGCGAAGACGGCAGATATTCGTCTATTACACCAACCTCTCCAACGCGGCCATGCTGCTCATCCACCTTCTGCTGCTGTTCCCCGGCCCGATCCGGGAGGCGCTTCGCACGCCTTTGGCCCGGTATCTGGCCACACTGTGCATCCTGGTGACCTTTCTGATCTACTTTTTCGTACTGACCCGGTTCGGCCGGCACGAGAAGAAGGACACCATGCAGTCGCTGGGCACCCGGCGATACGGCAACGCCCTGGTCCATTATCTGGTCCCTCTGGGCGCCTTCCTGGAATGGCTCACGGCGGCGGACAAACGGGGGTTGTCGGTGCGCTCGGCCCTGTGGTGGCTGATCGTACCGCTGGCATACCTGGTGTTTCTCCTGCTTCGGGCCAAAACCGGCGTCATCATCGAGAACACCGGCAGCCTCTGGCCCTACGCCTTTATGGACCGGGACCGGCTTGGCTGGCGAAAATGGAGCCGGAACCTGGTCCTGACGATCATTGGCTTCTTTCTTCTGGGGCTCCTTCTGGTGGGGATCGCCGCCTTGATGACATGAAAACGATTGGATGGAGGATATAAACCTATGGAAGCAGTGGCACAGTTCGAGCTTACAGCCCTGGCCGCCTGGCTGAATACGGCGTTCGCCGCCTTTGACTACAATGTCGCCAACGCGGTCCATCGGCTCTATGAGATCGCCCCCGGCTTTTTCACGCCGTTCCTCACCGTCATAACCTATATGGGCAAGGGCGGACTATTCCTGATCTTTCTGTCCATCGTCCTCATGGCGTTCCGACCCACCCGGCGCTACGGCACGGCCATGCTGCTGGCGATCTCTGTCGGCGCGCTGATCACCAACGTGTGCTTCAAGCCTCTGGCGGCCCGGCCCAGGCCCTATGTGTATACCGGCCACCCATACTATGAGCGTTTCCATGAGATCTGGCTCATGATGGGACAGCATATGGAAAGCGACAAGAGCTTCCCCTCCGGCCACATGACGGCGGCCATGGCGGCCTCCACGGCGGTGTTCCTCCGGGGCGACCGGAAGATCAGCTGGACGGCGTTCCTGTTCGCCTTTGCCATGGGCGTTTCCCGGATCTATCTGAGCGTCCACTACGCCACCGACGTGCTCGGCGGCATCGTCACCGGCGGTATCGGCGGCATCGCGGGGTATTACCTGTCCCGTCTGATCCCCGAAAAATACTATCAGGCGGATATCCGCCGCGCTCTCCCGGGCTACGGCCAGACCGGCCGGCACTTGGCGGCGCCCGCGGAGAAGGAGGACGCCGCGGAGCGGCGCGTCGTGGTCCTGGATGGGAACGCTTTCTCCGACATCAACGGGTTTTACGCCGAGATGAGCCGCCTGCTGGCTCCGGAGGAAAAGCCGGTCAGGGGCCTGGACGCCCTGAACGATCTTCTTCGGGGCGGCTTCGGCGAGACGGAAGCCTATGAGCCTCTGGAGATCCGCTGGCTCCATTCGGAAAAGAGCCGGAACGATCTGGGACCGGACGCGACTCTGGCCTATTACGAAGCCCGGCTTCCCCGGGTACGGCCCGAAAACAGGGAAAAAGCGGAAAAGCGGCTGGAACAGCTCCGCGCCGGAAAAGGCAAGACCCTGTTCGATCAGATCACCGAGCTGATCTGTCGGGACGACACCGGTCACGACTGTATCCTGACTCTGGAATAAACAAACGCCCTGTGGATCTCCACAGGGCGTTTTCAGAGGATCATCCCCCTTTTTTATGTTCAAGTGGGAAAAAACTGCCGTTTTTTCTTTGAAAACGGCGTTAAAATGGGGATCGGAGAAGAAATCCCCTTGACCTTTCGCTTCGCCGTGCCTATAATACAAAAAGGAAAATATTTACAGGAGAAAGGAGGCCGCCCTATGCTTCAGATGAAAAACGCGGGCTTTGACGGTGCGGCCGGACGCAAAACGATCCACATCCTCAGCCGCGTGAATCTGACGCTGCCCGACGTGGGCCGGGTGCTGATCACCGGTCCTTCCGGCAGCGGGAAAACGGCCCTGCTTCGCCTGATCTCCGGCCGGGAACGTCCGACCCGGGGAGAGATCTTCATCGACGGGGAGAACACCTCCCGGTGGAACGACGCCCGCCTGGCCTCCTGGCGCCGTCGGACGGCGGAGGCCGGGGAGGATCTGCTTCTGCCGGACCGGACGCTTCGGGAGAACGCGGAGCTTTCCCTGCGGCTGTCCGGCTGGCAGGGCGCCTCTGTCCGGAAGGAAGCGGAGGAGGCCCTCTCCCGGCTGGGGCTGGAGGAGCTGTCGGGCGCCCTGCCGGACGAGATGTCCGGAGAGGAGCGGCGGCTGGCCGGTCTGGCCTGCGCCCTGGCCCGCGATCCGGAGATCCTTCTGGTGGACGAGCCCACCGACGGACTGGGGGAAGAGACGGCCCGGCAGGTGCTGTCCATCCTCCGGGCCGAGGGCGAGCGCCGCCTGGTGGTCACGGCCTCCCGCAGCGGGGAGCTGTTCTTCGGCGAGAACATCCGCATTCTGGAGCTGGAGGACGGCGAGCTGGTCTCCGACAGTCATGGGGAGACGCCTCTGCCCGGAGAAGCGCCGCCTACACCGGCCCCTCCGGTGGGCGTGAACGCTCTGGGACTGGCGTTGGGAGCGCTGAAGCGAAAAGGGAGTCGGGCCGCGGTGCGGCTGATGACCGCGTTTATCGCGATCCTGGCGCTGTGCCTGCTGTTTGCCTCTCTGGGCGGAGCGGATTCCTTTGCCCGGAACCTCCAGGCGGAAACGCTGGCGGCCTATCCCATCACCCTGACGGCGGAGAGCATCCCTTCCGGCGATCTGGAGGCCCTGGCGGACTGGGTAGAGGGCCGGACGGACGGCCGGGGGCTGTCCCTGCAGCGGTCCTATGCCATTCAGCCCCGGATTTTCTCCGCCTCGCCCGTCCGGCAGATCAGCCCCATGCCCGGCACGGACGTGGCTCTCTGGTCGGAGCTCCCGGACGGGGAATCCCTGCGCGAATCCCGGTATGAGCTGGCAGGCGGTCGGTGGCCGGAGCGGTACGACGAGGCCGCGGTGCTCCTCAACGCCCAGGGGAACATCGACAGCGCCTGTCTGAACGCCCTGGGCATCACTCACCAGGAGGCGCAGAACGGCCTGAGCAACCCGGAGCTGCTTCGGCTGTCCTACCGGGTGATCCTGCCTACGGACGAGTACGTCCAGAACGTGGACGGCACCTGGGGCTTCATGGGCGGCGACAGCGAATTTATGTCGGCCCTGGCCAGACGCTCTCTGTCGCTGAAGATCGTGGGCATCCTGATCCCCGGCTCCGGCGTGGCCGGCGGCACGGGGGTGGGCGGCGCGGTCTACACCGCCGATCTGACCCGCTGGGTGATCGGGTCGGTGCTGGACAGCACTCTGGTCCAAACCCAGCTGGCGGCGCCGGACCGGGACGTGATCAGCGGCCTTCCCTTTGACACCCAGGGGGTCCGCAGCGCGGACGTGACGGTCCAGCGGACCACCCTCCAGCGGTATGCCACCGGTCTCTCGGCCGCCCGCCAGGCCGCGCTGTACGCCGAGATCACCGGCCAGACCGTGGAGGAGACGGCGGCCCAGGACACGCTGCTGCGGCTGCTGGAAAACATGCCGGAGGAACAGCTGACGCCTTTGTATGACCGGCTCATCGCCTCCGGCGCGGCACAGGCCACGCTGGAGGAGAACCTGCGCTCCTTCGGCGCCACCGCGGCGGAAACGGTGACGGCTCTGCGGCTGTATGCCGGTTCCTTCGCCTACCGCGGCACGGCGGCAGCCGTTCTGAAAAGCTACCCCGAGGTGGTAAACTACCCGGACGACGCTTCCGGGATCATCTCCGCCGGCGCCCGGCTGATGGACTCCTCCGTACGGCTCCACCCCCTGCTGCGCGTCATAGGCTGCGTACTGTCGGCGGCGGCGATCCTGCTCTCGTCCGTGCTCCCGGTGCTGGGACGGCGGCGTGAGCTCTCGCTGCTCCGATGCCGGGGATTGTCCGCTCCGGCGGCCGCCTCCGCTTCGGGCTGGGAGGGCCTGCTGCTGGGATTGCTGGGGAGCGCGGCGGCGGCGCTGGTGGCCATGGTGATCGTACGCATCGGCGTCGGAGCGACGCCCGGCGGAGCCGCCTGGGAGCTCAGCTGGCCCATGGCGGGGATCCTGGCCGGCGCAGGCGTTGTCCTGTCCTGGCTGTCGGGCCGTCTGGCGGCGGCGTCCGTCACGGCCGACAGCCCCGGCGAGGCGCTGCGGAAAGCAAGCGTATAAAAAAAGGAAAACGCGCGGATCATTCGATCCGCGCGTTTTCCTGTGTGATCGTATCTGAACGAAACCGCCGGCTCAGCCGGCGGTCTTGACGCGCAGCTCCCAGAAGGCCACGGCGGCCGCGGCGGCCACGTTCAGAGAATTCACCCCGTGACTCATAGGGATGCGCACCGTGAGATCCGCCGCCTCGATGGCCGCCTGAGTGAGCCCGGGGCCCTCGGACCCCAGCAGCAGCGCCAGACGGGGGATCGCCTTCAGCCGGGGATCGTCCAGGGGGAGGCTGTCCTCCCGGAGGGCCAGGGCGGCGGTCCGGAAGCCGTTCCGGCGCAAAAAGCCCAGCCCTGCCTCCGGCCAGCCGGTAAGGCGGCACCAGGGGATCTGGAACACGGCGCCCATACTGACTCTGCACGCCCGGCGGCACAGCGGGTCGGCGCAGGAGGGACTGAGCAGCACGCCGTCCACGCCCAGGGCCGCGGCGCTCCGGAACAGAGCGCCGAGATTGGTGGTGTCGGTGAGATTCTCCAGCACCGCCAGCCGCCGCGCCCCGGCGCAGACGGACTCCGGGGAAGGCTCCGGCGGCCGCCGAAAAGCGGCCAGCACGCTGCGGGTCAGCCGATAGCCGGTGAGCGTTTCCAGCAGAGCGTCCTCCGCCGTATAGACGGGCGTTTCGCCGCAGTGATCGATCAGCGCCCGGCCCGGGCCGTTGATATGGCGTTCGTCCATCAGCAGGGACACCGGCTCGCACCCGGCGTCAAGGGCGCAGGAGATCACCGCGGCGCTCTCGGCCACGAACAACGCGCTCTTCGGGTCCCGGCGGGAGCGAAGCTGCGCCTCGGTGAGCCGGGCGTAGACGTCCAGCCGGGGGTCTTCGATCTGATGGATCCGGATGATCTGCACCATGGGTCGTCCTCCGCGAAAAGGATCTTCCATCCCGACGGGCCGGGACGGAGCGTCCGGCCGTTAAACGTCCAGAGGGTACTTTTCCCGGATCTTCCGGAAAGTATCCTCGCTGATGGCATGCTCTATGCCGCAGGCCTCCCGCTCCGCCGTCTCCTCGTCCACCCCAATGGACAACAGGAACCGCTTGAGGAACAGGTGCTTGGAATAGGTGAACTCCGCCAGGGCACGGCCCTCGTCGGTGAGAGTCAGGAGCTTATCGCCGTCCATGACCACAAGGGCGCTGTCCACCAGCTTCGCCACGGCCACGCTGACCGACGGCTTGCTCACGTTCAGCTCCTCGGCGATATCGATGGAGCGGCAGTATCCCTTGGCGCGGGTGATCTGCAATATGGCCTCCAGATAATCGTCCCGGGCTTCGTTTCGGAAGTTTCGAAGGATCATGGGTTGTCTTCCTCCTTTTTTTCACAGGCGGAGCAGCCGCCGCAGCTGCCGCAGCATCCGCGGCCCTTTTTCCGGCGGCTCCGAAGGCTCCTCACCGCCAGCACACAGGCGGCGGCCACAAGGATCAGAATGACGACGTCGACCGTTCCCATGGTCTTACCCCCAGCCAAGCAGGATGCCCGCGGCCCGCAGCAGCAAAGCCGCGACCCAGGCGATGCCGCACTGCCAGACCACCACGCCGGCGGCCCACCTCCGGCCCAGCTCCCGCCGGATAGCGGCGATGGAGGCCACGCAGGGAGTATACAGCAGGCTGAACACCAGCAGACAGCCTGCCGACAGGGGGGTGAGGGCGGCGGTGACGCCCGCGGCGGCGCCGAACAGCACATCCAGCACGGATACGACGCTCTCCTTGGCCATAAAGCCGCTGATGAGGGAGGTGGCGATCCGCCAGTCCCCCAGGCCGATGGGACGCAGCAGAGGCACAAAGGCTCCGGCGATCAGCGCCAGCATGCTTTCCTGAGAATTATGCACCAGATGGAAGGTAATGTCAAAGCTCTGGAGGAACCAGACCACGATGGTGGCGATGAGGATCACGGAAAACGCCCGCTGCAGGAAATCCTTGGCCTTCTCCCACATGAGCTGTACCACGTTCCGCACACTGGGCAGCCGGTAATTGGGCAGCTCCATCACAAAGGGGACGGCCTCGCCCCGGAAAATGGTGTTCTTAAACAGCAGCGCCGCAAGGATCCCGGTCAGGATGCCCAGCAGGTAGAGTCCCGTCATCACCAGCCAGCCCCGCTCGGGGAAGAAGGCGCTGACGAAAAAGGCGTAGATGGGCAGCTTGGCAGTGCAGCTCATAAAGGGGGTGAGCAGGATGGTCATTTTCCGATCCCGTTCGCTGGGAAGGGTCCGCGTGGACATGACTGCCGGCACCGTGCAGCCAAAGCCCACCAGCATCGGCACGATGCTCCGCCCGGAAAGGCCGATCCTCCGCAGGAGCTTATCCATGAAAAAGGCCACACGGGCTATGTAGCCGCTGTCCTCGAGCAGGGAGAGGAACAGAAACATGATCACGATGATGGGCAGAAAGCTCAGCACGCTGCCCACGCCCTCAAAGACGCCGTCGACGAGGAGACTGTGGACGGTTTCGTTCACGCCGGCGGCGGAGAGAGCGGCGTCCGCCGCCGCGGTCAGCCACCCGATCCCCCGTTCCAGCAGATCCTGCAGAAAGGCGCCCACCACGCTGAAGGTGAGAAAGAACACCAGCGCCATGATGCCGACGAACACCGGCAGAGCGGTGTATTTCCCGGTGAGGATACGATCGATCTTCCGGGAACGGATATGCTCCCGGCTCTCCCGGGGCTTGATGACGCAGCGGCGGCACACCTTTTCAATGAAGGCGAAACGCATATCCGCGATGGCGGCGCTCCGATCCAGCCCCCGCTCCTTCTCCATCTGGAGGATGATGTGCTCGAGCATCTCCCGCTCGTTCTGATCCAGTCGGAGCTGTTCGGCGATCCGCTCGTCCCCTTCGACAAGCTTGTCGACCACGAAACGCACCGGCAGCCCCGCCCGCTCGGCGTGATCCTGTATCAGATGGATGACGGCGTGGAGACAGCGGTGCACCGCGCCGTCGTGGTCCTCGGCGCCGCAGAAGTCCTGACGCTCCGGTGTTTCCCGGTACCGGGCGATATGGACGGCATGGCGCACCAGTTCGTCCACGCCGGCGTTTTTTGCCGCGGAAATAGGCACCACCGGCACGCCCAGCATCTCCTCCATGGCGTTGACGTCGATGGAACCGCCGTTTCCGGTGAGCTCATCCATCATGTTCAGAGCCACCACCATGGGGCGATCCATCTCCAGCAGCTGCATGGTCAGAAACAGATTTCGCTCGATGTTGGTGGCGTCCACGATGTTGATGATGGCCACCGATGGATCCTTCAGCACAAAATCGCGGGAGACGAGCTCCTCGCTGGAGTAGGGGGACATGGAATAGATGCCCGGCAGATCGGTGATGAGCGTATGGGGATAGCCCCGGATCACGCCGTCTTTCCGGTCCACGGTGACGCCGGGGAAGTTGCCCACGTGCTGGTTGGACCCGGTGAGCTGATTGAAAAGGGTGGTTTTCCCGCAGTTCTGGTTTCCCACCAGGGCGAAGGACAGCTGCGCGTCCTCCGGCAGGGGGTCGCCGGTGCCTTTCGGGTGGAACCGCCCCTCCTCGCCGAGACCGGGATGCTGTATCTCCCGCTCCGGACGGGTTTTCGCCTCCGCGCGGGAGGGAGAGGACACAGGAGCCACCTGGATCTTTTCCGCATCCGCCAGGCGAAGCGTCAGTTCGTACCCGTGGAGCCGCAGCTCCATGGGATCGCCCAGGGGGGCCAGCTTCACCAGCGTGACCTCCGCCCCGGGGATCACGCCCATGTCCAGAAAATGCTGCCGCAGAGCGCCCTCGCCGCCCACGGCGGTGATCCGGGCCGTCTGCCCGATGGTCAGATCCCGCAGCGTCATGGTATCGCCTCTTTTTTCCTGCCGATCGTTTTCTCCGTCCGCCCGACGCGGGACAGCGTCCGCGGCCCAAAAGGGCCGCGCGTCGGTTTGATCTTTCTGATCAGCATAATCAAATTCACGGAGCCTGTCAAGAGCCGGCCCGAAAAGCGGCTTTCGTCTCCGGCAGGGCAAACGGGAGACGAAAGCGGAAAAATGCGCCTGGATGTATAGCCAAACCCGGCAGAGTATGCTACAATGACCGTAAAACGAGGTCTGGTTTTTTCATGCTTCATCCGGTGGAAAGGAGGGGCCTATGAAATGGATGCTGGCGGCTCTGGCGGGCTACCTGCTGGGAGCGCTCAACGCTTCGATCATTCTTTCCAACGCTCTGTTTTTCGTTGACATCCGCCGCAAGGGCAGCGGGAACGCCGGCGCAACCAACATGGCCCGGATCCTGGGGCTTGGCGCCGGGATCGCCGCGCTGTGCGGCGATATGGCGAAAACGGCGATCAGCGCATGGGTCGGCTGGAATCTGCTGGGAGAGAACGGCATGATCCTTGCCTGCGGCGCGGCCCTGATCGGCCACTGCTGGCCGGTCTGGTACCGCTTCAAGGGCGGCAAGGGGGTCAGCGTCGCGGCGTGCATCGCCCTGCTGCTGGACTGGCGGTTCTTCCTGGTCCTGGCGGTTTTGTTCGCGGTGATCTTCCTGCTGGGGCGCCGGGTCTCCCTGTGCTCGGTGCTGCTGGCTCTTCTGTACCCGCTGATCTACGTCCTGCTGGGACACGGCTGGGGACCCGGGACGGCCCTGTGCTGCTTGATCACGGCGGTGGTGCTTTTCTGCCATCGCAGCAATATCGGACGGCTTCTGAGAGGGGAGGAGCCTCCCTTCCGGCCGGGCAAAAGCTGAGCGATGAACGTCTACGATTTTGACAAGACCATTTATCCCCGGGACAGCGCCACGGATTTCTTCCGGTGGTGCGCCCGACGGTACCCCAGAGCGCTCGCCTGTCTGCC
>JAEEGL014115469.1_pt1 | contig 17571 bp, 13 predicted proteins | sample 9134231 | NCBI WGS metagenome assembly JAEEGL01 (sample SAMN16246548, study PRJNA631951) | gut metagenome | biome: gut microbiome; feature: rumen; material: fiber-attached | host: Bos | place: Iran: Karaj | collected 2018-10 | reverse complement strand
TGTTCCTCCTGCCCCCAGGGCGTGATCTTGACCAGGAATACCCGCCACTCCCCCTCCGGCACGCTCCAGTAGAGCCGCCCGTGAGCGATCCGGTCCGAGATGTCCGTGAGGGTATCGGAATCTATACCCTCACCCCGGTCCACCCGGCGGGCAGCCAGCACTTTATACACCGTTTCCCCCGGCTTCAGCCAGTCGTCTATCAGGAAATGGGCGTGGGGCAGCGGACCGGAGGCGTCCATGTGGTTCTCCGCCCAATAGCGCTTGGTGCATTCGGGGTATTCCCGGGCCAGAGCGCCCTTGGCCGTGCCGCTGGGATAATCGCCGTCGTCGAATATCCACACCAGCATGTCCATATCCTCCGCCAGGCCGAGGATGTAGGCGAGGTCCTCCCACCAGCCCGGCCCCAGGTAATCCGGGTGGGGCCTGGCCTCCAGTATGAAGTCATTGATGCCGTTTTCCTTCATGCGGACCATTTCTTCCCGCAGGGCCTCATGGCTGTCGCCCCGCTGCCAGAAGAGAGGACGGAGCACGTGGTTGTTGCGCCAATTCGCCTGTTCGATCATAAAGCCCTCCCGCAGAACGATTATCCGTATACGGTTTGTATTTCCCTGTGAACTGCCACCATTATACCCGATTGCCCCGGCCATATCAAGACCAAACTCGAAGGGATTCCAGCGAAATGGTGCTTGACAAGTCTTTGGGCTGCTGGTAAGATGGGATCAGGTCATTTGGGCGCGGAACCGGCGACGGATCGGAGGCGGCGTATGGTCAAAAAGGCATGCGTTTTTCTGTGTATACTGGTACTCATACTCGCGGCGCACGGCCCGGCCCGCTCTGAGGAAAAGGCGCTGGTCCGGTTTGAATTCTCCCGCGGGGGCTATCTCCCGCCCCAGAGCTACGCCCTTACAGTGCGCTCGGAGGGATGCTTCCTCAGCCGGGACGGCGGCGCGGAGCGGGAGATCGACCTTTCCGTCGCCGACGAGCTCCGGCGGATCATGGAAAAGTACGGCGTCGAAGCCTGGAACGGCTTCCACGAGACCGATCCCGATGTGCTGGACGGCGAAGGATTCAGCCTGATCGTTCAATTTTCCGACGGCTCGGAGGTTTACGCCTCCGGGGACAACGCCTTCCCGGCCGGTTATTTCGATGCCGTCAGCGAGTTTGAACTGCTGCTGAATGCCGCCGTGGTGTGCGGGACGTACCGGTACGAAAAAGAAGGCTTCGGCGGCGACTTCACCATCACGCTGGAGAAGGACGGCACGTATACCTTTTATGAAGGCTATCTCAGCAGCTACATGGGGGGCGGCCTGTGGTTCCTGGACTACTCACTGCTCTACCTCACCGAAGAAAACGGCCTGGATATGAACAACTGCTTCCTTCTCACCGAGGACGCGCTGGTCTTCATGGAATCCGGCTCCGACAATTTTCCCTATATCCATGTGCCGGACGGAGGGCGATTTCTCCCGGTGAACGACCCGGAGCCGACGGCCTTTCTGACTTTCGATTCCTTCGACGGCGGCGGCCCATCCTATCGGGCGGCGGTGGACGACCCGGAAGTGGTGTCCGTGGAACAGACCGCCCGCTACGGCGATCCGGACCATGAATCCATGGACGGCGCAGGCTTCACCGTCACGTTTGCGTTCACGGGACGAAAGGCGGGGCAGACCCGGGTCACTATATCCGCCCGTTCTCCCCTCACGGAAGACGAGGATTTCACGTACACGGTCACCGTGGACGAATCGCTGAACGTCACGCTGGAGGAAGCGCCGCCGGAGGATGGGACCGGGCAGTGACACTTGGTACAGAATGGAGTGAATGATATGAAAACGGTGATTGTGTATTATTCGTTGGAAGGCAATACGGAATTTGCCGCGGAAAAGATCGCCGCGAAGCTGGGCGCGGACCTGCTGCGCATCCAGCCGGTAAAGGCCTATCCCAGCGGGGGATTCCGCAAATTCCTCTGGGGCGGCAAGAGCGCCGTGATGGCGGAAACGCCGAAGCTGGCGGCGTATACCTTCGACGCCGCCGCCTGGGACAGGGTGATATTCGGTTTCCCGGTGTGGGCGGCCAACGTGACCCCGCCCATCCGCACATTCATCAAGGAAAACGACCTGACGGGAAAGCGGATTGCCGCCTTCGCCTGCGAGGGCGGTTCGGGCGCGGAGAAGGCGTTTGCCCGCCTGAAAGCCGCCCTGGGCATGGATACGCTGGAAGCGGAACTGGTGCTCATCGATCCGAAGTCCAGGCCCGACCCAAAGAACGACGAAAAGATCGCGGAATTCTGCGCCCGGCTGAACGCCCGGTGACGCCGGAATCCGCAAACGCGTCCCAAGGAACGCAGCCCGGAGGCAAAGGTCATGAAGAAAGTCCGCATCACGGTAAAAAAGATCGCCCGCTACGACGACCTCATGGCGGAGTATGAAAATCCCATCGAACACGCCTGCGGCATGCGCCTGGGGCAGGTGTTCGTGGCCAACGGCTGGGCCCGGCCCGAGGGCTTCTGCGAGAGCGCCTGGGACACCGTGTCCCCCTTCGTTATGACGCTGGCGCACGGCGGATCGGATTTCTACGACGGCTGGATGAAGAACCCCAAATCGGCGATGATTTCCTGCAACGACGGCTTCCGCCCCGTGAGCTTCCTGCTGGAAGCCCTGGACGAGGACGCGGAGTGACGGACGCCGTCCATCCGTATCTTCAGGAAAGGAGAAACGCGATGAAGCGAAAAAGCGGCTCGGCCGCCGTGCTCCTGCGGATCGTCCCGTGGTGCGCCGCGGGGTCGCTCCTGATACACGGCGTCTGGCTCTGCGTAGATTATAAAACCCATCCCGAAATCTATGAAGCGAACTCGGCTCCGTGGTATACTGGCCTTATCCCGCACGGCGCGATTGCCGCGGCGGTCACGGCGGCCTGCTTGGCCGCGCTCTGGGGAATGCGCCGGAAAGACCGCTCCTGACGGCCCGAAAAGTCTCCGGAGCAGGATTCGCCGCGAGAAATGAAAGGGGGCGCGGTCTATGGCCGCCGATGTACAGAGAATTCAGGAAATGGAAGCCCGTCTCGATGCGTGCGCGGCCGCCGTCTCCGACCTGCAGGCGCAGCTGGACCGCATGGACGCCCTTCGCGCCGACATGATCGCCCTGTTCCAATACTACGGAAGCGAGGCGTGGTATGGGGACCGGGAAGCCGATCTGCCCGAAAACATCCGGGCCGGAGTCCTTTCGGAAGATTCGGTATACGACGTGATCACCGACGCCCGGGACGCCGCCTTCCACATGCTGGAGCTGGCGGCGGACGTGCTGAAAAACAGAATCTGACGGTTTCCTATGAATTGACAAGACGGGGATGTATGGTATACTGAAAATGGAGGTGGTATCGGGTGACGTGGGCGATGCTTTGTCTGCCGCTTTCCGCACATGGTTCTGCTCCGCGCAAGGTCTGATGGGATGATGCCTGCACGGAGCGGTTTCTCCCGGTGAAGGGAATCCATCATCCGGATCGGGCTTTGCGCCATATGCAAATTCAATAATATGCAAGGAGCAAAGCCATGAAAAGAGAATCGATGTTCAAGGGACTCCGCAGCTTTTTGCTTTTGTGGGGTTCTCAGACCGTATCCGAATTGGGTACGGCCATGACGGATTACGCCCTGATCATCTGGATCTACGGGCAGAAGGGCACGGCCTCCAGCATCACGACACTCACGGTCTGTGCCTTTATGCCGACCATACTGTTCCGCTTTGCCGCCGGTGCGCTGGCGGACCGGTGGAACAAAAAGCGCATCATGCTGGCGGCGGATCTGCTGGCGGCCTGCGGGACGCTGACCGTACTCGCGCTGTATACCTTCTCCGCGCTCAAGATCTGGCATCTGTACGTCGTCAACGCGCTGCTCAGCTTCATGAACGCCTTTCAGGCGCCGGCTTCCTTTGTGGCCGCCAGCCTGCTGGCGCCCAGGGAGCAGTACACCCGGGTCGCCGGGCTGCAGGGCTTTTCCGGCTCGGCGGTGTCCATACTGGCCCCTGCGCTGGGCAGCTTCCTTTTGGCGTATGGCGGCATGACGGTGGTGCTGGTCTTCGACCTGGCCAGCTTTGCCATAGCGTTCTTTACGCTCCTGTTCTTCATACGGATCCCGGAAACGGAACCCGAGAAGAAAGAGGGCGACGAGCCGTTCACCCGGAGCTGCCTGAACGGGATCCGATTTTTGCGGGACCATTCGGCGCTCCTGCGCATCACGCTGTTCTTCACCGTCATAAACTTTCTGGCCAAGATGGGCAACGACGGGCTGATTTCCCCCTATGTGCTGGCAAGGACGGGAAACGATCAGCGGGCGCTGGGCCTGGTGCAGAGCGCGGTGGCCGCGGGCATACTGACGGGCAGCCTGGCCGTTACCTTCCTGCGGCCCGCGAAGGACAAGACCCTCCTGGTATTCGTGACCTGCGCGCTGACCTGCCTCGGCGGGGTGGTACAGAGCCTGACGGGGCGGCCTTGGATACTGTGCGCCGCCGGATTTGGCGGCTACATGATGGCGGCGGTGATGAACGCCAATCTCACGGCGGTCATGCGGGAACACGTCCCATTGCCCATGCAGGGGCGGGTGTTCTCCGCGAAGGATACCCTGCAGAACTGTTCCATCCCCCCGGCGCTGTTCCTGGGCGGTATACTGGCGGACCGGGTGTTTGAACCGTTCATGGCGGGGAACTCGCATATGCAAAAAGCGCTCTCCCGCCTGTTCGGCGCGGGGAGCGGGTCTGGCATTGCCATACTGTTCTTCTGCGCGGGGATATTGGGAACCGCGATCAGCCTGGCGCAGCTGCGGAAAACGGTGTACCGGGACCTGAATTCATAGCGCATCGCGTGTATACAGACGACAACATCTATTCCGGATTGTCGCGTTCGCCCTCTCGCCATGGGCGGACGCGGCAATCCGTTTCCTTTGCGGGATTCCCAGCCAGGATACCAGAGACGTCCGTGAAAAACCGGCCTCATATCCCACCGGCGTTTATGAGGCGCGCGGGGCGTCCCCCAGGAGCTGATGCCGGCGCCAACCGCTGCCCCGGAAGCGGAGGGGGAACAGCACGGCCCGGGCCACCCAGTCGATGAGCATGGCCAGCCAGATGCCCTGTACGCCCATGCCCAGCTTCGTGCCCAACAGCCAGCCGCCGCCCACGCGGCACACCCACATCACGGTCAGGGACGCTACCGTGCAGAAGGTGCCGTCCCCCGCGGCGCGGAGCACGTTGGGCAGAAGGAAGGCAAAGTTGTGTATGAAGGGCTGGGCCACGGTGGTGGACATGGCGCATAGGAAGATCAGGGGCACGATCTCCTCCGGCGCGCTGTAGAAGCGGATCAGGCCGCCGAAGCACAGGTACATGACGCCTATGCTCAGCACGTACAGGCCGGTGCAGAGTAGGAAGTAGGATCGGGTCAGCTCCCGTACGTCCTTTTCCCGGCGGGCCCCCACGCAGATGCCCATGATGGTGTACATGGAAGCGCTGACGGAGTTCACCAGGATCTGACTGAAGGACATGAGGGAATAGGAGATGTTGTATGCGGCGGTGGCGTTGGTGCCCATGGGCACCAGCAGCGCCTGGGTGGCCACCCGGCCGCCGGTGAAGAACAGCTGTTCGATGAACACCGGCACGCCCACCGCCATGATGGCCGCGGCGATGTCCCGGTGGAGGCGGAGCAGCTCCCGGAAACGGAATACGAAGCGGGTGTGGGTGCGCCGCAGGAGGAAGATCAGCACCGCCAGGTCCAAAGCGCGGCTGAGGGATATGGCCAGTATCAGGCCGGGTATGCCCAGATTCAGTATCCGCAGAAAGAGCACGTTGAAAAGCACGTATTTGGTGGTGCTCACCAGCGTGAAGCTCAGAGAGGTCTTTCCCTCCCCGATACCCCGCAGCACGGCGCAGGTGGAGGTGGTGACGCCCAGTACGGGCAGCGTGAGGGCGTTCCCCACCATGTACATGCGGGCCTTGTCCATCACCTCCGCCTCCGCCTGGCCGAACAACAGCCGCAAAAGCGGCCCGTGAAACAGCAGGATGACGGCGGTGGTGCCCAGGGTGAACGCGGTGACCAGGGAGACGGCCTGCACCGAGGCGTCGTGGAGCTTTTTTTCGTCCCGGCGGCCCCGGTAATTGGCCACCACCACGCTGGCCCCGGTGGATACGCCCAGATAGAACACGAACAGGAAGCTGTTCAGCGTGTCCACCAGGCTGACGGCGGACAGGGACGTGACGCCGGAGGAGCTCACCATGGCCGTGTTCAGCAGGCTGAACAGGTTGGTGAACAGCGTCTCCGCCACCAGGGGAAGCAGTATCACAGAGGCCTGCCGCCAGGTGATGGAAGGCCGGGTGAAATGGCGGGTCAGAAAGGCGTCCGCCCGCGCTTTCCACTCTCTGGCCATGAAACCATCTCTTTTCTGCCGACAGGCATATCGCCTGCGCCGTCGTACAGCCCAAATCGGGCGAGTCATCACTCCCCCATTATAATACCTGGCGGGCGGAATTACAATCCGTTGAGGCGGAAAACTCGCCTCAAACCGGAGGTTTTTCCGGGTTTTACCGGGAAAAGTTGTGGCGCGGGTGTGAGACGCAGGTTAAAATGTGAAAAACCCATGGAAAACGGGGCCGGGCTATGGTAGAATGAGCCGATACATCTGACAGGCGGAGGGAGCGCATATGGAGAGGCTCAAAGGCGTGTTCCGGCCCGACTCGGGCTACCGGGCTTTTTTTCTGTCCTTACTGATGGCGGGCCTGGGGTATGGACTGTATAAAGGCGTGATCGACAATTACCTGGCGGAGATCGTGTCCATGACCGAATTCGACCGGGGCGTGGCGGAGTTCTTCCGGGAGCTGCCGGGGCTGCTGCTGGTGTTCCTGCTGGCGGTCATGTATACCTTTTCCGCGGAGAAGATCTACAAGATCGGCGCGGTGATCATGCTTTGCGGCATGGCGATGCTGTTCCTCGTGCCCTCCAGCCGGGTGCTGGTGACCCTGGCCATATGTGTGTTTTCATTGGGCGAGCATATCCAACTGGGCATGAAGAACACGCTGTCCCTGGAATACGCCAAAAAGGACCGGGGCGGAGCGGCGCTGGGGCTCCAGAGCGCCTTTCATCAGATCGGTACCCTGGCGGGATACGGCGTGGTGATCGTGGCGTTCCTGTTCGTATCGGGCGTCCGGGCGTTCAAGACCTTTTTCCTCGTTTCCGCGGTGATATACGCCTTTGGCGCGCTGGCGGCCATGCGCCTCAAGGGCCACAGCGAGACGGACAAGACCAAAAGCCGCTTCTATTTCCGGAAGAAGTACCGGAAGTATTACTTCCTGGAGGTATTTTACGGGGCCAGGAAGCAGGTGTTTTTTACCTTCGGACCCTATGTGCTGATCCTCTTTTACGGGGCCAGCACCACGGCCATCAGCCTGCTGTTCGCCATCACCGCCATATGCGGCTTTTTCGCTTCGCCGCTGGTGGGCAAGCTCATCGACCGGGTTGGGTATAAGGTCGTGATGGTGTCGGACACGCTGATACTGGTGATCGTATGCTTCTTCTACGGCTTTGCCCATCACCTGTTCCCCCGGAACGTGGCCTTCATCGTCTGCTGCGTCAACTATGTGCTGGATTCCATCATTTCCCTGGCGTCCATGGCCTCCAACGTGTACGTGCAGGACATTTCCGACACCCCGGAGGAGGTGCGGGCCACCATATCCACGGGCATATCCGTCAACCACCTCATCACCATACTCATCGCCCTGTTCGGCGGCTGGATCTGGCGCGCCCTGGGCATCGAGACGCTGTTCACCCTTTCCGCGGTGCTGGGCCTTCTCAACAGCGCCTACGCCGCTTCCATTCAAACAAAGGCAAAGGATTTGTCCGCGCCGTAAAGCTCTGCGATGGTCGAATGTTTCAGGAAACGGACGCGCATTGCAGACAAACAATCCCAAAAAACAAAAAGCCATAGCGTGACTGCGGATGCCGCGCCGGACTGCGCGGCATCCGCGTTATACTTCTTCGGCCTTTTTGCGGTATGCTTCCGGGGTTTCGTCCATGGCTTCCCGGAACACCTTGATAAAATAAGAAGCGCTGTTGTAGCCCACGCTGCGGGCGATATCCACGATGGACTGCTGGGTGTCGGTGAGCATCCGGCAGGCTTTCTTTATGCGCAGCTGGGTGATATATCCCTTGCAGCTTTGTCCCGTCTGCTTGCGAACGATGGCGTTGACCCGGTTGATGCCTATGCCCACCGCCTCGGAAACCTGCTTGGCGGACACGTCGTAGTCGGTATAGTGCTCCTCCAGGTACCGGGTCACCAGCTGGTAGGCGGGCACTACGGCCCGCTGGCTCCGGGCGCTCACATGGGCGCAGAGGGGCGGTATGAGCTTGAGCAGCCCGTAGTGGGCGGCCTCCACGTCGTCCGTGCGCAAAAGCAGGGCCAGCTGTTCCTCGGAGAGCGGGAAATCCGTCCGTTCACAGAGCCGGTGTACGGCGCTGTTGACCCCGAAGAGCTGGTTTTGCCGCATCAGGCCGGAGGATTGGGCTTTCGCCCCGGCCATGTAGCTGTCCAGGGCCAGCAGGGCTCCCTGACAGTCTCCCTGCTCCACGCAGTCCGTCATGCGCTCCAGCGCGTCCCGCTCCCCGCCGTCTTCCCGGCGGTCGGCCTGGGTGTCGTAGGTGCCGGAATCGTCGGCGATTTGCTCCAGCTGGGATACGGCGGTGAGATAGGAGGACGGTATGCCGCTCATGGACGCCACGGCGGGCCCTTCTCCCACCAGGAAGCGCATGGGCTGGGCGTTCAGGTAGCTGTGCAGGCGCTTGAGGATCACGTCCCGGTCCTCCGGCTGCTCCAGGTCGCAGATCACCGCCAGCATGCGGTTCTGGGGGTTGCACTCCACAGAGTAGATCGTCCCCACGTCCTCGCCGATATCCGAGAGGCTCCCGGCGATGGTCTGGCTGATTTGGCCGTTCACGGACTGCCCCGCGCAGGGCATGATGACCGCCACGAAGAACAGGGGCCGACGGAACTCCACGCCCACCTTGAAAAGGTCGTCCTCCATGGAAGGCGACATAAAGTTATTGAGCAGCATCAGCAGCATGTAATTCCGCAGCAGGGCGGCGCGGTTGTCGGCCTGGCTGCTCAGGCTCTGCGTGCGGCTCTGCAGCTGGGCCAATGTCATGTCCAGGGCCACCAGCTCGTTTTTCCTGGCTCCGTGTTCCCCGGCGTAGCGCCGGGCCATGGCCCGTATGGGCCGGTAGCAGCAGTAGGCCAATACCAGTATGCTCAATACCAGTATCACCAGTATCACCGCGAAGAGCGCCAGGTCCCGGCGGCTGAGCAGCAGATCGCCCATGGTCAGGTCCCGGTAGAACGCCTCGATCCGGAACCCATCCCCGCTCTCGGCCCAAAGACCGCTGCCCGTTTCCTCGCCGTCTATGAGCAGCTCGCCCTGCAGATACAGCCTGTATCCGCCCGGCGTCAGGCCGCCCACCGTGTCCAGCCGCTGGGACAGCACGGCGGGCTGTATCACGAACAGCAGCACGCCCGCTCCCTCCGCCTCCTGGGACGCGCCGGGGGATATGGTATAAGCCAGCAGCAGCCCGTCTCCCACGATGAGGGACCGGGCCCCGGGGACTGAAGTCCGCAAAAACGCCTGGATTTCCTCCGAGTCCCGCAGGCCGTACCGGGCCAGGAACACGGAAAAATCCGACTTCGCGCCGCCGCTGGAAAACACCTCGAAGGGCCCGTCCCCCGCGGCGGGATAGATCAGGGCAAATTCCGAAGCCAGACTGGAATAGGCCTGGTACCGGCTGAGGGATTCCAGCAGCTCGATCTCCCTGTACTTGCTCCGGGAAAAATAGCTCTTTTGGTAGAGTCTCTGCACGGACAGCTTCAGCGACAAAAGGCGCATGCTTTCCATCTGGGCGTCCAGGTCCTGGCAGGCGCTCTCGATGCGGTTCTGCGCGTTGCTCTGCATGCTGTGGTTGATGTTGCGCAGGAATATGCCGCTTAAAAGCGCGCCCAAAAGCAGCGCGGTGAGAAAGACCAGCGCCGCGTAGAACGCGATATATCCCAGAAAGAGACTGTTGCGGAGATTCCGCAGTTTTCCCATGAAAAGCGCGCCTCCGTAGTGGATTCGTGAATGATGATATAATCCCATTAAATTATAACACAAAATACGCATAAATCAAGCCGCCGTGGCAAAATTGCCATGGGCTGTGCCAAAATTGCTATCGCTGATACCCGTCCGGAGCAGAATTGACATTCGCCGTGGCATTTTTAATATTGATTTTTGGCACATTTCATGTTAATGTCGGAGTGTGGCCACCGTTGGCCGGAGAGACCCAAGTCATTCGCGGAGGGGATCGTGCCGTGAGCGCTCCCAGAGCAGCCGGGAAAAAACCATACAGAAAGATCATGCGGGAATGCGCCAGGGACTGGCAGCTGTACCTTCTGGTGCTTCTGCCCATCTGCACGGTGCTGATATTCCACTATGTGCCCATATACGGCGTGCAGATCGCCTTCCGCAAATACCAGCCCAGCAAGGGCATATGGGGCAGCCCCTTCGTGGGCCTGAAATACTTCCAGCAGTTCGTCAATTACCCCAAATTCCTGCAGATCATGTGGAATACATTGCGCATAAGCCTGTACTCTATGCTGACCTTCCCCTTCCCCGTGATTTTCGCCATCATGCTCAACGACCTGAAGAACGGCATATACAAGCGGGCCGCGCAGATGCTGACCTACGCGCCGCACTTCATATCCACCGTGGTGCTCTGCTCCATCACCCTCCTCTTCCTGAACCGGGACACCGGCGTGGTCAACACCATCATACGCGCCTTCGGCGGCGAGGGGGACGAATGGATGGCCAAATCCTACCTCTTCGCCCCTATATACGTCATCACGGACCTGTGGCAGAACCTGGGCTGGAATTCCATCATCTACCTGGCGGCCCTTTCCTCCCTGGACCCGGAGCTGATGGACGCCAGCCGGGTGGACGGCGCCAACCGCTGGCACATCGTCTGCCACATATATATCCCCCACCTGATGCCCACGGTGATCATCATGCTGCTTTTGAAAATGGGCTCCATGGTGAGCATAGGGTTTGAAAAGGTATTCCTTCTCCAGAACCCGCTGAACCTGGACAGCTCCGTGGTACTGAGCACCTATGTATACGAACAGGGCATATCCAAGGGCCAGTTCAGCTATTCCGCCGCGGTGGGGCTGTTTGAGACCCTCATCAACATATTTATGGTCGTGACCTTCAACGCCATATCGCGCAGGGTCTCGGAAACCAGTCTTTGGTAAGGAGTATGGCCATGGCGACAGCGCAGCGCAAAACCAACAGGATCCGGCAGGACCGGGGCTCGCGGGTCTACACGGCGTCGATATACGCCATCATGACGATTCTGACGCTGATCATCGTGTATCCGCTGTATTTCTGCGTCATCGCCTCTTTCTCCGACCCCAACGCCGTGGCCACCGGCGACACCATACTCTGGTTCAAGGGCTTCACCACCACGCCCTATACCTCCATACTCAAGGAAAAATCCCTGCTCACCGGCTACAGGAACGCCTTCATTTACATGATCTTCGGCACCGCCTACAACATGTTCCTCACCATTCCCGCGGCCTACGTGCTCTCCAAAAAGAAGCTCCACGGGCACAAGCTGATCCTCTGGTTCTTCTTCCTCACCATGTACATATCCGGCGGGCTGATCCCTACCTATATCTGGTTCAAGCAGATCGGCCTGGTGGACAATCCCCTGGTGATGATCGTGGGCTCCGGCGTAAACGCCTACAACATGATCGTGGCCCGGCAGTTCTTTCTGACCTCCATACCTGACGAGCTCTACGAGGCCGCCGACATCGACGGCTCCAGCGAAATGCGGAAATTCCTGACCATCGCCCTGCCCCTGTCCAAGCCCATACTGGCGGTGATCTGTTTGTACTACGCCTTCGCCAAGTGGAACAGCTACTATACCTCCCTGATCTACCTGCGCAGCCAGAAATACTGGCCGTTGCAGCTGGTGCTCCGCCAGATCCTCATCACCACGGAGACCATGATCGGCGACATGGGGCAGTCCTCCGCCTCCGACGTGGACTTCATGGTGAAGCGGCTGTACCTGGTGCGGGCCATGAAATACGCCGTGATACTGGTTTCTTCCATACCCATGCTGGCGGCCTATCCCTTCGTGCAGAAGCACTTCACCAAGGGCGTCATGATCGGCGCGGTGAAGGGATGATTCGTTTGTTCACGGCCTTCGGGCCGCAGCAAAATATGAAAGGAGACTGACCATGAAGAAGACCTCCAAGACCCTGATACTGGCCCTCGCCCTGATGCTGGTGATGTCCAGCGCCTTCGCAGGCGTGCCGGATTACCTGCACGTGGGCCAACAGCCCCTGGTGGACGAGCCCGTCACACTGAAGATCACCGTGATGGCCCACGACAGCACCACCGATCCCGCCAGCACCTGGGAATACGCCTATATCACACAGGTGCTGGGCATCAACGTGGACCTGGAATACTTCTACAGCTCTACCCGCGATGAGTCCGTGGCCCTGATGATGGCGGGCGGCGACCTGCCGGACATCATCATGTCCGCCAACTTCAACACCAGCGAGCTGGTGCGCTACGGCGACGCCGAGGGCCTGCTGCTGGACCTGGCGCCCTACATCAACGAGGAGAACGCCCCCAACCTCACCGCCCTGTTCAATGAGCGCCCGGCCCTGAAAAACGAGCTGAGCACCGCGGAGGGCAAGCTGTACTCCCTGGGCTATGTGTCGAATCCCGACCCGTGCAACAGCTTCCGCATGTTCTACAACTTCGACTGGCTGGAGAAGCTGGGCCTGGAAGTACCCACCACACTGGACGAGTTCATAGACATGCTCCGCGCCTTCCGGGACCGGGCGGACGAGCTGGGCGTGGAGGGCGTGGTGCCCTTCGGCGGCAACTATGCCCGCTACAACGCCACCTACCTGATCCAGAACGCCCTGGGTTACAACCTGTCCATGAACTATTCCAACCAGAAGAGCCACGAGACCGACATCATGCTCAGGAACGGCGAAGTGGTACTGCCCTGCTACGACCGGGAGGTGTTCCCCAAGTATCTGGAGATCCTTCACACCATGTACGAAGAGGGCCTGATGGAGAAGGACTATTACACCCTGGACAAGGATACCACCAAGGCCCACGTGGCCGCCGGTATCTACGGCGTGTTCAGCGAGGTGCCCGCCATCTACTCCAGCCTGGAATACGGCAGCCAGTGGTTCGGCGGCATCCCCCTCACCAGTGAATACAACGACACCCCCTTCTGGCCCAACTTCACCGGCCAGTCCATTGGCGGCTTCGTGGTCAGTGCTCAGACCAAGTATCCCGAGCTGTGCGTGGCCTTCGCCGACCATGTGTATGATCCCGAATTCGCGGGCATGATCTCCGGCGGCCCCAGCGTGAACCAGAGCGAATACTTCCTGGACAAGACCTCCGGCTGGTATCTGAATCCGGACGATCTGGAGAGGTACACCCAGGATTACCTGGATAATGCCGAACAGTATTCCAACTACAATTACTGGCAGTACGAGAACATCAACATGTGGTATCCCGCCTCCTTCGGCTACGATAACGGCGTCGCGGGTATCATCACGGATGAAAACGGCACGGTATACAATTACTACCATCCCGTGACCGGCGAGACCCTGATGGAGAAGGCCAAGGTCCGCAAGGACGCCACCGCCGTGAACGAACAGTTCCAGCTGTCCCAGATCAATTCCTGGGGCCAGTACATGACGGACGAATTCTCCCCCACGCTGTGCTACTTCGATGAGGACACCACCATGCGCATCGACGAGCTCAAGTCCCTCATCACCGAGCACGCCACCCACGAGATCGCCAAGTTCGTCATCGGCGAGCGCGACCTGTCCGAGCTCGACCAGTTCTTCGACGAGCTGCAGAAGCTGGGCGCGGATGAGTACGTGCAGTACTATGCCGACTATTACGCCGCCCAGAAGTAAGCCCCATCTCCGAATAGCTGCCCTCCGCCGGCCCGGTCTTCGATAGAAGGCCGGGCCGGTTTTATGCCACGGTTCTATGCATATGAAAATCCTTCGACCTCCGGCGGATCGTGGGCGGAACGCGGCAAAAATCCAAATTTTTACTGCTCTTTAACCCAAAAACGCAGCGGATTTCATTATGCATATTTATAATAATTCCAAGCCTTTGAATGCATAAAAATTCGGTTTCGGATGCTTGTGCAGGAGACGGACTGCCAACAAAACGGAGGATGAAGTATGAAAAAGCTGCTTGCACTGATACTGTGCCTGGCCTTGTGCCTGGGCGCGACCGCCTTCGCAGAGGAAGGCGCGAAGGAGCTGAATGTGGCCATAGGCTCCCAGTTCACCACCCTGGATCCCGCCCTGAATACCGAGGTCGTCAACAATTACGTCATTACCCATATCTATTCCGGACTGTTCGCCAAGGATGAGTCGAACAACCCCGTCAACAACCTGTGCGAGAGCTACGACGTGTCCGACGACGGCTTGGTGTACACCTTCCATCTGGTCAAGGACGCGGTGTGGAGCGACGGCGTGAGCGTGACCGCCAACGATTTCGTATATTCCTACCTGCGGGCCCTGTCCTACGGCGCGGACAACGCCTGGGCCGTGTACTATTTCGTGGCCTACATCGAAGGCGCGGAGGAGTACAACGCGCGGGCCCTGGAGGCGGGCGAGAGCTTCGACTGCACGGTGGAGGATTCCAGTTCCGTGGGCATCAAGGCCCTGGACGACTACACCCTGGAGATCCGTCTGGTCACCCCGGTGCCCTACCTCACCAAGCTGATGGCCCAGAACGCCTGGCTGCCCGTCCGTGAGGACTTCGCGCCCCAGCACGAGATCCTGTGGGCCTTTGAGGCCGGCTATCCCTCCAGCGGCGCGTACACCCTGGCGGACTGCAACGAAAACGAGGGCGCGACCCTGGTCAAGTCCGCCACCTATCGGAAGGCGGACGAGGTGACGGTGGACACCATCAACTACACCGTCATGACCGACCCCAATTCCGAGGACATGAACTTCCTCAGCGGCAGCATCGATATCGCTATGGCTCCCTCCACGGAGACCGCCGCCTCCTACGCCGGCACCGACAAGCTGTGGGTCATGCCTTCCGCTTCCAACTACTTCCTGGCCATCAACTCCGGCTCCACCGGTCCCGAGTGGGCCAAGGACGTGAAGGTGCGCCGCGCGCTGGCCATGGCCATCGACAAGGACGCCCTGGTGGAAGTGCTGGGCGGCGCCATGCTCTTCCCGCCGCTGAACGGCTATGTGCCCACCGGCGTCGGCGGCATAAGCGGCGACTTCCGGGCGGAAGGCGACGCGGACGGCTTCACCCTGGTGTACGATCCCGACCAGGCCAAGGCCCTGCTGGCCGAGGCCGGCTACGACGAGAGCAATCCCCTGCACATCGTGTATAAGTATTCCAACAACGGCATGCACGGCGACGTAGCCACCATGCTGCAGGCCATGTGGACCGCCATCGGCGTGGACGTGGAATTCGCCGCCGTGGAAGCGGGCGTGTTCTACGATCAGCTGGACGCCGGCGACTTCGAGATCGCCCGCTACGGCTACACCGCCACCGACGACGCCATGCAGTATCTGGAGCTGTGGACCACCACCATGCAGATCACCGCGGCCGTGGACGATCCCGCGTTCGACCAGATGGTGTCCGACGCCATCATGAAGACCGACCTGACCGAGTACTACACCGCCCTGCACGAGATCGAGGATTACCTGTGCGAGGAGAACGTGTACGTCATCCCGCTGTTCAACTACGCCACCCCCGTGCTGGTGCAGGAGAACGTGACCGGCTACCGCTCCCTGGGCGGCACCGTGAACTTCAGCCAGGTGGTCATCGGCGACTGATGATCCGCCCCTGACGCCCCGCCCTTTCGGCGGCGCGGATTCCGGCAGTATCTGACATTGGAAGCCGGGGAGTGCTTTCGCATTCTCCGGCTTCCCGGTTGTATTTCACCAATCCCGCTTCTTTCCCTGCCCGTACAGAAGCATTGGAGGCCTCCATGAAAAATATCGGCATCGAATCGCTGATGGAGCTGAGCTTCGTTTCCAATCCCCAGATCAGCCCGGACGGGCGGTATACCGCCTATGGGCTCACGCGGCAGAACGAAAAGGAAAACCGCTATGATTCCTGGATCTGCCTGATCGACAACGACACCGGTGAGGCGCGCCAGATGACCTTCCTGGGCAAGGAAGACGATTTCGTCTGGGACGCCGACGACGCCCTCCTGTTCCCCGCCCGGCGCGCGGAGGAGGACAAAGAAGAGAAGAACGAAAAAAAGACCTGCTTCTACAGGCTGAATATACACGGCGGGGAGGCCCAGAAGGCCTTCGAGGTCGCCAAGGACGTGTCCGGCATAAAGCCCCTGGGCGGGAAGGAATACCTGCTGCAGGTGGATGAAAACCTGAACGAGCCTCCAAAAGACATGGACGAAAAGCTGAAAGAGGACGAAAAGGACTACCACGTGCTGGAGGAGATCCCCTTCTGGGGCAACGGGCGGGGCTATATCTCCCGGCAGCGCGCCGCGCTGTACCTCTATTCCGCGGATACGGGGACCCTCAAGAAGCTCACATCTGAATACTTCAACGTGGATTCCTTCGACGCCAAAGGCGACTGGATCGCCTGGTCCGGCTGCGAATATAAAGACAGGATCAGCCTGTACGGCCAGGTCTGCCTGTACAACCGGACCGCTGGCGAGACCCGGGCCCTTCTGCCGGAAAACACCTGGAACGTGGGCGGCCTCACCCTGGGAGATAAGACTCTCATACTGGCCCTGACGGACATGAAGACCTGGGGCTCCGGCCAGTTCCACGACTGGTACCGGTATGATCTTTCTTCCGGCGAACTGCGGCTGGCCGCCCAGGGGCTCTGCGCCCTGGGTTCCAGCACAGTCACCGATTCCCTCCACGGTTCGGGCAGCGCCCTGAAGGCTGTGGGCGAAAAGGTATACTGGATCGGCCAGCAGGGCTGCCGATCCGGCCTGTACGAGCTCACGGAAGCGGACGAAATCCAGGCCGTTCCCGGCTTTACCGGCTGCGCGGTCTGGCTGGACGCCGCCCAAGGCCGCCTGGCGCTGGTGGGCTGCGAGGACAACCGCCTGGCGGAGCTGTATACCCTGGAAGATGGGCAAGCCATCCAGCAAACTTGGGCCAATAAATCCTTCTGCGAAACCTACCGCGTCGCTGAGGCGCAGTACATCCCCTTCACCGACTCCGACGGCGTCCGGATCGACGGCTGGGCCCTCCTGCCGGAGGGGTTTTCAGGCGGCGGGCGCTTCCCCGCGGTGCTGGAGATCCACGGCGGCCCCCGGGGCGCCTACGGCCCCGCCTTCGTGCACGAGATGCAGGCCCTGGCGGGGGCGGGCTACGCGGTGTTCTTCTGCAACCCTCGGGGCAGCGAGGGGTACGGCCCGGCCTTCGGCGACCTGCGGGGCAAGTACGGCACAGTGGACTACCGGGACCTGATGGAGTTCACGGACTACGTACTTTCCCTGTATCCCCAGATAGACCCTGCCCGCCTG
>JAEEGL012935508.1_pt1 | contig 17572 bp, 7 predicted proteins | sample 9134231 | NCBI WGS metagenome assembly JAEEGL01 (sample SAMN16246548, study PRJNA631951) | gut metagenome | biome: gut microbiome; feature: rumen; material: fiber-attached | host: Bos | place: Iran: Karaj | collected 2018-10 | reverse complement strand
TAGTCACACATCACTGATTAGCAATTCTATTGCGTGGCAAAGGTAGTAACTTATTATGAATGAACCAAATATAGCTGGCTTTTTCTAATGGCGGTCATTAGAAAATGGAATGGAATAAATCTCTAATGACCGATTTGGGTTTATGAGAGGGGATACGGGGGGCGGGGGCGTATTAGTTGGAGCTTACGCCCTGCCCCCCAGTAAGATTGCATAATCAGAACTTACGCTTGCCCCAGTAGGTGTGCTGGCCGTTGGAGCTGTATGCACAGAAGACTATCGTTGGCTTGCGTGAGCTGGAGTCGTAATCGACCTCGCGGGTTACGATGAATTTCTGTGAGCCGATGGTGAGCGTGCTTGACGCTTCATCAAATGACCATTTCTGTCCGTTATAGACTGCGCCCTTGACTGTTCCGTCGGCAAGGAGGCGCGTTGCAACACCCTGACATGCGATGTCCTGACCTGGGTTGTCACTCTTGCCGTTGGTGTAGAAGAGGTCGATGAAGTCATACATGCCGGCTATCTCCTCGGTCTTGATAGGCACCTGTGGCACGTCACCGAAGCGCTCCGGCACTACGATAGGCCAGCCGTCCTCAGTCCACAGGATGCGGCGCAGGTGGCAGAGCATGTTGGCATTGAGCGAAGGATTGTCTGCATCCTCCATGCGTCCCTGACAAGCAAGGTACCAGTTGTTCTCTGCATCGGCAAAGACGGCAACGTGGGAGATGCCTACCCATGTCGTTGGTGAATAGAACCACTTGTAAGGATGTGTCACGATGGGGTATGCTACGCCTGGATTAGCGGTACGGTCGGCACCGGTGATGTCGAGGAACGGACCGGTGATGCTCTTGGAACGCAGCACACGGGTGTTGTACTTGTAAGCCAGCTCATCGTAGGCCATGAAGAGGTAGTAGTAGCCTGTAGCGGGATTGTAGATAATCTCCGGTCCCTCTGATCCCTGCCAGCGCTGCCATCCTGCTGCGGTGAGGCTGCCTGCAACGCGTGAGTAGATACGCTTGCCATAGCCGTTGCTCTCCAGCTGAGCGATGCTGGTGCATACGGAGGTGCCCAGCTCGTGGAGCGGCATACCGGTCTGAGGATTGATCTGCAGCTCTACGATACCGCTGTGCCATGAACCGTAGATGAGCCAGTGCTCGCCCTCGGGGGTGATGATGTATGAGGGGTCGATGCAGTTGTATGTCCAGTAGGCACGTGTGAGGTCCTGTGAGGTCCAGTTGGTGCCGTTGTGGGTCGGTGAGGAGATGACGTAGCCCTTATCCACCCATGATGTTGGGTCAGCGGGGTTCGTAGTCTCCATCATGCCTATGACGCCACGCTCGCCAAAGCCTGTGACGGTGCCGCGGGTCATGTAGCCCGGGATGACGATGGAGTAGTACATGCGATAGGTGCCGTTGCCGAGATTACGAACGGTAGGTGCCCAGTAGCCGTACTCGCCATCAGAGATGCTGCTGATAGGGTCAGCCTGTGCCTCTGCACGCATCTCGTTGACCTTTGGCAATACCCAGTCAGGGCATTTCTCCATTGTGGCGCCGAGGTACTCCCAGTTTACGAGGTCCTTGGAACGACGGCAGAAGAAGTGTCCATGTCCCTCATGCGCGTTGCCGTAAGAGGCATCAGTCTGGTACATGTAGAAGTAACCGTCATCAGCCAGCATGACAGAGGGGTCATGGACGTTGGCAAGGTTCCAGCGGCCACGATAGCGCCATGCAGAGTACTGCGTGTAGTTGTCGGGATAGTCGGGGCCTACGTAGTTCCTCAGCTCGGCAGGCAGCGTAGCTTCCTCGCCCACGGCGATGGTAGCCACTGAATAGTATGTGGTCTTGCCAAAGGCGGTATAGTAGGCTCTGACATAGATGACGCCATAGGTGTCGAGCAGTTCCTGTGGTACAGAGGCCGTGATGTAATGTTCGGTTACGGTCTTCGTCTGTTTGTATGTCACATAGGTGCTGTCCTTGTCAAAGGTGGTGCCCTCTATGACATTATCCAACAGTGACGGGTCTTTTGCAGGGTCTGTGGTATAGACAAATCCTGCGGAGGTAGGTGTGGCATAGTCATCTGCATTGAGGATGTAGCGTGCCGTGAGCGTAGGGACATAGGTTGTTTTAGCCGCCTCGGTCTCAGTGGCCTCAGTCGTACTGGTGACAACAGAATAGACCGCAGGCTCAACAACCACACCGTTCTGAAGAGTCACCTCCTCATTGTCGTGACAGGCTGCGAGACTCAAGACCATCGCCGCCGTGCAGCCGTATAGAAATAACTTGGATTTCATATTGAGTTGTAATTATTAATTCTTAATTATGCTTTAAGCATTTTGCATTCTTAATTATGCATTCTGCATTTTGCATTCTTAATTATGCATTAAATCTTACCATCCCTCATTCTGTCCGAGACCCGGTGCTGCCTTAACTTCTGTGTATGGCAGCGGGAAGAGGTAGTTCTTAGGAGTATTGAATACGATGGCGTTGTGTGCCTTTGACAGACCATACTCATAGGTCGGGCTATCTACAGTACCCTTGATGACGGTGCCGTAGAGGTTGTAGATCTGCTTGTAGTAAGGCAGAGACAACTCGCTTGCAGCGGTCTGGTTGTCATAGAGCTTCCAACGACGCACGTCAAAGAAGCGATGGTCCTCAAAGGCGAACTCTACGCGGCGCTCATTCTGTATGCGCTCCATAGTGAGGCTCTCTGTAGTGTAGCCAGGCATACCGGCACGTGCACGCACCTCGTTGATGTGGGCTACGGCATCGCTGACGTTGCCTGTCTGGAACTCTGCCTCGGCAGCATTGAGCAGCAGCTCAGCATAGCGGAAGAGAATCCAGAAGTGGGTCTGCAGGGTGGCATTGTTGCGGTCTATGTTATAGACGTACTTCTTCTGCCAGTAGCCGGTGTATGTACCGCCTGCCTCACCTTCTTCTCTGTAGTCACCGTCGGTAGCACCCTCACGCACGTCAACGCTGCGGCCCAGACTGTTGCCTGCGGCACCGAAGAAGGAGCCCTGGTGGAAGATGGTCTGGTCAAGACGCGGGTCACGCTTGGCGTAAGGATTCTGTGGGTTGTACTCGGGGTCTTGGTCGATAGGCAGACCGTTGATGGTCTCGTAGGCATCGACAAGGTTCTGCGTGGGGTTGGTACGACCAACAGGAGAGAAGCCAGAGCCGGTGAAGCCCGGTGGCATCAGCAGTTTCTCAACCTGCAGGGTCTGCCATGTGGAGCGTGAGAGGATAATCTCGTCGCTCTGGGTAGGATCGCAGCAGAACACCTTATAGTAGTCACCCTCGGAAGATGTGTCATAGTTACCCTTCGTGCCGTTGAGCTGATAGCCGTTGGCAGAGCATACCTGCAGCGCTGTCTCGGCAGCGTTCTTGGCGTACTGCCAAGCCTGTGAGGAGTAGTTGGCATAGGCCTGAGGCACGATGCCGTTCTCTATGTTGGCAGCGTCGTGCTTGTTGGCATTCAGCGGTGAAGCGGCATAGAGCAGGGCGCGTGACTTCAGGGCATGTGCCATACAGCCGTTGACGCGTCCCCAGTTGGTTGCCTCGTTCTGATAGCGCATGGGGAGGGCACCGGAGCTGATGACCTCATCACACTGTCCTGCCACCCACAGCAGCACATCGCCGGCAGCCACGCGGGTCATGGCGTGTGCCTCCTCGGTGGTGAGCACCTTGGTGATGATAGGCGCTGCGCCAAACCACTGTACGAGGTCGAACGTGAAGAGTGCACGCAGGAGCTTTGCCTCCTGAATGGTACGGTCATAGAGGCGGTTGTCGTCACCGCTGCGTGCAGCATTGCCCACAACGGTGGGGTCGGCCTTCTCCATGTACTGATTGCAGGCACGGATGCCGTAGGTGTCAGTATTCCAGAAACCCAGGAGGGTGTGGTTATTTGACGTGTATGAGTCAGTCTGGATGTAGCTGTAGTAGTGGAGGTTCCACCAGCACACGGAGTTGTCGGTCATACAGTCACGTGATGAGCCGGTGCGCTGGTCGTCATTCCACACTCCTATACCATCCTCCATGTAGTTGTAGATGTTGGCCAGGAAGCCGCGGGTCATCGTCTCATCGCCAAACACCTTCTCGTCTGACTGCGCGGCATCAAACTCCTTGTCGAGGTAACTGTCGCAGGAGGTCATCATGCCACCGGCGACTCCGAGCAGCGGAAGGGTTATTGCAATGTTGGCAATATATGAATATATTTTCTTTTTCATTGTTATATCTGTTTAGAATGATACGTTAAGACCAAATGTGAATGACTTTGTCTTAGGATAGCTCCATACATAGTTTGTTGGGTTCTCCGGGTCAAAGCCCTTAGGCAGGTGGCTCCAGTTGCAGATGTTGTATGCGCTGAAGTAGAGACGCAGCTTGGTCATGCCGATAGCTGAGATCCAGCTGCGTGGGAAGGAGTAACCCACCTCAATGTTGCGCAGTGAGAGGTAGTCACCGTTGACGAGCCAGATGTCAGAGGTACGTGTGTCATCGTTACGGTCAATGGGTGAGAAGCCGCCTGCTGAGAGGCGTGGATACAATGCATGAACATTGCGTGGGTCATTTGGATCATCGGTGAAGTATCCCCATGTGTGTACGATGGCGTGGGTTGATGTGCCGCCCCATCCGAAGCCGTAGTCCATGTTCTCACGGCATATGGCAGTACGGTTGAGGTAAGCTGTCAGGATGGCACGTGCGTCAAAGCCCTTCCACTCTACGCCGAGCTTCAGTGACGGTGTCAGCTCAGGGATAGGATCATAGACGGTGTTGTAGCCCAGGGCAATCTGATCATCGATGGTAATCTGACGGTCACCGTTGGCATCCTGGAATACTGCATTACCCAGCTTGTATGTGCCGTAAGTGGACCAAGGGTATTTCTCGGGGTGTGCCACAGCATCCTCGTAGGATGTAGGTATGAGTGCCTCGTCAGACGCCCACTGTGTGAACTTGAACATGTATGCCTGACCGATACGCTTTCCTGTGCGATACTGGTAGTCGTACTGGCGCTCTACCTCGTCTATGTCGATGAGCTTGCTCTTATTCCAGGAGAGCAGTGCCTCGATGTAGTACTTCACCTGACCGATGCGGTTGGTGTGGCCTATCATGAGCTCGCCGCCGTGAGACTCTATCTTGCCGTAGCTGTCCTGAGGAGCGGTGACGCCAAGGAGAGTAGGAATGCTGGAGCGGTTTACGAGAACATCGGAACGCCATTCCTTGAAGAAGTCAACGCTGCCGTAGAGCTTGCGATGCCACAGATCCCAGTCGAGACCTACGTTGAGCATCTTTGAAATCTCCCAGCGGATGTTGTCAGAACCCATCGTGCTCTCCACGTACCTTGTTATATAGTTAGACTGCTGGGTGCCTGAGAGCGTACCGAAGCCGTAGTTGCCGTTGGCAGCGTATGTGCTCTGATAAGGATAGCGGTTTGTTGCGCCGTCCTGGCTGTTTGAGCCAGAGGCCACGATGTCATATCCGGCACGACCGTAAGAGGCGCGGAGCTTCAGGAGGTCAATGCCCTTACCCTTCAGCCACTTCTCCTGTGCGATGTTCCAGCCTGCGCTGATGCCCCAGAAGGTGTCCCAGCGATTGCCGCGGGCATAGTTGTCTGAGCCCATGTGCGAGATGTTGGCTGTCAGCATGTAGCGGTTGTCATAGGCGTATGTACCTGTGAAGTTGAAGGAAGCATAGCGATAAGAAGAGTACTGTCCGCGGATAGTGTGCTGATATGTGCGCAGGAAGGCATTGCCCGATACGTCGTGCTTGCCGAACTGACGGGCGTAGTCAAAGCCTGCGTTCATGTTGAGGTTGTAATAGTAGTCACGTCCGCTGGTGATAGAGTTTGTCAGCTCCTGGAATGTACGCACCTGTGTGTAGGTTATCTCCTCGGGGCTGTAGTACGTGCCCTTGATGTCATAGCTGAATGCGTCTGCCTCTGCCTCCTGCCATTTCTGCATCGTGTCATAGCCGTCAAAGCTGTAGGTGAAGTGTCCCTTCAGACCCTTTGTGAGGAAGCCGAAGTCACCGATGAGGTTGATGGTAGAATAGAGGTTACGGCGACGGTTGTACTCTGTGCCGTTGCTTGAGATGAGGTAAGCGGCATTCTTAGACACATAGGTAGAGTTGGGTAGGAAGAACTCACCGTTGGGGCAGAAGACAGGATAGATGGGCAGGTTCTCTGCTATACCCTGACAGAATATCTGCCATGTGTCAGCGGCACGCCAGTCAGGAGTGGTGGTTGACTGTGCCGTTGGCTGCCTGATGTTGTCGAAACGACCGCCGAGGTCCAGAGAGAGGCTCAGGAACTTGTTGAGGTTGATATCCACGTTGGTGCGGAGGTTGAAGCGGTCAAGCGCTGCCTGAGTGTTCTCATACTGGTTGTAGTTTGTCCAGTCCTCGTTGTACAGACCCTCCTGACGCAGGTACGAGAAGCTGACATAGTATTTCACTCTGTCAGTACCGCCGCTGATCTGCAGGTTGGTCTTCAGCTGTGGTGCAAGGTTGCGCAATGCTGTCTTTGCCCAGTTGGTGTTGAAGTACTTGTACTGGTCCGGGCCTGTCAGCTTCTCACCGTTGCACACCCTGCGATACTGCTCCAGGTCGTAGGCGCTGTACGTTGGGTCATTGCCGTCAAGGTAGTTGGCCTGGTTGACGGTCATGGCATACTGGTATGCGTTCTGTGACTCTGGCAGACCTGCTATGGTCTGGAAGCCGAACTCCTGCGTGAAGTTAATCTTTGTCTTGCCTGTCTCGCCACGGCGTGTCGTCACGATGATGGCACCGTTTGCACCCTTCATACCGTAGATGGCAGAGGCTGCGGCATCCTTCAGCACGGTCACCTTCTCAATAGGATAGGCGTCGAGGAACGAGAGGTCACGCTCCACGTTATCGACAATGACGAGAGGATGCTGCGCCGTAGCATTGGTGGTACGCAGACCACGGATATACATATTCGTCTCAGACCATCCCGGCTCAGAGGTTGCCTCGTATGTCTCCACACCTGTCAGCACAGAGTTGAAGGCATTCTGGAGCACCGTCACAGGGTGTTTCTCCAGCTCCTCGCCCGTAACGGTAGAGGTAGATTCCGTGATATACTTTAATTTCTTTGTGGTGAAAGGCATGGCGAAATCCTTCTCATACATATCTGAGTCTCGCTCCAGCACCACTTTGAAACCGTCAAAATTAGCTTTCTCTATCTTCTGATAGTAGCCCTCGCTGTTGATGCATATCTCGTCGCCATTGCTGACATTCTTGAGCGAGAAGCATCCATTCTTGTCCGTCATAGCCAGTCGGTTTGTCTCGGTGACATTGACCAGTGCCCCTACTATGGGGTTGCCGTTATTGTCCACAACAGTACCGTTGAGCACCTGGCCCTTGGTCGCCGTCTGTGCCGACGCGCCGGTAGCGAGGGAGAGCGCCATCGCCACAAGGACTGATTTTATTATATTCTTTGTCATAACCAATTCTTTTCAAATTAACGAATTAGCGAATATTCGAATTAACAAATTAACAAATTAACGAATTAACGAGTTAACGAATTACACTAATTTTGCATTATGAATTTTGAATTTTGCATTACATTACCATCCTGGATTGTTCTCTATCTCGGTCTTCCAGACTTCTGTCTGTGGGATAGGATAGCAATACATTCTTGGATAGAACACGCGTGTCTGCGCCTGCTTGCGAGTATATACATTGTCCTTGGTGACTGTGACACCGATGATTGGTCGTGCCAGAGCTTCCTCGGCTACACCCCAGCGGCGTACATCCCATGAGCGATGATCCTCCATCGCCAGCTCCACGTTGCGCTCCTTATGGATGAAGTTGCGCATCGCCTCCTGGGTGTTCAGGTCCTTCGTCAGGCGTGATGAGATATTGCCGCTGATACCTGCGCGGCGTCTTATCATGTCGAGGTATGAGGCAATGGTATATTTATTATGGTTATAATCCACTTCGTTCAGCGCCTCACAGTAGTTCAGCAGTATCTCGGCATAGCGCATGAAGATCCAGTTGCGTGATGCGGTACCGATGTGCTGCGTGGTGTTGAATATCTGCTGCGGTACATACTTACGCATATAGTATCCGGTCTTTGTGGCGTTGGCATCGCCCACGGCATTGTCTGCGCCGCCGTCGAATATCTCAAGCACCTTCGTACCCCACTCTTCTCCGTTATAGAGTACGGTATAGAAGAGTCGTGGGTCACGGTTTGTCACCGGCGAAGCGTCGTTATATCCGCTCTCGCTGTTGATGATGCTGCTGACGTTCAGGTAGTTGCCGTTGTAGGCTGGTGCTCCCGTAGCGTCGTATGAGGTGAACGGTGATGTGCCGTCAGCCATGTCATACATATCCACGAGGTTCTGTGTGGGGCAGTTGCCGCCGCGTCCACCCTCGGCAGTAGGCACGTCGAGGTAGATGCTACCCCACCCTACGGCCGGCTCGTTGCGCCAGAAGATGACTTCCTTGTTGCCTGTATAGACGGTCTTGAGGATAGCGTCCTCGTAGTTGTCTTCCAGTGAGTATGACTTGCCAGTGCCATAGGTCTTGATGAAGTCCCACTGTGCATCGGCAGCCTGCTGCCATGTCACGCCTGACTTGCCGAACTGTGCGGTGAACTCATTGTCACCGGCATAGCGCGGTGAAGCGAGATAGAGCATGATGCGGGCACGCAGGCCTCTTGCCATACCCTTGGTGATACGTCCGGCACGGTCGTCGGTGGTCATATTGTCAAGCAGGTTGGCCTCTACGGTCTTCTCGTCAAGGTCTTCCATCACGTTGGCGATGAACTCCTGCACCGTAGGACGGTCATTGTATTCCTGTGACAATTCCTCAGCGCCCACTGCGGGGTCAAGACGGTCCTTGATGTAAGGCACAGGGCCGTAGCGCAGGAACATCTCCCAATAGAAGTATCCGCGCATGAACTTTGCCTCGGCGGTATAGTTCTTCTTGTCGGTCTCGTATGATGCCAGCGAGTTCTCAGCCGTTGGCTTTGGCACGCTCTCTATTCTTGCGATAGTGGTGTTCATCTTGCGTATGGCACGATAGTAGTGCTCCCACGTATTGATGAGCTCCGTAGCTCCGTATGGGCTGTAGTAGTTACCCACGTTGAAGCTGCGGCGCACACCGCCTCCGGAATAGCTGCACATGGCCAGGTCTGTTGCTGCGTCCATCCATGAGCCCTGTCCTGCCCAGTCAGAACCGTCATACACCTTCAGTGCTCCGTGACGGAGATAGTTGTATCCGTCCAAATGATAAGCCTTCAGGTTTTCCCAATCGCTGAAGGTCTGCTCCTCAGTCATCTCATTACCCTTCTCCTTGTCCAGGAAGTCAGAGCAGGACGTGAGCAGTCCGCTGCCGACAACCCCGAGCGGAAGAGCGAAGGCTGCATAGAGCATATATGAATATATCTTCGATTTCATAGTGATTTATGAATTATGGATTATGAATAATGATTTAGAACTGCACGTTCAGACCAAAGTTGATAGCCTTCATGATAGGATACTTGTTAGAGCCTGATGATTCCGGGTCGATGTCCAGGTCATGCAGGTGATCCCATGTCACGAGGTTGTTGGCATTCACATACACGCGGCACTGCGACATTGCCAGCTTGCTAATCCACTTCTTTGGCAGGTCCCAATACAGCTCTATGTTCTTCAGGCGTATGAACGCGCCGTTCTGCAGGAAGAATGAGTTGGTCTGCTGGTTGTGGTTGCCGTATGAGTCATAGTGCAGCAGCGGATATGTGGCATTGGCCAGGTTGATAGCCTCTGTCTGTGCGGGGTTCCAGCGGTTCAGGTGCAGGGCACGCACACGGCCGCCGTTGACGAAGGCATACATCGCCTCGGCGTCATAGTAGCGGCTCACGTGATCCACGCCCTGGAACATCACGCTGAATCCGATACCCTTGTAGTCACAGCCCAGCGAGAGGGTGTATGTGTTCTCAGGCACGTCAGAGTAGCCAAAGTATGTTCTGTCGTTATCGTCGATGAAGCCATCGTTATTCATATCCTTATACTTCAGGTCACCCACCTTCAGCTGGTCGGTGTAGGCGGACTTAGGCAGGTTAGGATTAGCCAGGTCAGCGGAGGTGATGAAGCCCTCGGCTATCAGACCGTAGGTGAGACCGATGGAGCGGCCCTCCTGCTTCTGGTATGCGGTCTTCAGCATTGGCTCGTTGATAGAGATAATCTCGTTCTTGGCATGAGCGAACGTAGCGTCAACGGTATAGTTGAAGTGCTCGCCTATCCTGTTGCGGTGGTGCAGCTCTATCTCTATACCCGAGTTCTTTGTCTCACCCAGGTTGCCGGCAGCCATATTCACACCCAGCCACTGCGGCATCGTCTGATATGCGCAGAGGATGTTCTTACGGCGCTCATAGAAGTAGTCGAACACACCTGACAGCTTGCCGTCCCACAGGTTGAACTCCAGACCGGCGTTATACTTGTTGGCCTTTTCCCATGTCACGTCATAGTTGGCGTACTGTGACTCATAGATACCGGTCACGCCGTTAGAGTTACCGAAGGTGTAGTCGTTAGGTATCTGCGCCCAGATAGCCTGATAGAGGAAGCGCTGGCTGTACTGGTCGTTACCCACCTGACCGTATGACGCCCTGATCTTCAGGTTCGTCAGCCAGTCCTTGGTTGACTCCATGAACTTCTCCTGTGTGATGCGCCATCCCAGAGAGAATGCGGGGAAGAAACCGAAGCGCTTGCCTCTGCGGAAGTTCTCAGAGCCGTTGTAGCCCACGTTGATCTCAGCCAGATACTTATCGTCATATCCGTATGTCACACGTCCCACAAGACCGATGTATCTCTTCGGCAGGTCGGCGGTGAAGTTGTTTGATGTAGCCAGAGAGCGCTGGAAACGGTAGTCGTTCTGGTTATACAGCACCATAGCGGTCCAGTCGTGCTTACCAAAGCGGTTTGCCCAATAGATCTGTCCCTCCAGATAGAGCTTGTATGTAGAGGTGTTGTCATTACCCGCGTATGTCAGGTTACCGTTGGTACCGAAGCTGTTATATCCGCTCAGGTCACCGGCATTCGCTGGATCCACCAGCTGATATGTGGCGTAGCTCTTAGTGTAGAGACGTCTGAAGTAAGAGTCATAGTCGAATGACATCATACCGCGCACCTTCAGTCCCTTCAGCAGCCAGTCCATCTTATAGTCGGCGATGAAGTTTGTCTCGTTGATGGTGTTGGTGGCCTTATAGAAACCTGCCTCTGCCAGCATGGCATAGACATTAGAGTACTGTGAGGAGCCGCCATAGATCTGCTTTCCGTTGTCCAGAGTGTATGTCACGGGGAAAGCATAGCTTGGCGTGTGGTTGATGTTATAGAACACCTGTGAGAATGTAGCAGACTCATTGGAGTTCGGACCGTTACGCTCCTCAAAGCGGGTGCCAAAGTTAACGGAGAGCGTGAGGTTCTTCACGAGGTCAAAGTCCAGGTTGGCACGGAAGCCGTAGCGGGAGTACGAGGTGTTTGACTTGTTGCCATACTCATCGGTAGAGAGGTTCTTGAATAAACCCTGCTGGTTATAGAACTCACCGGACACGAAGTACTTCATTCTCTTCGTACCGCCGCGCACGTTCAGGTTGTAACGCATGGCGGGAGCCGTTGATTTCAGCACCTCGTTATACCAGTCCACGTCGGGCAGGTTGGCTATCTGTGCGTCTGTGAACGCCACTCCCAGTCCGTCGTTGGCGTAGGCCTCGTTCAGCAGCATCGTTGACTGCTGGGTGCCTAAATAATTAGAGGTACGCGTAGGCGAGGTAATCTGATAGTTTGCTGTAAGGCTTACGATAGGCTTCTGATCCTTACCGCGCTTTGTCGTTATCAGCATCACGCCGTTAGCGCCGCGCACACCATATACGGCTGTTGCCGAGGCATCCTTCAGCACAGAGATTGACTCGATGTCGTCAGGAGCAATCTGCGAGAAGGCACGCTCCACACCATCCACCAGCACCAGAGGCTGGTCGTTGCCTGTGAACGTGGCACGTCCACGGATGAAGATGCTGGCATCATCGGCACCCGGGGCACCGGAAGCCTGGTTGGTCACAACGCCGGAGATCTTACCTGCCAGCGCCTGAGAGATATTGGCAGCCGGAGTGGCAAGGAGGTCGGCAGAGCTTACCTGAGAGATGGCACCGATGACCGACTCTTTCTTCTGCTGGCCGTAGCCCACAACGACAACCTCATTGAGGAGCTTCTTGTCCTCCCCCATCTTCACATCTATCTGCGTCTTGCCCGCAACGGGGATTTCCTGAGTAGCAAAACCCACGTAGCTGATGCTCAGCGTGGCATCGGCAGGCACCTTGATAGAGAAATTACCCTCAAAGTCGGTAACGGTAGCATTCTTAGTGCCTTTCTGTATCACCGTGGCACCAATAATGTCTTCGCCCGTCTCATCCGTCACATGACCCTTCACCGTCACCTGGGCCAGAGCCACAGACGACACGAACGTCAGCAACAATGCAAAGACGAGATTATATATCGATTTACTATTCATAAGTTTTTAGTTCTAAAGTTCTTAGGTTTTTAGGATCAGAACGGTTTTGTCAGCATACATCCTGCAGGCTGCATCTCAAGGTGACATCCGTCAACGGTGAGGAACGCCCTGATGTTTTCGCTGTCATTACCGATATCTACAGTAAAGGTCTCGGTATATACGTAACCGTTCTGGCATGTTGCTGTTGCATTCATCACGCATTGTGTACCGTTGCGCGAGATGGTCATCTTCACCACGGCGCCGTCCATATTCTCACGGAAAGCGTCCCAGTCGTCATAGCCTGTGCTTGTCCATGTGCCTGCGGCATAGTAGTCGCCCCAGCCGTAGAGGTCGGCACGCAGGATGGCATACTCGGCGTATGCCGGGCCCTCACGGTCTTCGTCGGTCGTGATGCCTACCACCCAGTTGTTCCAGTTGTTGGCCTTCGAGCTGTAGTTGGTGAATGTTATCGTATGGGTCCATCCGGCAGGGATAGTGAAGTAATCGGAGTGGTCGCCCCAGAAGCCGGTAGAGTTGTCCGTAGCGCCCACGGTGGTCTTCTCCACCGTCACGGCCTTCATAGCGCCGCACTGGCTCTTGTTCATCTCCAGATGGCATCCGTCCACGGTGAGGAATGCACGCATCGGGTCGCTGCTGTTACCGGTGTCCATAGTGAATGTCTCGGTATATACGTGACCGTTCTGACACGTTGCCACGGCTGTCATCACGCACTGTGAGCCCTTGCGCACGATGCTGATGTTCACATCGGCGCCGTCCATGTTCTCGCGGAAGGCATCCCAGTCATCATATCCGGAGCTGGTCCATGTGCCTGCGCCATAGCTGTCACCCCATCCGTAGAGGTCGGAACGCAGGATGGCATACTCGGTATAGCCGTCAGTGCTACGGTCGGCATCAGTAGTGAGGCCGATCACCCAGTTGTTCCAGTTGTTGGCCTTTGAGCTGTAGTTCTTGAAGTTCAGCACTATAGAGCCCTCAGCAGGAATGCGGAAGTAGTTGGAGTGTGCTCCCCACCAGCCTGTAGAGTTGTCCGTTGCACCCACGGTAGCAATCCATTCGCCGATGACATACTCGAAGTCGGCATCGCCGCCACCGCCGCCACCACCGCCGCCGCGGTTGTCGCGCCACTGACGCTCGGTGATCATGTTGCGATATACATCGATGTCATCAATCTTCCATACGTACTTAGAGGCCTTCTCCTCCTCTGCTGTAGCGTCGTAAGTGCTGTTGCCGAAGAACAGATAAGGCGCATCGGCCATAAACTTCACCACGTCCTTCATGTTGATGTTGGCAGAGGTCTTATAGCTATACTTCGGAGTATAGTCCAGGCGCTTCAGGCCGTCAACATAGATAAAGTAGTCCCAGTCGCTGATGCACACCGCCACCTTGTGCCAGGCGGTGTCGCCCTGCAGGATGCCGGTCTTTGACTCGGTGTTGAACTCCCACTGGCCTGCTGTGGTATTCACGTGCAGACCGCCGTTACCGTCCATACTCACCTCCTGCGAGCCGTCCTCATTCTTAAACGAGAACAGCGTGAGCGTAGAGATGTCAACATTGGCATCCACGTCCGTATAGACATAGAACACCAGAGATACTGCGTTCTGCGCATTGCCGCCGATAGGGTTGGGCAGGCACAGATAGCCACCATTCAGCTTCATGAATGTGGTTTTCCAGGTAGCATCGTTCTCAAACACAGGCAGGTCTCCGCCTTCGTATTGGAACAGTACACCCTCTTGAGATGTGGAGATGGAATTCACTGGCGTTCCGTCATCAAAATGGTATGACGCCAACTGCTCCAGCTTTGGATAGACCTGCCCTCCTGCGGGTGGATCCACCTCATCCCATTCCTTGCACGACGACAGGCACAACAGCGCCGCAGCCGCCAGAAATAGCATTGATTTCCTCATAATGGTTAGTTAGTTTGTTTAGTATGTTTAGTGTATTTAGTATCGGTTTCAGCTAAATCGGGACAAATTTACAAAATTTTATGTAAACAAAAGTAAAAGATTCCGTTAAAAAAACTAAATCAATCAAATAATTCCCCCATTCCGGAAATGTTAAAGGAAAGTTCCGAAAAATGTTAAAACAATCCTCTTTCAACTATTGCAAAGAAAAACGCCCTGTGCCCAGCACAAATGGGTGCATCTCTCCCTCGTCCAAAGGAAGCTTAGATTGCGATGTGTCCCACATCGCAATCATCATCCTGCATCGGTTAGTTCTACAAGGTGATGATAGCAAAGATGGCACTCACCTGTCCCTGTGGCATTGAAGACTAAATGATATCCTCCTCTTCTCCATCGCCAATCGTATCATCATCACCATCGAAGATGTCGAAAGGCTTGTCGCTCAAGTTATAGATATTCTTTGAGCTACTTTGCAGAAGATGATGCTTATGCTTTAATTCTACCAGAAGCATCGCTGGCTCAATATATTCCTTTTTCATTTTTCTTCATGTTTTAAGAGTGAATAGTGAATAACAAATAGTGAATAATACTTAATACTGCTATCGCCGAATGGAAACACTTCGAAATCTCATACTGGTGTCCACCAGTATTAAGTATTATTCGTTATTCTCTATTCACTTTTCACTTAACCACTACCTTCTTTCCATTCTTAACGTAAACACCCGGCTTGAGGTTATTACCACGAACCACACGACCGTTAAGGTCGTAAACAGGTGACTCGGCAACTGTCTTTCGGAGCTGGCGAATAGCGGTAGCCTCCTCATCAAACAACATAGAGAATGAGCGGGCATTAGCCGATGCCGGAACGGTGAAGAATGCCTTGCGAGCAGGAACATTGGCTGCAGCGAAGCTGTGGAAGCCGAAGTTGTTGTTCTTGTTGCTAAGCATATAGAGCCTATAGCTGTCGTTAGAAGTGAGGGATGTGCGAGCCGTCGGCAGATCCACGCCATTAAGGTCGTTAACTGAGCTATACTCGGCAGCAGAGACATCATCACGAGTCATGCTGATGCTGTTATCCTCACCAACGATAATCACAGCCGTACCCTTAGGAATCACCCTGCCGAGCATGTGAAGGATAATCTTGTCATCGCTCACAGTAGCGGTATAGGCACAAGCCTCCTCGCCATCCGCAATACGATAACCTGCATCGCCACAATAGAAAGTGCTCCAGCAAAGACCGTCTATCATACTTGCCTTTAGGCTGATCTCATTCTTAGCCTCCCACTTAGCCGTAACGCTCACGCTCTTATCTGGCATAGTGAACTGTCCATTCTCAATAGTAACATCATCGCTATTGAAACCACCGAACTCATACCCATCACGATTATTTGCTTCAAGCTTTATGATACTGCCCTGGGTAGCCACGGTATAGTCACCATAGGTAAGGGCATCAGATGTAACTCCAGAGCCGAGGTTAAGGCGATAGAGAGGCGTGTTGCCGCCACCGTCGATAAACTCATTGAATTCGTCCCGACCGCAGATCTTCCCGTTAGAGGCTACATCATAGAGGCAGTTGCTAATGGTGAGGGTTGCAAAATTATCTTCAAAAAAGTCAGAGTTTTTACCGACGATACAACCGGCAGTATAAATAGACCATCCGTTGATAGTGATACCAACCACGGCGCAATTACTGATTGTCTTCATGTGTAAAGATTTGTTACCACCACTATACCCTACGATACCACCGATATTATAAAATCTACAACTAATGGTTCCACCCACTACGTTGCAATTCCGTATCGTGCCACACCAAAGTTGACCAACAATACCACCAACGTTACTTTCTCCTGCGAACTTTGGGTTTACAAGGGTTACATTCTCTATAATAGGGTTAGCCTTCACAGAACAAAAGAGGCCCACGTTGTCTTCAGATCTATCATAACTGATATTGCTTATCGTATGTCCCTGACCATCGAAATGTCCTGCAAATTGGGTATTAGTACCGTAGCCTATCGGCACAAAATTGACATTGCTGAAATCAAGGTCAGCTGTCATTTTTATAGTTGCCATCTCACAGGTGTGGTCTTCACCAGATCTCATATAATTACCCAGATTAAGGAAATCCTGCTCATTGGCAATGACAAAGGAATGGTCGGTTTCGTCAAATGTCAGGTTAATCTCATCAAGGAATATCTGCCTTATGCTAACGGCATCGCTGCTTTTCGCTTTTAAGTTGAGAAAAGAGGTGATTACCGTATTCATTGCCTTAGTGCTGAAAGCCTTGAACGTGCCTTTGACATATAGGACACTATTTTTATAAGAAACTCTGACCGTAGGTTTGTTTTTGGTAGATGTGTTATAGAATGCATCCTTCTCGATAGTCCTTATGCTGATAGGCAGATATACGGTATTCGTCTTGTAACCTTCAAACGCCTTCCAGCCAATGGTGGTAAGGCTGGTGCAGTTACGCAGATCCACGTTACCACCGAAATCGTCGAATGCAGCGGAGGCAATGGATGTGAGTTTGCTACCTTTGGCAGCGGTAAAGGTACAGCCGTTAGAAGTCTCGCATCCCACGCTACTAAAAGCACTCTCACCAATACTGGTGACGCTGGCAGGGAGAGTTACGCTCTGGATAAAGGAAGACAATTCGAAAGCCAGCTTACCAACATGAGTCAGTCCCTCAGGTAGTTCGAGGTGAGTAATAGCAATACTATTGCTCCACCAAGGAGTATCGCCGAAACCATAGTCGGTCATAGCACCTGTACCCGTAATTGTCAGGGTGAGAGGGGTTCTGGTCCTGCCAGTATAGGTGAAATCAGCCTCACCATTCTCAGTAAGCGTCCATGTGAGGTTATCGCCACACGTGCCAGAACCCACCACATCACCTTTTTCTGCCCATGCCGTAGCCGAGGTGAGCAACACGAATAACAGCATAATTGCCGTTTTAGAAAACATCAGTTTCTTTATTTGTGGTTTTTTTACCATCTTTATTTTTTTTTGTATCTTACTTACGTTTAGTCTATTTGCATGCAAAATTAACTGAATTTTCTGATTCGCCCAAAGAAGTACACAAAAAAAAACAATTCTTGCCTTATTTTTCTTAGGGAGAGGCCCCCTCCATCTCCCCGAGGGGAGAGTTTTTAGATAGAAGATCAGGGGACGGTTCTT
>JAEEGL012303480.1_pt1 | contig 17572 bp, 16 predicted proteins | sample 9134231 | NCBI WGS metagenome assembly JAEEGL01 (sample SAMN16246548, study PRJNA631951) | gut metagenome | biome: gut microbiome; feature: rumen; material: fiber-attached | host: Bos | place: Iran: Karaj | collected 2018-10 | reverse complement strand
TTCCTCCTATTTAACCTCGATAGTAACTGGTTTTTGTGCTGTATGAGGATGCTCAGCACCTTCATAAACAAACAATTTCTTACCCATAGCACGTCCTAAACGATTATGAGGTAACATACCATTTACAGCTCTTTCGATCATTTCAATTGGATAATTCTCTCTCATTGTTTTTGCATTTCTTTCTCTTAATCCGCCAGCATACATAGAATGATTATAATACATCTTATCTTCTAATTTGTTACCTGTTAGATTAACTTTACTTGCATTAATTATAATTACGTTATCACCACAATCAATATGTGGAGTATAAGTTGGTTTATTCTTTCCACGTAATATATGAGCGGCTAAAGTAGCAACACGTCCAAGTGATTTACCTTCAGCATCAATTACATACCAAGAACGAACAACTTCTTCTTTCTTTTGCATATAGCTATTCATATTTTTCTCCTTCTATTTACGAAATCCGGTGTTCCCAATACCAAATTTCATAGGGAATTTCAATGTACCGATAAAGATTATACTTGTTTTAATACTAATTGTCAATGACTATTTGTTATCATTTTAATCTTTTTTACAAATTTATCAGCTGGTTTTTCAAATCTTTCATCTTCTTCGATTGCTTTATTTAAATCACCATTAGTAAATACTACTTTTTTCTTATTCATTATTTCATTATATGTTTCAAACACAATCTCTGGATTAGTAACAAATGAATTAACTAAATTTAATATCTTGCTAAAATCTAGAATGTTAGCATAAAAACATAATCTTTCATCATCTTTTTTAATAATAAATTCAACTTGTTTAGCTAATGTAGAATTCATTTCTATATTATATATTGAATCATTTACCTTTTTCTCTATCATAATAGAAAATGGTATTTCACCAATTCTATTTTTATTTTTATCTTTATCATAATAATTAATAAAAGCGAAATCTAAATCTTCATAATTACCTATAACGGTGAAATTATTACCTTTATCACAATCATAAATATACATAAAATTAACACTATATTCTATACCATCTTCATGATTTGTTTTATTAATATATGGTGTTCTAAATGAACTTATTTTTTTCTCACAAATACTATTTTCTAAATTCATATTACAAGCTTCCATAAAACCATCAATTCGATATATTAATGTTTTACTATTTAATTCTTCTATATGATATGTATCTATTAATTCTTTACAATAACTATATTTTTCCATGTCCCCCTCCAAATGCTTATTATAATATGTTAATAAACCACTTTTGTCAAGTATAGGCCTTCTGAATGAGCTGTAATACTAGCCATTCTTCGATCATGAGATTCTAGTATTTTAGGAATATCCGAACCTTTCTTTTTACCCTCACCGACTCTTATCAAGTAACCGACCATATTTCTTATTTGATATTTAATAAATCCATTACCTCGGAAAGTAAAAGTAACTATTCCATTCTGTTCAGTAATACTTGCATAATTAATGGTTCGAACATAGTTTTCTCTTTTATCTTTAGTTGGAGTAAAAGATTCAAAGTCATGTGTACCAGCAAAGTATTTAATGGCTTCTTTCATTTTATCTATATCTAGTTTCTTACAATATTGATAAACATAGTTTCTTCTTATTGGATTATATTCACCAATATTAAGAAGATACTGATATTCCTTTTCTTTAACATTATATCTTGCATGAAATTCATTATCTACTACTTCGGTTTTAATAACATGAATATCTTCTGGTAACTTAGAATTCATTGCTCTCATTAATTTATATGGTGTTATTTTAACATTTAAATCTACATGAGCAGTTTGATATAAAGCATGAACACCTTTATCAGTTCTACCACTGCTATTAATAATAGTATCTTTACCATCATTTATTTCTTTTAAAGCTTTTTCCATTTCATCTTGAATAGTTCTTAAACCATTTTGTCTTTGATATCCATTAAAATTAGTTCCATCATAAGAAAATGTAATTAAATATCTCATTATCCTACCCATATTGCCAAAAATAATATAACTAAATGCACAGTTAAATAAATAGCTATAATATTATTTGACCCTTTCTTTTTCTTTTTATTAACAAATCTTAAATATTCTTTTTTACTTGGTTTTTCTACAGTTTCACTTTCATAGTTCGTATCTAAATAATAGAACGCATAATCAATCATCAACATTACTTTAAATAATGCATAACCATCTAATAAATAACATATACCAAGTATAACTATAGATATAACAATAAGTTCGATATTTCTAAAACTCTTTTCACATAATGCAAACATACAATAAGCAAAAAATAGAATCATTAATGTTTTAATACTATCTACTACATATATTGTTATAGCAAAACTAATTAAACATAATAATCGATAAATCATATTTATTCTACTTTTGGGAAACATTTCGATACACATCCTTTATTAAGTCTCTTATATCACTTGAATATTTAAGTTTAATATTCTTTGCTTTAGCTAGTTCCACAAACTTAACTATATCTGGCATTTCAACATCATATTTCTTTAATAATTTCTTATTACTGATATCATTAATATCACCATAATAATAGTCTTTACTATTAACAAATAATATCTTCTTACAAAGTGAATAAATAACATTACTATCATTACTACTAATAAGAATTGTTTTATTATCTTTAACTAATTTATTTAACAACAAAACAATCTTTTTCTTATTATCATAATCTAAATCTTGAAATGGTTCATTAATAATATTTATCTTTTTATCACTTATAATTAATAAGATATACTTTAATAATGTTTGTTCACTATGTGATAATTCACAAATCTTTTTATTTAATGTCTCTTCCCCAAAATTATATTCTTTTATTAAATCTAATACTTTATTATCATCAATATCTAATAAACTATATACTTTTTTATTACTAACACTAACTCTTTTATCTAAATAATAGATATTATCTCCTTCAAGTGATGAAATAAACTTTTCACTATTCTTTCCCATCACACCAATTATCGTCTTAGAATCAATAGTTATATTATATTTTTTATTTTGAAATACTATGGCCATATATCATCAACCATCTCTTTCATATCACTATACTCTTTATTAACTAAGTTATACATCTTTAATTTAACAGATAAATCAGTCATTAATGGTATTTCTAAATTATGTTCATAAAAGAACTTATCATCTTTAAAGATATCACTAGGGACATATTCACCTACTATTTTATATTTATCTAAAAGAATTAATTTATCACTAAAGCTAGCTTCTTCAAGTGAACTAGTAAAATTAATAATTGTCATTTCTTCAGTAAGTTTTTTTAATACTTTAATTATTCTTTCTTTCATTTTTCTAGGAAATGTATTTAATACACTATCAATTAGTAATACTTTTGGTTTATGAAGAATAGCTATCATGATTAATAATAATTGCTTTTCATACTCATTTAACTCATTAATCTTTTCATCTATAAAATTACTTGCATCAAATAAATCAAGAACATCTTTAACTCGGTCAATACTTCTACTCTTACTATAACATAGATTATGTAATGGATATGTCATTTCATCAGAAACCGAATTAAAAATAAAACTATCTTTATTAACGCGTTCAACAATGCCAAAATTAATAATATAATCGTGTATATTATCGCTATTCAAATCAATATCACCACAATAAACCATATCATTTGACGGGATAATACCAGATATCAATTTAAAAAGTGTTGTTTTACCACTATTATTAGAACCAATTATTGAATAAAAGGTTTTATCTTCAAAAGAAAGATTAACTTCATCAAAATCTTTATATGATAAATCAATTGTTTCAAGTATTTTCACCATAACTACCCTCTAATATAATTATATAAAAAAATAGTAAAAAAAAATAGATGTTACATCTATTTTTGACTTAATAAATCAACTATTTCTTTTTCAGTAGTATATGATTTAGTAATATTACTACCTTTAATAACTAAAAGAGTTGGTCCACCAAACTTTAATTTATTTAGATCATTTGACACTTCAGTCTTTTCTCCAATAAAGTTTGTATTAAATCCTGAAGATAAATCTAATAAATATAATGTTTTAGAACCTGAATAGTTACTAGCTAAAGCAGCATAGAAAGCATCATTCTTTTCTTGCATATCGTAAGCAAGTACTAAATACTCATTTTCTTCTTTACCAAGCATAGTACCAGCCATTACCATCTGAGAATCTATTTCAGTAGTTTTCTTATTGTCCTTAGTAAATACTTTCCAATTACCATTAAGGATATTTATTCCAACATAAGCAAGACCAATAAATAATGCGACACCTAAAGCTATTTTAAAAACATTATATACTTCTTTATCATCTTTAAATAAAGTAGCTACTTCTTTTTGTTGTTGTTTTAATTTTTTTTGTTCTTTTAACATTTGTTTCTTATTCATAGTTCACCTCAATTGACTAAAATAGTATAGCATAAATTATGCAAAAAACAAAGATTTATATGTCAAGGCATGTTGTTTTATTTTAGAAAAACTATTTTTTATATCATTAATATCTTTATCTAATAAAATACTTATTTCTTCTTTACTATAACCATTATAAAATAGTTCAAAAATATAAGATAATATAGCAGGCATAGAATTCTTAAATATTATTAATTCACTATCCATATTTCTAATACTATTATCACCAGGAAATAAATCTAAATATCTAACGTTAGTATTAGGTACCATAATATCATAAGATAAAGCTTTATTTAATACTTCTCTTTTGTTAGTAGTATTTATTCTAATATTATTGATTATTGTATTATTAAGAGCTTGTTTAAAATAAGTATAAAACATGGATTGATTATAAGTATCATATCTACTAGATGTATTATAAAGAGTAATATATCCAATTTGCATTAAATCTTCTAATTCATAACCAAATTTTTTAAAGAATTTAGCATACTCTTTAACTATTTTATATATTAGTGGTTTATATTTTTGAAGTAATATATCAAAATTACTTTCATTATTATCACAAACCATATACAATATTTCATAATCATTCATGTCTTTATACATTTATTTCTTTACCATTTCATAGATTAATATCCCAGTAGCTACTGATGCATTTAAACTATTTACCTTTCCATACATTGGGATACTAACTATATAATCACATGATTCTTGAACTAATCTTGCTAGTCCATTGCCTTCATTACCAATAACTAAACATGATTTATCTGAGAATGTTACACTATGGAAATCTTCTCCATCCATATCTGCACCATATATCCAGAAACCTTTTTTCTTTAAATACTTAATCGTATTACTCAAATTAGTTACTTGGCATATTTTAACATCAAATAAAGTTCCAACACTAGTCTTCATAACTGTTTCATTTACTGAAACTGATCTATTAAGTGGAAGTATAATTCCATCTACTCCGCTAGCTTCAACCGTTCTAACTATAGCACCTAAGTTATGTGGATCTTCTAAGTGATCCAAAATAACTATTTTACAAGACTCTTTATTTCCAATAATATCATCAATAGAACAATAGTTATAATCCCCTGTCTCTAATATTACACCTTGATGATTATTTTTGGCAATAGCATCCATTTTGGTCTTTTCATAGTATTCTACTGGTATATTTCTTTTTTTAATTAAAGACGAAATATCATTTTCATTAAAGTTCTTTTGTAAAATAGCTTTTTTAATACCATTATTTTTTTTGAAATTTTTTAATATTTCTTTTACATTATTACGTCCTGATACTATCATACTACCTCCAACAACGATTATAACACTCTTTTTTATAAATAAAAACTACATATTTCTATGTAGTTAATACTATTTTATTATATAAGGGTCTGTTGCTGTACCTGTTCCACTAACGATAGGTGTTCCATGTTTAAGTGAAATAGCAGGACGAATACCATAAGAACTATACATATTGCCATAGTTCATGTAACCATAACCATACATAAGAAGTTGAATGGCACTACTGTAGTAGAAAGAGTGAGGAGACATAGTCCAATAATCATCTCCACTATTTAAATAATTTGTTTCGTTATTTGCAAAACTTCCTCCGGCTAAATTTATTTCATCACTTGATAACATGGCTACTGGATATTGTAATTTTTGATTTCCGGCTTTATTTTTCCATGTGAATGAATCATTCTTACTACATGTTAAGCTTGGTGTTCCATATAATAATCTTTCGTATGTGGAATAATATAAATAAACATTTTCAGGATCTCCATCAACTTTCCATCCGTTATCGTTTACGCTTCCAAGGCCTCGATCATTACACCATACTGTATCTTCTAATTGGTTTGTTACTGTATTCATTTGACTTGCATACCACGTTTCTATTTTATCTTTAGCATTTGAATTAGTTGTATTCGTTTGCATTTCAGCAATAGCATCATTTATTCCTTTTCCATTTTGTAATATTATGTAATATGTATTGTCATCAAGTGTTGTACTTCCTGACCAATAATATACATATCTTAAATCCGTACATGTTGCTATTGCACTACTGGAATTACAGCTATAATGATGTGTTGCATCAGGAGATGTATTAGTTGCATCAACTAATGTATAATTTGTTCCATCCCATGTGAAACTACTTCCAAATTTTGTTCCACTTGTCCAATTACTATTGGCATATTCATACACTGTTCCCCACATATAACCATTATATGCTGGAGATTTATATAAATTATCACCTGAATAACTAAAAGTATTTGTATCAGTTCCACTTATATTTAGCGTTATTTGCGAACTTGCTCCAGTATTATCACATTTATTATTCTCGGAATAAACTCCATTATATATAAGTTTTACTCCCCCAGTATCAGTTGTTATTACAGCTTTCCAGCATTTGTTATTGAAAACAACATTATTATCAGAAACATCTCCTCGATAATACATTATTGGATAAGCATCATTTTCTGTTCCAGCTCTTGTATATACACCTTTACCATTATCTATTACATTATCGTTATCGGAATCTCCAGAAATTTTACTAAAATCAATTCCAGATGAATTGGTTACATATGTACTTGCAATGTTATCCATAACTGTCGTTTTTTTCATTATTTCTTCAAGTGAACCTTTTACCCATATTCCTTCATTGGCTTCTATTTTCACTTTAAATGATAATCCACTACTTTGTAATGCATTCCATTCTGTAGTAGTAATTACTGTTTTTCCTTCTGCCATAGAATTAGTTGTTCCCATATTATCTGATTCACTACCATCATAGGTATCTGATATAAGTATTTTATCTTTATCAAAATATGCTTTTATTGTGATACTTCCATCTACTCCCTCAGCTTGTCCATTAGTTGTATTCTTCTTAATGAAACCTACTAATAGCATTTGGTCTCCTACTAATGTATCACCTGCTAGTTGTTTATAAATATTAGCGTTTTTTGAGTCTCTTGCTGTAAAATAATTATCATTTTCTGTACCTAATCCATCTACTTCTATATCTAGACTTATTGGAACTAGCGTTCCATTTGATGTATATATACTAGAATTAACACTAGATACTAAGTATTCTATACCATCAGCATAGTCAGTATCTCCCTCTATTTCAATAACTACTTCATCTACATTATTAGTATCTGTATCAATAGTTGTTTTATCTATTGGAAATGCATTAGTTAAATTAATAGTCTCTGTTTGTCTTGTTACAAAGCTAATTCTACCTACTTTAATAGTATTTGCACTTCCTGTTCTTGTATAATTAAAAAAAGCATATGTTGTTGTGCCTAATAATAACGTTAATATAAATGCTCCTATTACAATAAACATTTGTTTTTTGGTCTTTATCATAAACACCTCTAGTATATCTTAATTATAGCATAACAAAAAAGAAAATTCTATACTAAAATCTTCTTCATTATTTCATTAATTCTATCTTCTTTATTCTCTAATTTTAAATAACCAATTAAAGCTTCTAAACCAGTTGCATATTTGTATGTAACTATATCACAGTTTCTTGGATGTGATACACTTTTGTGATTCCTTGCTCTTTTTATTATTTCTAGTTCTTCATCATTAAAGAAGTTTTTATCAATAAGTTTTTTAACAAATTCACATTGTGCTTTGGCACTAGAATATTTAATTGATTCTGTTTGCAAATCATTAACATTAGCTATACCCGAATTAATTAAATAAATTCTAACATAATCTTCATAAATAGTATCACCTAAATAAGCTAATACTAAACTATTTATTTCTTTAGTCATCGATTATCTCTTCCTGAAAATATTAAGATATATCGAAGTATTTCCGCTAGTGTAGAAAGAACTCCAGCTACATAAGTTAAAGCAGCTGATGTTAACATCTTTTTAGCTCCACTATGTTCATCATCATCAACTATTCCATATTCTTTAATAAGTTTTAAAGCACGACTAGAGGCATTAAATTCTACTGGTAATGTAACTAATTGAAATAATAAAATTATTACTTCAAAAGCAATACCTACCCACATTAATTTAGCAAGACTTAATATAATACCTAATACAATAGCTAAATAACCTATCTTAGTAGAAAAGTTAACTAACGGAACTATTTTATTTCTAAAACGAAGAAAAGCATATCCATTCTTATCTTGTATTGCATGACCACATTCATGAGATGCAACTGATACTGCCGCAATAGTTTGACCATGATATATATCATGAGATAATTTAACTACTTTCTTACTAGGATCATAGTGATCAGTTAATTCACCTTGAACTTCTAATATTAATACTTTACTTAAACCATTCTTATCTAATATTTCACGAGCAACATCAAATCCACTTTTCTTACTCTTAACTGATACTTGTTTATATTTATTATAATTTGCACTAATATAAGCTTGTGCACCACCTGTTATTAACATTGCAACAACAATTATTATTATTGATACTAAATCCATGATTCACCTCGTAATTAATATATAATAAATATAGAAAATAGTCAATCATCATGCTATACTATTATAGTAGGTGAAATATGAATAAAAAGGTCCTAATAATTATTGGTATTATTATCGTAATAGCCGTTATTCTTATATATAACAAATCCTATGTTGATAACTATAATTTTAAATTGAATGGTAGTGAAACAATATATTTAAATATTGGTGATAAATGGGATGATCCAGGTTATATAGTTGATAATGATAAAAATATTATTGTAAATAATAATATTGATTATAGTAAAGTTGGTAATTACCAGGTAACATATAATTTAAAAATATTCTTATTTAGTAAAACATTAACTAGAAATGTTAATATAGTTAATGAAAATCAAGCTACTAACTTTACTTTATCTATTAAAGGAGATAATCCATATTATTTAATGAAAGATAATACTTATGAAGAACCAGGTATTTACTCTCATGATGAAATAGATGGTGATTTATCAAGTAAAGTACAAGTAACTAATAATATTAACAATACTATTGATGGTACATATGAAATTAAATATCAAATAAAAAACACTAATGGTATTACAAAAATAGTTTCGAGAAAAGTAATTGTTTATTCACTTAATTTTAAAGGTAAATTAAAAACTAATGAACCAAGTCAAACTAATGATATATTATTAAAGATCAATGATAGTAATTATAGTCATACTATTTTACCAGATGGTAGTAAATCAAACGAAAGAAATATAACATTTAATGTTAATGAAAACAAAAAATATTCATTCATAATCTATGATATTAATAATAATTCAATTAATTATGATATTGATGTTAAAAATATTGATAATGAAAAACCTACTGGTACATGTATTTTATCATTATTAGATACTAGTGGTGAGGTTACAGTAGATGCAAAAGATAATAATGAAATACAAGGATTTATTTATCAATATGGTAATAATAAAACTGAACTAATGACTAGCAATAAATATACTATTAAAACAATGGATAACACTGCTTCTGTAACTATTTATGATACTGCTAATAACACTAATACAATAAATTGCAAATCTATAGATAATGCAACTAAGTTAAAGAGATCATATACATTAGAAACATACAAATATAATGGTACTAATAAGAAATATTGGTTCTATCAACCAAAGATATCAAAAAGAGATAAAGTACCATTAGTAATATATTTCCATGGTGCAGGTGGTGGTGGTAATGTTAATAATGTTAATAATATTGCGATACCAAAAAATCTTAAAGATGGAAAAGATTTTCCATATTATGTAGTAGCACCTCATAATGGAACACAAGAAGACTTTGTTTTATCATTGATTGATTATTTAGTTAAAAATTATAATATTGATACTAGTAGAATAGTTTTATCTGGCGGATCTATGGGTTCACCACCAGCAATTAGAATAGCTGGTAATAATCCACATAAATTCTCTTGTGTAGTAATTATTTCATCTTATTCAGAAACACCTAATGTTAGTATTGATCAAGCTAAACAAGTACCAATATGGTTCTTCCAAGGAACAGCAGATATGTATAGTAAAGTAGAAAACTATGTTAAAAAGATAAATGATGCTGGTGGTAATGCTAAATTAACTTCATATAAAGGTGGACATGATGCACCAGTAGATGCCTTCTTACGAGAAGATTTAACTAATTGGATATTGAATAATAAAGCAAAATAAAAACTCCAAAAATGGAGTTTTTTTTTATGGATTAGTTGCACTAGTATCAATAACATATGGAGTATTGTAAGTACCATCTCCACTAGAGATTTCTACGCCAGGTTTGAGAACAATGGCGGGACGCAAGCCGCGAGAAGTTTGGACATTATTGCGGCTACTAGAACCCGAAGTAGAGACATAGCGACCATTCGCAGCGCTAGCGCCGAAATGGCCAGTCGAGTCAAGCCACCAATTTTGATCCGTTCTTGCATATCCTGAATACATCATTGCACTTTCAGCCTCCGTTAATAAACCTATTGGATATGTTAACTCTGCTTTAGAATTGGTTACGGCATATCTATCAGTTACATTAGAGCATCCTAGTGTTGCATTTGCTTTTGATGGACTGTTATAATATTTAAACTCTAAATAACTTGTTCCAATTGTATTTCCGTTTGGTGCCCATCCTCCTAATGATGTAATACTTCTATCATTACAATATACTGAATTATTATCCAAGTAGTTTCCAAGTGATGATAAATTGCTTCCATACCAACTATCTATTACTCCCTTTATTGCCGAATTATATTTATTTACCAAACTTGAACCTGAATTATCTTTGTTTAACATTTTTTGTAAAGCATCCTCTACTTTTTCATTATTTGTTAGTTCTATGTAGCTTGGTTGTACACTACTTGTATAATATACATAATATATAGGATTATTAACACCACATGTGTTATTAACTTCATCATAATTATCAAAACAGGTATAATGGGTATTATTGATTGTATTATACTGAACTCTCCAATCATAAATATCTCCACTAATTGTTTTACTTGTATCATATTTGTATTCGTGTGTAGTAGCATCATATATTACATCATTAGCAAATTTATATGTATAATTTAATATATAATGAGCTTCCGTATCATAATCCGTAGAATATATATATCTTACTATTGTACATGAAGTGCTAGTAAAATCATCACAAACATAAATGTTTGTATATCCACCTGTATCAAATGTGGTATACCAATCAGCTAATTTAAATGTTTTAGTTAAGGAACTAGTATTATTTCCATCCATTAAGGTATATGTATTACCAACTTTTTTTACACTCGTTCCGTAATGCCATGTTACTGTTTTATCCTTCGTTTCGTTATTTGATAATTCAATACCTGGCGCATCAGAGCCAGTCGAATTATCTAAGATATAATAAACACTATAACAAGAGGTAGATGTATTAGAACCACCAGTATTAATAAGACCATTAGCACAAGTGTACATGCCTTTAGCATTACCTCTTATATCAGACCATGATAAAGTTGTTGTTGGAGTAACACCATTCAATTTTAATTCATAGTGATCAGTTACCCATATCACTGTATCTCCATAATACCGACTATAGTTACCCATATTCATTCTACCTATTACAAAAGAAGTTTCACTATTCAAATTTCTTTTAAAAGTATATACGTCATTATACATATAACCAACTAATGCTGGACTATCATCATATGCATTAAATGAAGATGTTCCAATTTGTGAATAATGTGCATTTGTACCTATGGTATATTTTTCAGTACTCGCTTGCGTATTACTTTGATAATGCCCTACATAATAAAGAACCGTACATGTTGTAGCATCCCCAGTTGGTGAACTTGATGTTCCACATACATACTTACCGATTAGATTTTGATACGTTGAATCACTCCATGTGTAAGTGTTTGTATCAATTAACCTAAATTTATTAGTTCCACCATCATTAAATATCTCAAAACTATCTCCATATATTTTACTTCCAGATATCGTTGTTTTTTGTTTTCCAGTTGTTCCAACAACCCCTATTGATGATGGTCTTGGATTAGAACTATAATTAGCGGTATCTGCATCACTTGGACACTTGTTATTTGCTGTTTTTGGTCCATTATAAACAAGTTTTACTCCTCCATCAGCGGTTGTTCTTACAATTTGCCAACAATAGTCACCAAATATTACATTAGCATTTTGTTCTGCATCACTATTACGATCAGTTGATGTAGTTGTATAGAAACATACATCCTCGTTTCCACTTCCATCTGGTGTATCCATAGCTGGTCCATTTTGTGTAGCATTATATTTTTGTACATATGTAATAGCTGAGTCATTACATAAACTCATAATCTTACTTTTTAATGTATGCGCTACTTTTGCTGTTAATACTGTATCACTTGTAAATGTGATAGTATCTCCAAATTGATAATCATTTGTATTATCTGTCCATCCTTGAAAATCAGGATTATCTAATACTTGTGAGATATAATTGGTTTCATTGTAGTATACATTTTGTGTTCCTACTGTTGTATTATTATCATCTTTATAAGTTATTACTGCTTGAACTTTCTTATCTGGTTCTCTAAAGTCACTATTTATTAATGTATATGGATCTACTTGTGTTCCTGAACCACCATTTATTTTAACTGTTTTAGCTAAATAAACATTCTTTCCATCTGTTGATACAGAAGTTATTAAATCACCATCATCATGTAGTCCTAATGTAGAATCATATTTATTAGAATTAGTTCTACTTGTTGCATTAGTGTAATCACTTTGTTTTGTTAATACTAATCTATTATCTTCTACTTTTACTATTTGCCATTTTTCACATGTATTATTATTACAATTAAAGTTAACATATTTTCCAGTTAAATTACTTGTATTTGCTGCTACTGGTCCAAGGTATTTTATCTCTGGTGTTAGTTCTCCTACAAATGTAGTCTCACTTCCTGAATAAGTTGACTTAGGCCATAATCTTACTTCAACGTTTATTACTTCATTTCCCATTATGGCTGATTCTAATATAACACCATTACTTGGTACATCTCCTATTTCTTGTATTGCTCCATTTACTATTAATGCATACCTCATATCAGTTAGATTTAGTCCGCTTGTTCTTGTTAGAGTTAGTTTTACTCTTCCATCAATAGCTGTTTGATTTGTTATTGTTACACTTTTTGAAAATTCTAATAATCCTTCCCCATCTGTTGTTGGTGCTGATAAATTAGATGCTAATATACTTCTATCTGTGAAATTGATCGTTAAAGCAGCTGTTGTTATACTTCCACTAGCTATCTTTTTATTTTGTACAAAGAAAGTGTAGCCATAAGTTATTCCACCTATTAGAAGAATAGCCAAAACAAATACATAAGCATATTTAGCTAAAAATTCTTTAGTTAATATTTTATTTTTTCGTTTAGGTTCAAACTCTTGCATATTCTTACCTACCTTACCATTCTTATTGTATCAAAATTATATTTTTTTGTAAATAAAAAGCGCTATTAAGCGCTTATTTCATATGTAGTTCCATCTCTTGTATCTTTAAGAATTATTCCCATAGATTGTAAGTTATTTCTTATTTCATCCGCTTTAGCATAATCTTTATTAGCTTTAGCTTGATTTCTTTCTTCAATTAACTTATTTATTTCTTCTTCACTAATCTTTAATTCTTTTTTATCTTCTTTCGATAAATCTAATGATAATACTGTATCAAATTCATTAATTAATTTATATTTAGTATAATCATTCATATCACTTTTTAATACATCATATATTGTTGTTAAAGCAAGTGATGTATTTAAGTTATTATCCATTGCTTCCTTAAACTCGTGTTTATATTTTTCATAATCACTTGATAAAGTATCTGCTTCTTTATTTAGCTTTAATACTTTATTTTTTAATTTTAAGTAAGCGTTTTCTGCTTGATCCAAGTTTTCATATGAGAATAATAATGGTTTTTGAAAATGACTTGATAATACCATATAACGATATGATAATGGATTATAACCACGTTTAATTAATGTATCAACTACTAAGGCATCACCATTACTTTTACTCATTTTACCATTAACATCATTAAGGTATTCTGCATGGAACCAATAATTACACCATTTATGACCTAAATAAGACTCACTTTGTGCTATTTCGTTAGTATGATGTGGGAATATATTATCTACACCACCACAGTGGATATCTAAATATTCTCCCAAGTATTTCATTGATATACAAGAACATTCAATATGCCAACCAGGGTAACCTAATCCCCAAGGTGATTCCCATTTAAGTTCTTGATCATCAAATTTAGATTTAGTAAACCAAAGAACAAAGTCTGCTCTATTCTTCTTATTATCATCTTTTTCTACATCTTCTCTTACACCATCAATTAATTCATCAACATTATGGTTAGTTAAACAATAATAGTTATCTAATTTAGATGTATCAAAGTAAACATTACCACCTCTTGTATATGCATAACCTGTATCTAGAAGTTTAGTAATTACTTTAATATATTCATCTATTTGAGTAGTAGCTGGAACTAATGTATCTGGTTTTCTAATATTTAGTTTAGCTGCATCTTCAAAGAATTTATCTGTATAAAATTTAGCTATATCCATAACAGATTTATGTTCTTTTTTAGCACTATTAACCATTTTATCAGTACCATCATCAGAGTCGCCTGTTAAATGTCCAACATCAGTTATATTCATAACACGATCTACTTTATATCCATAGTATCTTAAGTATTTCTCTAAAACATCTTCACAGATATAAGTACGTAAATTACCAATATGAGCAAAATGATATACAGTAGGTCCACAAGTATACATCTTAACTACTCCATCTTCATTAGGAACAAATTCTTCTACTTTTCTTGTCAATGTATTATAAAACTTCATAAATACCTCCACTTATCGTTATTATACAATAAAGTTTATGAAAAACAAATAGAAATATTATTTTTTATTATGAGCTGCTTTAATTAATCCATCAAATAAAGGACCTGGTCTATTAGGACGTGATTTAAATTCTGGATGAAATTGACAAGCTACAAAATAATCATTTTTTGGTATTTCAACTATTTCTACTAAATCAAGTTCAGGATTAACTCCAACTGTTACTAAACCTTTCTTTTCTAACATATCACGATAATCATTATTATATTCAAAACGATGACGATGTCTTTCATAAATAATATCTTCTTTATATAAATCATATGCTTTACTATCTTTATTCAACCTACAACTAAATCTACCTAGACGCATTGTACCACCAAGATTTTTAATCTTTTTTTGTTCTTCCATAATAGCTATTACAGGATTAATTGTTTTATCATCAAATTCTTCAGAATTAGCGTCAGATAATTTTAATACATCTCTTGCATATTCAATAACAGATAATTGCATACCAAGACATATTCCTAAGAATGGGATATTCTTTTCTCTAGCATATTTAATTGCTATTATCATTCCTTCGACACCACGATTACCAAATCCACCTGGTACAACTATTGCTTTATATTTTTTTAGTGTACTGGCTACATTCTTTTCGGTAATTAGTGATGAATCAACAACATCAACGTGTACTTTAACATTGTTTTTATAACCTGCATGCTTTAAACTTTCAATAACTGAAATATAAGAGTCTTCTAACTTAGTATATTTACCAACTAAGCAAACATCCATTTCTTCTTTGTTTTTTCTTATATTTTTAATCATTTTCTCCCATTCTTTATTATTTGGAACAAAACTATCTAATTTTAAATGATTACAAGCTTCCATACCTAGTCCTGCTTCTTCAAGAAGTAATGGTATGGCATAAAGATTATCAGCAGTTAAATTCTCGATTACGCTAGACTTTCTAACGTTACAGAATAATGCTAGTTTCTCTTTCATATCATCTTCAATAGGAATATCTGTTCGACATACTAAAATATTAGGTTGTATTCCCAAACTCTGTAATTCTTTAACAGAATGTTGCGTTGGTTTAGTTTTTACTTCATTAGATCCAGATATAAATGGTAAAAGAGTTACATGAATATAAAGTACATCTTCTCTATTCTTTTCAAGTCCTACTTGTCTTATAGCTTCTATCATTGATAAACCTTCAATATCACCAATAGTACCACCTATTTCTGTAATAATAATATCTACATCAGTATTTTCAAAACTATATATTTTCTCTTTTATTTCATTAGTTATATGGGGAATAACTTGAACCGTTTTACCAAGATATTCTCCACGTCTCTCTTTTTCTATCACATCAGAGTATATTTTACCCATTGAAACACTGGAATTCTTCGTTAAATTCTCGTCAATAAATCTTTCATAATGCCCTAAATCAAGATCAGTTTCACCACCATCTTCAGTTACAAATACTTCACCATGTTCATGAGGACTCATAGTTCCTGGATCAACATTAATATATGGATCAAACTTTTGCATCGTTACTTTATATCCACGATTTTTAAGTAATCGACCAAGAGAAGCTGCTGTTATTCCTTTCCCTAAACCTGACACTACTCCACCTGTTACAAACACATATTTTTTACTCATATTTTCCTCCTAAAAACAAAAAAAGATTTAAAAAATTGGCCCAAAGGGGTTTTTTTTAAATCTATCATATGTATTAATTTTATCACTAACAAAATATCAAGACAATATCTTTGTTTAAATTTTTACAATTTTTTAAATAAAAAGTATGATTGTTTTAATCATACTTTAATTATTATTAATTTGATGGATATCCCCTTGAATAATTAGAACATGTAAGTTTGTTAGCTCCGCTTATTGCATATGGATATTTACTATTACATGAATTAAACCATTGACATGATTCTCTTTTAGATGATGTACAACAACACTTACCACTTATTGTATCTTGACCTGGTGTTGGAGTAGATCTTACTACATAAGATGAACATGTTTTTTCTGTAGCCCCAGGTACTTCTATTGGTACAGCTGAATTACATGATGTTATCCATGTACATTGTAAATAACCTTTAGAACAGCAACATTTCTTTGAAGGTGCTGGCTTTGTTGATGTTATTTTCTTTTTAACAAATACTTTAACTGGACAGTCTTTAGTAGCACCATTTTTACCAACTACAGTAATTGTATCCGTTGTTACTGATACGTCACCATTATAAGTCTTACAATAATATAATTGTCTACATGATGGACATC
>JAEEGL010681400.1_pt1 | contig 17572 bp, 12 predicted proteins | sample 9134231 | NCBI WGS metagenome assembly JAEEGL01 (sample SAMN16246548, study PRJNA631951) | gut metagenome | biome: gut microbiome; feature: rumen; material: fiber-attached | host: Bos | place: Iran: Karaj | collected 2018-10 | reverse complement strand
GGGTATTTCTGCATTTTGCCTGCCAGTTTCCCGGCGGCAAACTGTAACGTAAGGCCGAAAGAAGCGCTGTCAAGTGGGGGTGAGAAAAAATATCTCAAAAAGAATCGGTTGCAATGGCAGGAATTGCTGAGTTATGAGAATCGATTTAGCAGGAAACATAAGTTAGCAGCGCAAAATAGTATTTGCCTCTAACCTCGTTAGTAGGTAAAAAGTTACCTAAGGCTGTTCTGCTAATCTTAAGCAGCAGGCTTAAACATAGTTCGGAGTTTCATTAATACTGGGGTGGGGAATTTGCGAACTCGGTTGGATACTATCAATGAATAATAATAGAAAATTATTACTTAGTATTATTGCTCTCCTCTTATCTTCCTGCTGCGGTGGGTACGCTACTTGTATCAGCGGAGTAGCCATAGTTAATCTCGTTGATTGTGATGGCAATAAGCTAGGTGACCAAGAGGATGAGCTAATCGTTTACAGCCAGCCATTTACCAGCACCATAAAGAGAAACGAACACACCGGAGAACTAAGGCTCTTTAATAACAGCAACATCAGTGAAGGAACCTATAATGCGGTGATAAAAAGAGGAGATAAGGAACTTGCCGCTTTTGAATTAACTTGGGAGCGCGACCACTGTGGTGTACCCGTTGAGTATGTTTATACCGTGGCTATTTGCGAAGAAGCCCCTAAACCGCTGGAAAAGAGCATAAATGATTCCTGTGCGGGAAGAAGTAAAGCTGCGGGTGGCTAGAGCACTTTTATCGAATAGCGGCATGAGCTGTAAAAATGGGCGCAAAAGCCACAATATCACTTGAAATACGCCCTATTATTGCCTAAAATACCCCCCGGATTTTTTGCCCAGGCCGAGGAGGTCCTTTGATGAACGTTGTTTTTTTGTCGCCCAGTTTTCCCCCTAATTATTATCAGTTTTGCACCGCTTTAAAACGGGCCGGCGCCAATGTGCTGGCTGTGGGCGATGCGCCTTATGATTCGCTGCGCCCGGAGCTCAAAGAGGCTCTCACCGAGTATTATTATGAGCCTAATATGGTGGATTATGATGCCCTTATGCGGGCTATCGGTTACCTCACCTACCGCCACGGCCATATCGACCGCATCGATTCCAACAATGAATTCTGGATGGGCGAAGAGGCGGAAATCCGCCAGGATTTCAATATTTTTGGCCAAAAGCCGGCCGATGTGGCCATTAACCGCCACAAAATGGGCATGAAACGGGTTTACCAGGCCAATAATATTCCCTGTGCCGCCGGGGAGATGATTGAATCGGAAGAGGGGCTTAGAGCTTTTATAAAGAAAAACGGCTATCCCGTTATTTTAAAGCCCGATTTGGGGGTAGGGGCTGCGGCCACTTACAAAGTGAACAACGAAGAGGAACTAGCGGAAATTATGCCACTTATTCCCGATGGTTACATGGTGGAAAGCTGCCTTTTCGGCAATTTGGTGAGCTTTGACGGCCTCACTGATCGCGAAGGCAATATTATGTTTTACACCAGCCACAATTTTAATAACGGCATTATGGAAGTGGTTACCGGCCACACCTCCATGCACTATTATTCTTCGCGGGAGATTCCCGAAGCGCTCAAAAAAGTGGGTTTTGCTACAGTTAAGGCTTTTGGCATTAAAGAGCGCTTCTTCCACCTGGAATTTTTTGAAAATAAAGGCCAGTATTTTGGTCTCGAGGTTAATATCCGTACTCCCGGCGGCTTTACCACCGACATGATGAACTGGGCCTGCGATTTCAATGTTTATCAAATCTGGGCCGACTTATTAGTTAATAATGTCAATAAGATAGAATATGAGCGTCGCTACCATGTGGCCCACGCCTCGCGCCGCTACGGCTTTAATTATCGCTATTCTCACGAAGAGATAATTGCCATGCTGGGCGATATGTGTATCACCGCTATGGAAGTGCCGGTGGCTCTTTCCGGTGCCATGGGCGATTTTGTCTATATGATTCGCCACCCGGAACTTCCGGTTTTAAAAGAGGCTATTGCCAAAATCGAAGAGTGCTGGGACTAATCTTTAAGTGAGGTTTTAGGATGAATATTATCTTTCTTTCCCCTAATTTTCCCCCCAACTGGGTGGGGTTTTGTAAAGCCTTGAAAGAGGCCGGGGCCAATGTTCTCGCTATTGGTGATTCCTCTTATGATGAGCTGCGCCAGGAAGTTAAGGAGAATATCAGCGACTATTTCCAGGTGACCAATATGCTGAATTTAGATGCCATGGTGCGGGCTACCGGCTATTTTATCCACCGCTGTGGACGTATAAAACATATCGAGTCGCTCACCGAGCACTGGCTGGGTATTGAAGCCGAGCTTAGGCGCATGTTTAATATTCCCGGCCCAACAGTGGAAGATCAAGCCATTTCGCGCAGCAAGATGGGCATGAAAAAGGTCTTTCAAAAGCACAAAATCCCCTGTAGCCCGGGTTATCTGGTTAATTCCCAAGAAGATGTGGAGAGCCATCTGGAAGAGTTCGGCCTGCCCATCGTCTTAAAGCCGGATATCGGTGTTGGGGCCCAGGCCACTTATAAAATTGTAAGCCGCAGTCAGCTCGATGAAGTAGCCCGCTATGGCCTAAGTAATTATGTGATGGAGCCCTTTGTAAATGGGCAGATTGTCACCTTCGACGGCCTGACTGATAGCACGGGCGAAATAGTTTTCAAAACATCGCATGAATACAATGCCGGCGTGATGGAGATAGTCACCGAGAATCTGCCCATCCATTTTTACTCGGTGCGCGATATCAATCCCAAATTGGAAGAGATGGGGCGCAAAGTTGTCGCCGCTTTTAATTTAAAAGAGCGCTTTTTCCACATTGAGTTTTTTAAACTGGCCCCGGAAAAGTACCAGATTTTAGAGATAAATATCCGCCCACCGGGTGGCTATATTATTGATATGATGAATTATTCGGCCGATATTAATCTTTTTGCCATGTGGGCGGAGATTATGATGGGTCGGAGTGTGGAGCCGCACCTTGAGCGCAAATATTATGTGGCTCATGTGGCGCGGCGCTACCACTTTAATTACCGCTATTCTTATGATGAAATCATGCCCATTATTAAGGATTCTCTGGTCTATTCCTGCGAAATTCCGCCAATTTTTAGCGCCGCTATGGGCAACTTCCTCTATGTAATTCGCCACGAAAACCGTATTGAGCTCGAGGAGCTCATCGCTAAAATCGAAGAGCGGCGCGGCTGAGCGGCCGGCCAGCTGCCATTTAGTTAAGGATTTTCATCTATCTTCGGCAATAAATGCCCATTTTCCCGCTTACTTTCCATATAGCGCCGGTTATAGGGCGTAAGGCCGGTAAAGAGCTGCACCATGGCCTCAACCGGTTGGCCTGCTTCTTCCAACTGTGCTTTTTTTAAGGGATTATTGCTCAAAAGGCGGATTGGCTTGCCTTTAAAAAAATAGCGCAAAACGGCCCCGGCGGCGTGAAAGTCGCGCGAATCTTCGGGCAGGCCCAGCGAGCGGTTGGCCTGGTAAGTATCCTGGCCGTCGTCTTGCAACATATAAGTGATGGCTTTGGCCCAGAGGCCGATGCCCCGCCCCTCATGGCCGGACATATAAACCAAAGCCCCGCCGGTAGCGGCAATCTGCACCAGGGCATCGCTAAGCTGCGGCCCGCACTCGCAGCGCTTGGAACCAAAGACATCGCCGGTGACACAGCAGGAGTGTACGCGCACCAAAGGCGAAGCTAAACTTTCGTAATCTTGGGTAATTAAAACGGAATTTACTGTCATGGAACTTTGTAACAGTTGCCTTAATGCTTCAGCCCCGCCGTTTTGGGCGCGGCTGGCGGCTGCTTGTACTTCTGAGAGCTCGAGTTTGGGCACAAAGGTCCACCAGAGAAATTTGAGCTCCTGGCCGTGGGCGTTTACCGGCAGAGGCACCGGCCCAAGTAGCGAAAAATCGGCCTTTTCCTGGGCCACCGGCGTGCCGCTTTTATCTAAAAAGATGAGCTTGTTTTTGGCGATGAGCTCCTGGCGTATTTTGGGGTCTATATAACTAAACATTTTAAAAAACCTCCGGCTTCTTTATAGCAAGCCGCACTAAATGGTGAAAGGCTTTTTCTTTTCGGCTTCTATAGCGGCTTCTTTATCCTCTAGCTCCTGATATTTAAGCAAAAGAGCTGCAAATATCTCCTCATCTGTGGCCTTTTCCGCCAGGCCGTAGGCTAAGCTTACGGCTCTGTCATTTTCTTGGTGGGCGGCGCGTAGGTCCGGCGGCATAAATTTATTGGTGTAAAGAGTATGATAAGTATTTTGAGAATATTTGCTTCTAACAGCTAAAATTTTTTTTGCACTTTCTCTTATAATTTCTTTGGCTTTTTCAGCTATTTGCGGCCAGGGAAAGGTGTTGTATATCACTTTGGGGCCGTAGCTTAAACGAGTCTCCAGGCGGCAACCGACATAGGCCACCCAAACCATGTGGATATGGCTTGTTAATATGCCAAAATGGTATAAGTCGGCATGGGGAATAACCGAGCCCAAATTACTGGCTATTACCTTAGCATCAATAAAGCCCATCGGAATATAAGCTCTAAGTTCCGATGAGCGCATAGGAATAAATAATGAGCGGGCAGGAATGTAGCGGTCTTCGGCAAATAGTGTCGGCGATGAAGCTTTATCTCTGGTGGCCTTTTTGTTGCTTTTTAATCTACTGTTTTGCACAATAGAAATTCTTTCCTTTATGAGCGGCAAGTTTTGAATTTCGCTGGGTTTTATATCTTTTAACCATAAGCAATAACGGCTTTTCCCGTGTAAAAACTCCTGCGAACCGATATACTGATGAAAAAATTTCTTGGCCTGTGGCTCTTTTTTTATGAAATCCTGATATTCGCCGGCGGTAAAAATAAATCCGCCGCCGTCTGTGGGGCAAGAGCCAACAGTCATTGGCGGTAAATCATTATAAAAAGGCTGCTCTCGCTGTTTGACAATAATATTGGGCAAAGCCAAAAGATAGGCGTTAATATTTTGAACTCTCTTTTTTTCCCCCTGGCTATCAACAAGTTCAGCATATTGATATTTTTTATAACTAAAGCCGATAATAACACAATGAACCCTGGCTACAGCACTGGCTTCACTATTCCAGCGAAAACTTTTATAGGCAAAATTAATAATTATTCCCTTGGCTTGCAAATAATTCCATAAAGGATAAACAGCAATTCCCTGGCAAATAGAATTAGTAGAAACCAAAGCGGCCCTGATATTACTTTTCTCCATAAAATCGGCCGCTTTTTTATACCAGCATGTAACATAATCAAGGTTGCCGAAACCATTAATTCCCTTAAAAACTATTTGTAAATCTTTTTTTTGTTCATTTGTTTGATAGCTTTTTCCTATAAACGGCGGATTGCCAATGATATAATTAATTTTATCTTTGGGCACTACATTATTCCAATTCATTCTTAAAGCATTGCCATGAATAATATTTGATAAACTTGATAATGTCAGAAAATCCAAATGGTTATGAACGATAGCCCTGGTTTTGTTCAGCATTTGGTTTTCGGCAATTAAGAGCGCGGTGCGGGCAACGCTAACGGCAAAACTATTGATTTCAATACCGTAAAACTGCGTAGTTTTTACTTGAATAATAGCTTTATCGGCTGATTTAATTTGCTTAATCGGCATAAGCAAAAGAGTTTCGTTTTCCAGCTCTCTTAGTGACAAATAGGCTGCGGTTAAAAAATTGCCGGCACCGCAGGCCGGATCCAAAAATGTCAAATTTGCCAGTTTTGTTCTAAAATTTTTTAAACGCTTCCGGCGCGTATCAGCTTGTTTTATTAGCCTGATTTCAGCTAGTTCGGCTTTGAGGTCATTAAGAAATAAGGGACCTATTACCTTGTGGATATTTTCCGGCGCCGTATAGTGCATACCATTATTTTGGCGCGTCTTGCGGTTTAAAGTGCTTTCAAAAATTGCCCCAAAAATTGTCGGAGAAATACCAGACCAGTCAAAATCGGCGGCTGCCTTATTTAATAATAAACTTTTCAGCTTTTCGCTAAAAATTGGAATTTCAATCTTCTCTTCGGTAAAAAGGCCGCCCTTAATATGTGGAAAAGCCGCCAGCTTTTTATCAATATCAGGAGCGCGATCTGGCTCTTTTGTCGCCAAAGTTTTGAATAGAGCCAGTAATGCCCGCTGCATACCAGAGGCAGCAAAGCTTTGAAGATAATTGAGAAATAGGCCTTTTTTGCCAAAAATCCCGGCCTTTTCGGCAAAAAGACAAAAAACCAAGCGTACGCAAAGAATATTTAAACTTTTCAGCGTTTTTTCTGCTTCCGGCTGGCGATATTCTTCTAAAAAGCCTTTATATAAAGCGCCGACAATTTCGCCCGCTTTTATGGACAAAGCAAATTCATGACGCAGCGCCGCTTTATGGGCATCGGTAATAAAATTTAACTTATAGGCCTCTTTAGTGAGATTCGCCAATTTGATAACCACCGGCGGCTTTGGTGGATCTTCTTGATTATAAATTCTAAACTCTTTGAAATTACAAGTAATTATATATCTTGGCTTTTCTTCTGGAGGTAAGGCCGCGGCATACCTTAAAGCCCGGCCATAGGGCGTTGTAACAAAACCGTCGGCTCTTGCTTGCTCTTTATCCAGATCGCAGCCGGCGTTTTGCATGGCCACCAAAACCTCGGCCTTGGGCAGGTAAACATCTATATAACACTTTGGCAATAGCGGCAGCGGTTTAGCAAATTGCAGATAGTCGGCCGGGCGGTCAATTTCTAACACATCCTGGAGCAGAGAAACCCAAAATAGCGCAGTTTCACACTCTTTGTGGTCACGGGTCAGCCAGCTATCGATAAAATTTTTGCTCTGTTCTTCGCTCATCCATAAGGCTTTCTTGTGCGGCAACGCCGGCCTGCCGGGCAGCTCTTAGCCTTTTACTAAAGTTGCCTATTAAGGGCAAGGTTCAACTATATAGGGCCTTGTTACTGCCCTTGGCAGCTGCCTAAAAGTTCTCCTACAATTTTATAAAAATTTGCCATAGTATGTGGGCTTGGTTTTGGGCCTCTGGGCCAGGGAAAAGGTGCAAAATGGAATGGTTTATGCTCGCTATAGCGGCTATTTTGGAAGTAACTTGGGCTTTGGCCATGAAATGGTCGGCCGGGTTTACTAAAGTGGTACCCTCTATAATAACTTTCGGCGCTTATATTGCCAGCGCTCTCTTTTTGGCTATGGCCCTAAAAAAATTGCCTCTCGGCACAGCCTATGCCATGTGGACAGGCTTTGGGATAATGGGAACATCGGTTCTGGGGGTGTTTTTATTTAAAGAAGAGCTCTCGGTTTCGCAAATTATCTGTGTGCTCTTGATAGCTATCGGCATAATAGGCCTAAAACTATCGGGAAATAAATAATTACTCTTAAGCCCGGCTATTTCCGAGTAGCAAGCAGGCGGGCGATGTAGAGGTTAAGAGCTTTAAAAAATAGCACTGTAATTTCCCAAAAAATTATCATAGTATGCGCTTGGCCTTACTTGGCCGTATAGGCTTACTGATGATTGTTTTTTCTCATGTGTGCAAAGCTTTTGGGGCGAAAAAGGTTTTAGATGATTTTTCGCTCACCATTCCCGAAGGTGGCGTGCATTTTATTGTGGGCTTTAGCGGAGCGGGCAAAAGTGTGCTTATCCGCCATGCCATCGGCCTTTTAAAGCCGGATAAAGGTAAGTGTTTTGTTGATGAAATGGAAGTTTCGGCTCTAAATGAAGATAAATTAAGCCCGGTGCGTGAGCGGTGCCAGATGGTTTTTCAACATGCCAATCTTTTTGATTCACTCTCCCTGGCGGAGAATGTGGCTATGCCCATGCGCAAGCGCTTTAAGATGAGCCGCAAAGAGGCGGCACAAAAGGCCATAAAATACCTGGAAATGGTAGATTGTGAAAAGGTGGCCGATGAGCTTCCGGCGCAGGTGGGTAGCGGGGTGCAAAAGCGGGTGGCTATTGCCAGGGCCATGGCTCTTAAACCGCGCTATATTCTCTATGATGAGCCGACTACCGGACTTTCGCCCAAAATTGCCCGCCATATCGATGCCTTAATAAGCCGCCTGGCCAAAGAGCATAATGTTACGGCGGTAGTAGTGAGTCATGATATGACTTCAGTTAAAAATATTGCTACAGCTGTCTCTTTTTTGTACGAGACAAAATTATATTTTAACGGCTCGGTGGAGAGCTTTTTTGCCGCCGATTTGCCGGTGATAAAAAGTTTTGTGAATAGATGTGTATCTGCGTGAATTTATGGGAAATCATACTATGACGAATAAGACAAAAACATTTCTCTCGCTAATAATTTGCAGCTTTTTAGCTCTTCTTCCCGCTGTAGCCCGGGCTCAGGAAGAAAATTCCGCGGTGGGCAAAAAAAACGTTTTTGCCCTCAAAAGCAGCAGCTATTCCTGGCAGGATTTTGAGCGCCTTTGGGAGGAGCGGCGCTTTTTAATGCAAAAGAGTAAAGATGAAGCCGCCGACCAACTTATTGATAAAGCTCTGGCCATGAAAGAGCTCGCCGGTTGGGCCGATGTTTTTGCTCTTGGGCGGGTTTTGCGCCAGGAGGCAACTAAAGCAGAAAAGCGCAACGATACGCTACTGGCCGAAAAATATCTGCAAAAAGCCAAAGAACTGGCCCCCGATGATATTGAAAATCACCTGGCGCTCTTTCTTTTTAATGTAAAAAATCACTTTTTAAATCCGCCGGTTTATTTAGAAGAATTAGCCTCCGTTTTGGCTTTGCAATTTGCCGATTGGCGCGAGAGTAACCATTTTAAGGGCAATATGCTCATGATTGCCCTCCGCTTTTTCTTCATTTTTAGTCTGTTTTTCCTCCTGCTTACATATATGCACCGTTTTCGCCTTATAATTCACGAATTTGGCCATCTTTTCCCTAGCGGAACTTCCCCTCTTTTAGTGCTGCTTGTTTTTCTTGTGCTTCTTATTCTGCCGCCGCTTTTTAAGCTGGGCTGGCCATGGTATTTGCTGCTCTATGGGGCGCTTATTTGGGTGGTAATGAGTGGCTATGAACGCTTTATCTATTCGATATTATTAGCAATAATGCTTCTTTTTTCTCTCCTCATGCCCCGCCTTGTGGCCCCGCTTAATGCTGTCGGTAGCAGAGACTTCGATTTATACATGGTGGCTATGGATCCTATGGCCTCACCGCACAATAACAGACTTTTGGCCAGGGAGCTGAAAAGTCGGGAAAAAGGTGAAGATCCGGCAACCGTTTTTAGCCCAGAGGAACTTTATGTGCTCGGGCTAAAAGCCTTAAAATCAGGTAACTTGGCTAATCTAACCTTGAAGGCCAGTTATGAACATGCCCGGCGCTATTTGGAACTCGCAGGGACTAAGCCGGCTTTGGCCTCCGATGCGGCGGTTGGGGTGGCTATTGCCGCAAAATTGCTCGATGATTTTGCTGGCGCCAAACACAGCTTAGAAACGGCCATACAACTAAATGGTGATAATTTAACGGCTTATTTTGATTTAGTACGCCTTTATTATGCCAATATAAAGACCAGCGAGGCCGCGCTTTATTTGCAACAGGCCAGCGCTTTAAATACTGCCGAAACGGTAAAACTAAGTGATATTGCAGCCAAATATGAGGAGCTTTATATGGCTTACCCGCCATACGAGAAGTCTTTTTTTAGCGCTCATAGCGACTATGCGCATTATAACAAAGAATATTTAGCGCCGCAGATTTGGCAGCAATTATCGCCCTTGCCGCGAGCTAATTATATGATTTTCAGTGCTTTATTGTGGCTTATCCTCTTTGCCTATACCTCTTTTGTGCGCCGCGAAGCTCCCACTAAATGCAAACGCTGCGGCCGCCCGGTTTGCCGGCGTTGCCACCCGCGTATGATTCACCGGGAGCTTTGTTATGATTGTTATCAAGAGGAGGCTTATCGGCAAAACGGCCTTAAAAATCCAGAGGTTAAACCTAAAAGATGGTTTACTGTTTCTTATTTTAAGCGCCAGAAACTTATGCGACACTTTTTAAAAATTTTAGCGTTTGTCTTTCCGCCGGCCACTTTGTTTTTTACCGGTCGCAAGCGCTCTCTTATCTATCTTTTGCTTTATACACTGGCCATTATAAATTTGGCGCTCGGCTTTAACTTTATAGACTTGCCGTTTATGATTGCCGCCGGCGGTCTCTTCTTTTTAAAAGTAAGCGGTATTCTTATTCTTTTAATAACTCTTATTGTGGGTATCCGCGGCAGCTGTCTGGAGGCGGAAAAATGAGAAACAGCATTTTAAAAATGGGGTTTTGCGGCTTATTTTTGCTTAATATGCTCTTTATGCCGGCTTGTGAAAAGGCGGAAAATAGAGCCGCTTTTAGGGCATATAGCGAGACATTTTTGGAAGAATCTCTAAGTAGAGAGCGCCTGACTGTTTTAGCTGAGGCTCTTGAGGCTTACTATTTAACCTTTGGCGAATATCCGGCAGAGCTTAAGGCTCTTTATGAAAACGGCTTTATTACCAAGGAGGAACTTAGCCATCCATGGCAAAAAAACTATAATTATCGCCGCCTTAGTGCACAAAAAGAGCACACTGCTCTGGGGCGTTTGCCGGAGCCGGCCTGGCAGCTGGCACTTCCTACCAACTAGCTAAAATTATAAAATTATTTGCAGGTTGCATTTATAATGCGCTCGGGAAGGCCTCTAAAGTCTTGCTCATAGATTGGCCACACCATCATATCGAGGCGCCAGAGGTGGCCGCAGGCCGGCCAAAAGTAGCGTTTTATAGTGTAGCGGCCCTTAAAAGTGAGCTCAATAATCTGCTTTGGCCCGTTAATGGAGCGCACATGGGGTTTGGGGAAATCTTTATCGCCCTTGGAGTTACGCATAATCTCTGAGAGCAGAGTTTGCATATAGGCGTCTATTTCTGTTTTACCCCCGGCCGGGAGGTCAGAGACAGTTAAGGAAAATACCGCCGGGTCTTGGCGTAAATCGCCGGAATTTAAGGCATTATCGGCTTCTAAAATTGGCTTTTTGCCGGGATAAGCCGGATATTGCAGCTCGGCGCCAAAGGCTTCGGTTTTAACCAGTTTTGGCAATTCGTGCAGGCTGAAGGGCCGCCCTTCTTGCAGAGCAATGAGGAGAGTTGCCGCCGCGAGAGCAGTGACTATAGCGCCCAAAATCTGGTACAGGCGGGCCGAAAACTGCATGTGGGGTGTGGCTCTTTGGCCGATTTGCGGCAGGCCGTAAGTCAAAAGGCCGCTGGCCATGAGAATGGCTCCGGCAAAACCGCCGCCCAGGTGCGCGCTCATGTCAATGGAGGGCGTAAAGGAGATGAGCAGGTTGATGGCCAGGCAGTAAATAACGCTCCTTTTGGCGTTATCGGTCACCATTTCCGGCAAGAGGCCGCGCGGTAAAAAGATGAGCACCGCTTCGGCGGCCATGAGCCCCCAAATGGCTCCGGAGGCCCCAACACTGAGCCCGCCATCCATAAAAAAGGTGGAAGAGAGCGCGCCGGCCAGTAGAGACGTAAAATAAAGGACTAAAAAGCGCCAGTTACCCAGGAGGCGCTCCAAAAATCCGCCCAGGATAAAAAAGGCATAGCTATTAACCAAAAGATGGATAAACCCGCCATGCAAAAAGCCGCAGGTGACAAGACGCCACCACTCGCCGGCCCGCACTTTGTCCGGCACCAGGGCACCCAGGCGCACCAGCGTGGGGGTATTATCAAAACCGCCGAGAAACATAGTTAAAGCGGCGTAAATAGCCAAAATGGCTAAAATGGCATAAGTGCCCCAGGGCGTAACGCTTGCCAGCCTATTTTGAAAAAGGGCCACTGCGCGGCATTCTTCAAAAAAGCGCACTTTGGCCACAAAAAGGCGATGTTGATAAGCGGTTATTTGGGCCAGCGTCGGGGGCGGTAAATTCAAATTACGCGCTTCCGCGGCCGCCAGCCCGCCATCTTTTCCTCTTATAATATGGCGCTTTTGATTATCATCAATATGGATAAACTGTAATTTTCTTCGCACCTTGCCTGAATCGGGGAGCTCAAAAAAAGCGGCAGCTTTTTCGCTCTCACCGCCTAAAAGCACCACAGTGGCCGGATCCCCCCCCGCCGCGAGGTGGTGCAGCAAAAAATCCTGCATTTCCTTGAGGCGGGCCTCATCATAGCGCATGAGTATATTAGTATGCTTTTTGGGGCGCTCGTGAAAGACGATGACATCTTCATTATAGCCGGCGGCCATGAGTTCCCGGCCGGCTTCCGAGAGCATGATCTTGAAAAATAGTTTTTCCATATCCGTCCACTTATCGGCCGGCCCCTGACAGGGGGCTATATAAGTGGCATTATTATTTTCTGCGGTATTGGAAATAGGAGTAGTGGAATCAGTCATTAAAATTTAGCTCTGACCAGTATATTGAAACCCAAAATATGCGGAGATAAGTGTTCACGTTCGGGAGCTACAATACCGGTGGCATCCTGTTTAAAGGTTGTTTTGTTGGGGTCATAACTATATTGGAGTTCAAAGGCACTGGAAATAATGCGCGAAAGATCCCATTTTAGGGTGGCTTTGGCGGCAAAAACTATGCCCACTTTGTCGTTGGCATCAAGAATATCCACATCGGTGTCGCTTCTGAAGACAAAGGTTTGAATACCTAAAGTGCTGTTGGTTAAGTTACCGGTATTAGCTTTGCCGGTGAAGTTGGCCGGGCGCTGAATACCCAAAACGAGGCCGGGAGTGAGGCGCGGTTTTTCAAAATAGTAATCAAAACCGGCAGCAAAGAAAATTTCCGGGTGCGGTTCGATACCACTGGGGAAATCCATATAAGAGGGGCTTGAAGGCACATTAAAGAGTAAGAAAGAGAGGTCGCGCATAAGGAAATCGGCATGGACGCGCAAAAAGCCGCTCTTTAATTTGAAATTGATATCCCAGGCTTTGGCTTTTTGGATGACGGTCGCTGAAGCCTTTTCCGGATTTTGCAAAGTTTGCCCTAAGAGTGAGAATTCGGTTTTGGCTTCCACGGAGACTGTATCGGCATAGCGCTCTTCTTTAAAGAAGGTGGTAGCTACATCGGGATCGTTTTTGTAAAGGCGGAAGTCGATGGAAGTACCGATATCCATACCTTTATGGAAGGCCAGTTGGGCACTGCCGCCAAAGCCCTGGAAGGGAGCGGTGCGCACTTCTTGTTTATCGATGGTGCCGCGGTCAAAGAAACCGCCGTTCATCTCAAAGCGCAGCATGGGGATGATATCTACACCAAAGCCGGCTAAAATGCCCCAAACGGTATCTTTTTCTTTGGTGCCGTCGTCCATATCTTGCTGGGTGAGGCCGGTTTTAAAGCCCAAAAAGGCATACATGCGGTCGGTATTAAATTGGAATTTCAGGCCGGGTACGGCACCGGCATTGCGGAAGATCTTGGAGCCGCCCCAGGAGATGGCATAGGAGTAACCGAGGCGGAAGCGGTCGGCGCTCATGGGAAAGAGAGTCAGAGTAAAGCCTTCTTTATTTTTCTTGCCTTCGCTCCTGGCCAGGTAGCGGTGAATCTGGATAAAGGAGCCGGCATCAGAGAGGGCGATATTGGCTTCGGCGTTAATCTGGGCGCGAATGACCAAGCCGGCTTCGGTTTGCCAGTGCCGGAAGAAGCCTGGATCTTTGGCATAAACGGCCAGGTGGGTTAAAGTTTCAAAGCCGCTGTCTTTGGTGTCATAATTATCAAAGAAGAGGTTGTTGGAATTAGAAGGGGTAAAGTTCGGTGCCGATGGCGAAGAAGGATTACTCTCCTGCGGGCCGGCCAAAACGTTATCATCGGCAAAGCCAAAGGTGACGCGGGTATCCAAAAAGTCGCGAGCCCACTGGGTAAAGGTCATTTTGGCTTTTTTCTTTTCTTCTTTATCAGTTAAGGCGTCAATGCTGTCTTTTTCTTCTTTGGCGGCTATGGCAGCTGAAGAAGCAGCGGCCATGGCTTCAAGTTCGGCTTCGGTGTCGGCTGTGTCCGGCTCAGCCGGGGTCTCTGCGGCCGTAGGCTCTTGAGCCTCTTCTTGAGCCTCACTTGCGGCATCGTTTTCGGCGGCTTTTACTTCTGCCTCTTCCGAAGAGGCATCGGCAACTTGGGCCTGAAGCGGGGTGGCTTGGGTTAATAAGAAGATGAATCCCAAACCTGCTAGCATTTTTTTCATTGGCTACTCCCTTAAAACCCTTTGCGGGCTAATAAACGTTTAAAACTCAGTAACAATCGTGTTCCACTAAATCATCCGGGCCTCTTAAAACTATTACCCACACCGGCCTGGCAGCCAGTACCTGCCGCAAATTACCGGTAACTTTTAGACATTTGCGCTCATTTAAGGGCTTTTTGATTTGCTCGCGGGCAAAGGCCAGCGGGTCAAATTCCGGTTTGGCATAGGTGCTGATGATGGCAATTTTGGCAAAGCAGGCCTCGCCGCCGTCATTTTTAGGACAAGAGGTATATTCCTTGCCGGCTTTGGGCATAACCGGGCATTGGGGGCCGGGGGAGCCGTCCTTGTTGGTGGTTTTGCAAGTGCCGTCATCCTCGTATTTACCGGTGACGCCGGCGGCCCATTGATAATAGGAGATGAAAGAGCTCTCTTCGGTGCAATTGATATCTTCGTAGCAAACGCGCTCGCAACAATATTCAAAAGCGTTTTGCGGGTTGGTGATTTTGCCGTTATAAGCAGAAATACCGCAAGCTTTAGCCAGGCTTGGATAATTTACATTAAGCTCCTCGATAGTTGGGCTGAGTTCACCTTCGACTTGGCTGTTGGCGCGCTCGATACTGCCGGAATTGTTCGAATCGCAATTGGCGGAAAGTGAGGAGCCGTCGGCAAAATGGATGGCAAAATCAGTGGCCGGAGCCAGATTATCCATAGTAACCAGTGCCCCTTCAAGTTTTTCCAAATTCATTTTGTCGGAAAGATTGCGCCCATAAGTATTTAAGCTGCTGGCATACATACTGGCGCTTATATTGATGGGCGCAGGCAACGGTGCGGCTTCGCTGGGTTCCACTTTGGCTACAGTCCAGGAAGGCTGTTGCAACTGGGTGGTGCCGGTAAATTCAATCGGCGCTCCTTGCAAAGAGGCAAGTTCCGTGCCCACTTCCAGCCCTTCGGGATAATTGAAATTAAAGATATAAAGGTGGTTAAAGCCTTCGGTGGAAAAATCCGGTGAAATATCGGTAACAAAGAAGCCGGCGTTATCGAGAGCGGTTACCACCATGCGTCCGCGGTTTATAGTAAAAAATTCGCCCATGTTCGGCGGGCCGGAATTTTGTAACTCGCCGTTATCATCAACAAAAGTGCCCACAATACCCAAAACGGGCTCACTCGAATAACCTTGCTGGGAGACATCCTCGCCGTAAGCATAGCGCGGGTCGGACAAAATAGCGCAAATATCGGCGCTGTGAGGCACCAAGGGGCTGGTGGTATTGTCATCGGTCATTTGCATTTGCTTAATAGTGGGGCCGGCAAAATAGACAGCATCGGAAATACCGCTGGCAAAGGTGCCAAAGACGGTATTGACGCTGGTGCCTCCAGCGACATTCCACCAAGAACCGCAATCTTCTACCCAAATGCGCATGGGGCCGTAAGCATGTATTATTTGGAAAGTTTTGGCCTCGGAAAGGCCGTTTTCAAAATAAAGCATCTCGCCTTCGGGGCTCGGTGAATAAGCTGTAGGATCGGTGTTTGCCTTCTTGTTACACCAAATAGGGTCGTTTGGTCCCAACGGGTCGCATTTGCTAGCTATTTTGCCCGAACGGGGAGTTATCATGGCGTAGCCGGTATAAGTCGGTAAAAAGTTGCCGTTATGGTCTAAAGCTTCAGCCGTGATAGTAACGGTAACCGGAGTGTCCGCTGTTGGAAATTCATAAGGGCATCTGGGGCTTTTACCGCGCTGGGAAGGGTCGCAATTACAAATATTGGCTCTGTCAACGGAGCTACCGTTGCACTCGGCCGGCACCAAACCTTCGTTTACACCGTTAATATGCACAGCAAAGCTGCCAACTTCCGTAGCAGCCGGCAAACTGCTAGGCCGAAAAGTCCTAAAAGCAGTGTATGTGTCGGGCCCGCCAAAGCCTTCAGGAGCCCCAGGCTTTTTTACTTCGCAAGCAGCCAGGAGGAGAGGTAAAAGGGCTATTATTAACCAAGAGGTGTGTTTCATCAGGTGCCTCCCTCTTCGTCACAGCCGGGGCCGGTGCAGCCGCTGTGGATGCCGCCGGACATGGATTCCTGGCTGACTCTGATTTTGATGCGCCCGTCTTCTTCGGTATCGACGCAGGAGACGTTGGGGTATTTAACCGTTAAATCCTCGCAAAGAGCCTGGCTCACCGAGTCGCTGTGCGAGCAGGTGCCATGCGCTTCCGCCCACTGTTTGCAAGTGGGGAAAGTGCCCAAAAATTCAATTAAGTTGTCGCGCAGAGAGACACCGGTGTCGAATTTAGTGGTGTTGCGCTTTAAGACTTTGAAACCACTGCCGCCGGCGGCCAGATAGTCATTGGTGGCCAGTTTGTAAGTGGAATCTTTGATGAGCGGCACGCCGTTGATCATGATATCTTCGGCCGGGTCCATGTAGCAGGCGTGCAGATTGCATTCCCACTTGCCGGCATCGCTCCAGATGCCCGGAGTGTTGGGCGCGTTTTTGCACTCTTCTTCTTTGCCGGGGGCGCAGGTGCAGCCGTTATCGCGATATTGGCAGCAATCGGTGGGCGCGTTACAGGCATAGAGATGCTGATTGAGTTTTACCTGGGCGCAGTTTTGCACATAGCTCGCGCCGGAACACATGGCCTGGCTTTGGCAACCGCGGCTCGCCGAGCGCTCGGTCATGTAATTAAAGAGGTCCTGCACTTCGCGGCCGTTGACATACATAACGGTGACGGTGTTTTCAAAGGGGAAAATGTTGAAAAGGTCTTCCAAAGAGACGGGGCCGGCGTAGATGGAATCGCGCATACCCAGAGTATTGGTGACGGCAAACTCGGCCTCCACGCGGCGGCGCTGGCGCATCGATTCGGTGATGAGGTTGCCGAGGGCCGAATCACCGTTGCCATGCTTTGAGGTGCGGTGAATGTTGTGCGGCGCGTAAGCAAATACCCGGGCCAGGTCAAGATCCTGGTTCATGCTGAAGAGGAAGGGCTCCATAACTTTGGCAACAGCCCGATCTTCTTGATTTTTCAGGCGATTATCAATGGGGAAGATTTGATATTTGTGCGAGACGATGCGCTTGCCGGGGCGTTTTATCTTGGTGACATCCGGGTCGCCCATTTCCGCTTCCGTCAAATCGCGGCCGTCATCGCCCACTATATCATCGCGTAGCATCACATCGAGGCGGCCGACATATTTGGCAAAAGCGCCGGAGTGGCAGACGATGGTGGTGCGCCCGTTGGGGGCGGTCAAAACCTTGGAAGGATTCAAAACTATGTGCAGGTGGCCGCCTAAGATAACATCAATATCATCCACGCCGGGCACCCAGGCCACGCGGCGGCCGTCGGCCAGTGTTTCGCGCATTTCCCAGTTGGAGTGCAGGCGCTCAACCGTGTCTTTTTCCACCGATTCCGGCGGCAGGGTGGTTTCATGGCCTAATACCAGTTCTTCGTCTT
>JAEEGL015953368.1_pt1 | contig 17573 bp, 19 predicted proteins | sample 9134231 | NCBI WGS metagenome assembly JAEEGL01 (sample SAMN16246548, study PRJNA631951) | gut metagenome | biome: gut microbiome; feature: rumen; material: fiber-attached | host: Bos | place: Iran: Karaj | collected 2018-10 | reverse complement strand
TGACGTTGTATTTAAACTACATATTTACATAGGTATAATAGGCACTTCCTGGAATTTCTGTAACAAGATGAGGGAGTATGCCCAATGTCAGGAATGCCTTCATCACCGCGCGGTGAGGATGTAAGAACCCATTTGATAATCCCGCGGAGATAATGTAGAAAGCATCCAAAGAAGTCAGCAATTCGATATTGAAATTATGCTTTGAACCATGGTGAGGAATTTGGACACAACCTATATTATTCCAATATAAATTATATTTGGATCTTAATTGCTTCCATTTTTGCTTACTACTGGCATCATAGTCTCCCAAATAAAGACAACCTGGAGCCTTTATGTCAAGGCAACGATAGGCATACATGTCCCGCTGATAGAATCAATTAGGATCGGTAACACCTGAGAATAAAGTCATTGAATTTATATTTGCATTTATACCTTTTCTCCATTTTACATTTCCATAGCATATAAATAAGATATGAACTCCATGTCTGAAGTTTCTATATATCCTTTTTGTTTGTGAGATAAATCTGATATCTTTTTAGCACTCATGTTACCATATTTATTTAGCACAAAAGAAAGAATCTCTTTTTCGTCTTCGTTAAATTTTTCTTTTGCTGAATTATTGGTTGTAATTATTTCTCCATATCCATATTGGGTGATAGTCTCATCTATGCGGATTTTTCCGGATTTTTCCATTAACCCCAACAATAGACTGTATTGCTGAGGAACCGGGCCATAATGCTGGTGCAGATATCGTGACCCAGACATAGAAACAGTATACTCTTTAAAAAAGTACATATCGGTAAACCATAATAGTTTTAAAAGCTTGGTTTTATATAAGTCCTTAACGTTCTCAGCATAGTACTGAACCATTAATGAAAATTTATTGAAATCAAAACCTATGAAACCGCTATATTGATCTGCATTGGCTGTTTGGAACTCGTTGGTTCTATTTATTATCAAATAATCCATGGAATTATCTTGTAGTTGATTTGATAGTGCCTCCTTAATATTTTTAATTTCATTAGCATCTAGTTCGTCTTCTTTTATTTCTGCAAGCTCTTTAAAATTTTCAGTATATTGAAGCATCCGCATAACGCTATTGTGAGCGTTGTTCTGGATATCGCCCTTTTCGTATCTTACTATCGTTGCTTGAGAGCAACCTATAAGTTTTGCTAACGTTCGCTGGCTAATATTGTATTTTTTTCTTAGCATGACAATATCGTTAGAGTTAAGCAGGGCATGCTTCTTTTTATATTGCAAGAATGCTCGTCTCAGATTATCACTGTCTAAAGTGTAATCAAACACTTCTTTGCCACAATCCCTACATACTTTAACATTAGCAATGATAGTTGTATCCTCTCCACGAACGGGGTAGGTTTCTTCTCTCTTTATAATATCGAAGTTCTTGTGTCTGCAAGATCCTTCTGTAACTTTCATTATCAAATTACCTCATATAATCAATTTATGTATTAGCTAAAATCTAAAGACAAAGGGCTTCTCTGCCTTATGAAAAGATAAGATTAGTAGTCCTTCATCAGTTAAGTGCTTTATTTTTATATAAACATTAGTTCCTTCAATAATAGTTCCAAATTCCCATATACAAGCTTTATCATCAGTATCTCTATCATCTGCTGGTCCACTGAGATAGTTTTTGTAAGACATCTGTCGTAAATAAGTAAAACATCCTTCAGGAGTTATCCCCAATTCAGCCAAAAATTCCATATTCTTACTACGCTCGCCTGCAAATATTATGTTTTGTGGGTTATCCAGAATAAGCTTTATCCGTATCAGTTCGCTCTGGACAATCCATTTATCGGCAGGCGGAGGCAACACATCAGGCATCTTATTCACCTCCCTATCGCCTTTTTATATGAAATACAATAAAGTGCCCTCCCATACTTTGATGCTATCATATGATAGCGTAAAAATCAATACCTTGCTATTATATGATAGCATATTTTTTCGAAAATGCCGCATAGAAGAACTATTACTACAAAAACACTGATCTTATGGGAATATATCACATCAGAAATCAGCCATAGAACTACCTGCATAGTCAGTAGCTGAAAAGGAAGGAGCACCCTTAACGGAAACTCATGTGTTATCACCATAATAAGGACAGTAATGATCGCCAGCAGAACCAGAATTTATCTAAAAAATTTAATAACAGTTTTATTGAAATCCATTCACAATAAAAATATAATCAAAACAAAACAATGGTAAACTCAGAGCAATCTGGGGACACAAAGCTATAGGGGCTCTATGAGTCAGCCAGCTGCATTTTTATCGAACACTGCAGCAATGCGGTGTTTTTTGTAGTACAGATACGAAAGAGAGGCATAGCGCATGAAGATTTTAATTAGGAAAACAGTAATTTCGTTAACAATGGTATTTATGCTACTTGCAGGTGGAATTACAAATAAAGTGACAGTTTTGGCTGTAAGTGGAGAAACTATAGTATATATTACAAAAACGGGAGAATGCTATCATAGGGATGGATGTTCCTACCTTAGCCACAGCCAGATAGAGATTACACTTCAGAATGCAGTATCCAATTATAGACCGTGTAAAAGATGTAAGCCACCGGTGTTGGATGATTAAGCATATAGCTGATAGACAAGGTGCTCATATGCAGAAATCCAATTCAGTATGGATAAAGGCAACAAATCAAGGGAAAGATGTAGGGTACAGTGCAATCTCTGTGTTTGCTACACAAATGATGTATGCGGCTACAAAGCAAGCAAGATGCTTATTCAGTTCATAGCACTCCAGATGGTGTCTTATATCAAAAAAGCAGATGGATGAAAACGGTCTGTTTAGTAAGTATACAATCCAGTCATTACTTGATGAACTGGATACCATTGAGTATTATCCGCAGCCCGGCAAGGAACATCATCTATCTGAGATAACATCCAAGCAGCGTGAGCTCTGTGAGTTCATGGGTGTACATGTCCCGACATGATCAACCCTTGGTATAAAATGATGGGACTTTAGGTATTAACCAATTGCACATAAGGCATAAATGCGGGGCCTTTTGTGCAAAATACGTATGAAAGTATAGAGAGAAAAAATTATGGGTGAAGAAACTAAATCCTTGCTGTCAGCTATACAATTTGATCGGTATAAGAGTTTTAAAAATATGGGACCATATACCATTAGTTTTGATCCAAATATAACCTTAATAATTGGGAAGAATAACAGCGGTAAATCAAATCTAATTGATGCTTTAGAAAGCTCTTATGGAATAAAGGCTAATAAATCAAATAGAATTATCGACAAGGTGGAAGGAGAACGTTTAATTTATATTTTGGATGAAGAACATCTAAAATATGGGTTTACAGAGGACACATATTCTAGTCCGCCTTCATTAAATATAAAGGTTAGTGATTATGTCTATTCTAGGAAATATATAGGAAAAAGTCTTATTGTGAAAATGGGGGACGATGGGTACGTACCATCAGAAATACAAGAAGATAAAGACATGCTGTATTGGGATAAGGAACATAGAGGAAGGATAAGTGCTTGGGATAATGTTGCATATAGTTATTTTTTAAATGATAGTATTTTGTTCTTTAGAGTGAATGCTGAACGTGATATATTAGCTGAACCTGAGGATGAGGAAATAAAGACGGATGAAAATGGGAATGGAATAACTAATCTTGTACGGATTTTTATTAATGTTGCTTCATATGATGAGACTATTGTTGAGCAAGATATTTTGGAAGAATTAAATAAAATATTGTATCCAGATGTTTGTTTTTCTGGAATTAGGGTTCAACAAAAGAAGAAAAAAACAGGTAATAAAAATATTTATGTATGGGAAATTTTTCTTGTAGAGGAAGGAAATCGGTATGCATTGACACAGTTGGGAAGTGGGATAAAAACGATTTTACTAATTTTGGTTAACCTTTATTTGCTTCCTAGAACAAAAAAGAACCAAGCACATCGCACCATATATGCTTTTGAGGAAATAGAAAATAATTTACATCCAGCTTTACAGAAACGAATATTTGAATATCTATATGAATATACAGAAAAACATGATGTAAAATTGTTTATTACAAGCCATTCACATATTGCAATTAATACCTATTATGGCAAAGAAAAGACAAGAATATGTCATATTATTAAGAGGACAGGGGAATCTGAAATAGTTGATGTTATTAACGGGGTAGAGTGTGGGTATATATTAGATGATTTAGGGGCAAAAGCAAGCGACTTATTCCAGACTAATGGAATAATATGGGTTGAAGGACCATCGGACAGAATATATATTTTGAAATGGTTGGAAATATTTACAGAAGCTCATTACGTAGAAGGGATTCATTTTCAATTTATGTATTACGGGGGCAAATTATTGTCACATTATGAGGCAAATTATTCGCAGGGGAACCAAAATCTAATAAATATCTTACTTACAAACAGGAATGCAGTATTAGTTATGGATAGTGACATAAGAGATAAAAGTAAGGATATAAACAATACAAAGAGAAGAATAAAAGAGGAAATGGAAAGAAATGGTCTTGTATGTTGGATTACAAAAGGAAAAGAGATAGAGAACTATTTACCTGCTGAAGTTGTTAATAAAGTGTTTCATTGTAAGCTTCAGCAGATAGATCAATATGCAGAGTTTCCCCTATATATAAAAGATAACTGTCATAACTTTTCACAACATAAAGTAGAATACGCAAGAACTATGAGTCAGTATATTACCTATGACAATTCTGCTGATATACTGGATTTAAAAAGTAGTATAGAAAAAATATATAAAGAAATATCAAGATGGAATAGTTATGGATAAAATGCATGAAACTATCTCTTGCTGAAGACTTCGAGGTGTGTCCTGAATGCAAAGAAAAAGTAATGGTTATTGATGATAAATATAATAAATGACATTGCTATTTCTGCGGATATACGGAGGATGGAGAAAAGACGGCGTATTCATTTTTAGAAAAATATATGGTCTTGATGGATACAGAATTATAAAGGATGGTGGTTGGTTCCCATTATATAATTGTCCAGAGTGTGGAAAGCATTCTCTTGTAGAAAAAAAGAATAATTAGTGCGTGCTCAATAATTGATAACTACTGATATTTACTGACTTTGTGGGCAATCCGTGAGATAATAGATGCAATAGCTATCACGCTTTCATTCCTGGCAGCCATAGGTATCAAGTATAAGGTTTTGGTAGCGACATTTGGAAGTACACTTATTGTATCTACTTATTGTCTTTATTTCTCGTATGCATTGATTCTGTATATGTTTATTTTCCTTCTTAGAAGGAAACCAAGGATTGATCGTCAATCATACAAAGAGATAATCACCATGACAATAGAACAGCAGATAGTTTTTGCAGTTGCTTATATTGTCATGTTTTTTGTGTTTCATACAGAGCTCGTTATTTCTAGGATGGTAGTGGGTCTATTCTTTATTGGAAATGTGGTATTATGCAGCATAGGTAGAATGTTATACCATAATTATTGTGCATACAGAACAAGAAAGATAAGTGATAGGGTGGCTAACTGTGAAGTTGATATAAAAGAGGTAGAAGGTATAGCATCTTCTAATGTTCAACACGTATAATTATTGGAGCAAAATCTATAGGACAGTACGGGGGATATGAGTCCTTTGTGATGAATCTACTACAACATCATAAGGATAATCTCAATATAAAGTATCATGTTGCATGTAAAGCAAGATTATTATCATGAGCTGTATCTGCTGATACACGATGTTATGTATGGGAATCAGACTATGCCCCTGACGGTCAACAAGACTGCTGTTGATCCTGATGATGTCAAGAAACGGCTCCTGCAGCTAAATGAGATGCATTTGGATTATGTCATAGACTGCCTTGAAGAGAATCCAAACAGGGATGGAATCAGAGATATCAGAGCCTATATGATGACCTGTCTCTATAACGCTCCAGTTACTATGAGCCAGTTCTACAGACAGATGGTTAACCATGACCTTCGTAGTGAAAGGATTAAAAGGGAAGACATGTAGAGAAAAATATGTTAACAATATTTCTTTAGCCTGTGTTTTCTAAAAGTTTAATTGAAAAAAACAAATCAATTTGCGATAATAGGTAAAAATCATTAGACGAGGTGCTATATTTGATTAATTTTGATGAGATTTTTATCAAAAGTGAAGCTGATTATGAAGCGATAAAGAAGATACTTCCACAAAATCTAATTGATGATTTAGTAATAGATACAATTCGTAAATATATCGGACTTAGATGTGATACCGTTGTGGTTGAATATCCATACTATGATAGGGATTATTTGAGCACATACTACAATCATTATTCTATGAAGTTTAAGAAATATGAGAAGAAGTGTTGTAGGCTTCATTTTGAAAAAGGAAACGACTATTACGGCTTTGTTACGTTAAGACCCACAATAGAGGGTACAAAGATAGGAAAGACATATCTATCCCCTAAGCTTCTCATAGATAAAACCGCATATTTAATGCTAAGTAATCATATAGCACATGTCTATGGCTCTGAAATGATTATAGAAGCTTTCCCTTGGAAACAACAGCAGACAGATATTTCGCGGTGCGCTCATACAGCTGTTTGGACGATTATCCGTTATTTCAGCAGTAGACATAGAGGCTATACAGATGCCACTATTGGAGATCTGGTAGACCATGTAAAAAATGATAGAGGAAGAAAGACTCCATCACAAGGACTAACGCCTATTCAGGTTTCAGATTTATTCAAGGTATATGGATATAGTCCGCTAGTTATTGAGAATAATATATTCAACCGCAATGAGGCGTATAGTAAATTTGTGGAGGAAATATTCTCTTATATAGAGTCAGGACTTCCTATGGTAGGTTTTATAACTCCTCTTGGGCATGCTGTTGCATTGATAGGGCATGGAAGAGTGAATTATGATCTACTAGATGATGATGTCTTTGTGGCTTCAAATTTAGACAAAGATGCAAATGTCCTATCTCATACAAAACTTATAGAATCTGCATATGTCATGGATGATAACGCATTTCCATATAGAGAGGTGCCTTGCCTTCTCCCTGATAGTAATAGCGATGTTAGATATGGCATGAGTCAATTTAGGTATGCAGTTATTCCTCTATATGAGAAGATGCAATTAACTTATAGTGAAGTGTATGACAGAATGGTACAATGGCTAAAGTTAAAAGCTATGAACTGGGAAGAAAGGAATGTTTGTAGAATATACTTAACTTCTTCTAACTCGTTAAAGAGACTTGCCGCTAAATCTGATACAATGTCAGAAGATTTGAAAGAACTTATTCTAAGATTGTCCTTTCCTAAATTCGTATGGTGCATAGATCTTGCCGGAATAGAAAATTACAAGAACCACATGACATCGGGAAGAATAATCATTGATGCAACAAGTGCTACTCACGATAGTGAACCATGGATTCTCAGACATGATATGGCAAAGATCGAATACAAAGATTATGATGAATCTGCAGATTACAAGTACACTATTAAAACGAATATCAAACCTTACAAAATTTATGAAAACAATCTTAAGGAGTTAAATTAAAGAAAACAATGTCGATATACTTACCAAAACAGTATGAAAACATAATGTACGAATTAAAACAGTTTATTCAAGATAATAATCTGGATTCTGTTACTGTGTCAGGGCTTATACAGGGAAGCGTTGTATTTGAGGATCCTGAGGAGAAACCAGCTACAATTGCATCTATTGATACGAGTGATTTTGGTGAATCATATAGTGTTAAAGTGTCAAATTGTAAAGTTAGTCTTCAATATGCATTAACAATCATCTCTATGATCAATAATATAGTTACATCTCAAAAAGTGTATTTGGTGTTAGCTATATTAAATGCTATAGTAACGCTAAAAAAAGAGGCTACTATCCAGATTAAAGAAGATGATGCAGTAGTTTTATTCGCTATTTATCGTCTCAACAAAGCAGATGACGTAAGAATAAAAGAATATTTAAAGGAATTGTCTGATGATTTGAAGGACATTAATGTTGATAAGATTGATGTTGACAAATCACTAAGGAATTTGGAAAAAATAAAATCGATTCGTCTTACTGAAGGAAAATATGAATTGATTGAAACGGTTGTTATATCATAAATGCTTGCAACGAAGCATTGTTAAGTGTACAATTAGTTGTGTGCAATAAAAGGGAGAAGTTATGCCAAGAATAGAATTATCTAAACATGCATCTGGAAAAATAGTTGATGCAAAAAAATCTGCCATAAATACAAAAAGTCAAAAATACAAAACAATTGTAGAAGAGACTAATAGGCGGATTGATGAGAGTCATGTACGTTATGCAAATGCATATCGTAGAGCGGCTTCTTTTATAGCGAGATAGTATGCGCCCGTAACTTTGCATTTTAGGTGAAGTTACAGGTGCGTTTTTGGCGTTTGAAAAACCTTTGGACAAGTTGTCTAAAGGTTTTTGTTTACCCAAAAGTAACCAGTGCTATACCAATTGTTACTTTTGATTAGCGGATTTTGCAATTTTCATAAGATTTTTAGTAAGCGCTTTTTACTACCCCGTTCATAGCTAACCAGACCACCGAATTAGCTTTAAAAATAAAAGCCTTTCCAGTGGCCTTTTAACTTTCAGAAATTTTGATCCCTAGTAGATTGTAATTTAAATAAATAGACCAATATGCTATACTGATAATATAAAACCTTTGGAGGTGATTTCAGTATGGCAAAAGCGCAACCACTTATTCTTCCTGATGATGATCGTGAGTACTTTGAATCTATGTGTTCCACTTCTGTGCGTATGTATTCCCATCCAAAGTGGCTCATTTCGGATTCACAAAGTTCACAGGTCTTCTCTTCATCAGAAGCGTATATCAGTTTGTCCTCGCCTTTTTTTGCATTGGCAAGCAGTTCTTCCAGTGTGCGTTTTTTCTTTCGCTCGCATTTGGTGCGTTTAAAACTGTTGACGGTGATTTTTTCTTTGGTTTTTTCATCAGCTATCCCAAGCATAAGCTTTTGCTCGTCACTCATGGAATCAAAAAGGCTTAACTGGTGAACATCAGGATCCTCATAATCCTCAAAACGTTTGGATGTTTCAGATTTCTTCCCAAACATGTTCCTTCTGAACCACTCAAGCTCACGTGTCAATTCCGCGATAGTATTGGTCTGACGGTAAGCGTCAAACAATCCGCCTAGGCTGAAGCCTCATTTCATGCTTTACTTTAAAAAACTAAAAAAACTAAGAAAACTAGTTAGTTTTTTAAAGGAGGCAAAGTATGGATAACATTACCCATGAAGTAAGACTCGCTCATTGGGCGGAGATTGTTAAGCAATGCCAGAACAGACCTGAAGGCATGTCTGCTAGCACCTGGTTAAAGCAGAATGGCATTGCAATCAAAAACTACTACTATTGGCAGCGCAGAGTCAGGAACGAAGTTTTTGATCAGGTAACTTCAGTAGCAACAGTCGAAAGATCCAAGAATGAAATGACATTCTCAGAAGTTCCTGCGGAATTAATCAACGGAACCACAGCTGATACTGAAGATATGAATCCTGTTCCCTTACCGGATGCCATCATCAAGACAGGTCGCATGGAAATACAGATACATAACAGTCTTTCTCCAGTACTGTTGAAAAGCATCATGGAGGTAGCTGTTCATGCTCGCTGAGCTTGGTGGTGTAAATAAAATATACATTGCTGTGGGCTATACGGACCTTAGACTTGGAATCAACGGTCTTGCGCAGGCTGTTGGAACCAAGTATGACCTCAATCCTTTTGAAAAGGGAACTTTGTTCCTCTTCTGTGGACGTAGACGCGACAGGATCAAGGCACTCCTCTGGGAGGGTGATGGCTTCCTGCTCTTATACAAGAGGCTGGAAGATGGCCGATTTGACTGGCCAAGGACAGAAGCCCAGGCTGCAAACCTGACTCCTGAGCAGTTTCATCTCCTCATGATAGGACTAAATCCGCTGAATCCAAAGATTAAAGAGGCTAAGCCACAGCATCTCTATTAAGTTGTTTGTGCAAAACAGAGAAATTTTGAAACCTCTGTTTTTCATGATAAATGTGACATTTGTGAGTCTCACATATGTCACAAAATGGCGCAATTATGCGGAGTATCGCATGTAATGAGCCATTATCTGTACTTTGAAAACTCTATATTTCCTGTTACGTATGGAGCTGTACTAATTAATAATCCATAGGCAGAATCACGAGAACAAAAGTCCGTCAAGTTCGCTATTTATGCGCATTTCCTGTAAAATAGACCCATGGAAAGGAAATGATATGGCGCATAAATATACGGAAGAAGAACTGAATGAACTTGGACAAAAAGCAGTCATAGCACTGTTTCTTTCCATGCAGGATCAGATGGAGCGCATGAATGAAAACATGGAGGCTCTCATCGAGCAGATCCGCATTTCTAACCAGCGGCAGTTTGGAAGAAAAACCGAGCAGCTGGATCAGATAGCCGGGCAGTTATCGCTTTTTAATGAGGCTGAACTCTTCGCTGACCCGGATGTACCTGAGGGTGATCCGGAAGAGATCCTTCCGCCCAAGAACCGTTCCCATAAAAGGAAAGGCAAACGTGAAGAAGATCTTCAGGGCTTCCCGGAGGAACACATCTCACATCCTGTTACTGATGATGAAGCTGATGCATTCTTTGGAGAAGGATGCTGGCGGAGGATGAAGTCTGATGAGTTCACCAAGCTTCGTTATACTCCTGCTTCATGGACTGTTGAGAGACATTCCGTTGATGTCATCGTTGGAAAGACAGGTGATCATCAGGACGAATTCCTAAGAGGAAAGCGACCGGTTGAGATGATACCCAAAAGCATTGCGACTCCTTCTCTTGAGGCAGCAATCATAAATGGCAAGTATGTAAACGCAAATCCGCTTGATCGCATAGAGCGTCATTTCAATCAGTTTGGCCTAAATCTTTCCAAGCAGACTATGTCCAACTGGACAATCAGGTGTGCTGAGGATTATTTCACTCCACTGTATGACAGACTCAAGGAGATTCTCCTGTCATACCACGTCACGCAGGCAGATGAAACTCCGGTTGAAGTGATACATGATGACAGACCCGCTGGAAGCAAGAGCTATATGTGGGTGCACAGGTCGGGTGAATTCTACAGGGACAGACAGATAGTCCTTTTTGAATATCAGAAGACCAGGCATCATGATCATCCCGAGAATTATTACCGGGATTACAACGGAGTCCTTGTGACTGACGGACTTCAGCAGTACCACCTTATAGAGAAGCATCTCGAAGGTGTGACAAGTGCGAACTGCTGGGCACATGCCAGACGCGATTTCTCCGATGCGATTAAAGCCATCGGAAAGAAAAACCAGAAATCGATAAGGCAGTCGGTAGCAAATGAAGCACTTGAGAGGATTGCTGAGATCTACCACATCGAAGGTGGACTCAAGGAACTTTCAGCCAGTGAAAGACTCATCCGCAGACAGGCAGAGATAAAGCCGCTGGTGGATGACTATTTCGAGTGGGCAAAACAATGTATAGCTGACGGGCTGCTCACAAAGGGTAAGACTCTCGATGGACTGAACTACTGTATCAATCAGGAAAAGTACCTCAGGGTATTCCTTGAAGACGGTGAAGTTCCGATTGATAATTCCGCTGCGTTATCCGACGGAATTACTTATGCGCACCTTTCTCACAGAGTACTGATGAATACTGGATTGCCTCAGAAAAGATGCGCATAATAATCTCATCTTATACCACACAGCCTTGCTAGCTCTTCATCATTTTTCCACATTGGTTTTTCTTCGTGGGCGTTTTGTTCTTCGCCATCACCTACATTCATCTGTTCTCTTAACATTCCAACAGATGGACTTGCATATGACTTCCGAGTCGTCTTTGTATCTGAGTGTCCCAGTATTACAGCTATTGTTTCAATAGGAACTCCATCTCTGTACCACCCGCTTGCACGAGTTCTGCGGAGCATATGTGGGTATATTTTCTCTGGGATATCCGGATTATCTTTCCTAATGATATCAGCATATTTCTTTACAATGCGTTCTATGTTTCTTTCTGACATTCTTCCAATAACCCCCTTTATTGTTGTGTATATAAAGGGGGCAGAACGCCTCCTTAAATCATGATGAAATACAGAAATATACCGCTTCACTAATGGTACCACTTTTTCCGATAGGGCCACAACACGCTCCTTGTCTCCTTTTCCGCGGATGCGAAGATAGGGGGCATCCGCTTCAACATTGACATCCGAAAGGTCCAGGCCTATCAGCTCATCTGCACGAATAGCTGTATCATACAGAAGAACCAGAATTATCTGATCCCGGATTCCCTTGTCAGACATCCCCGGAGCTGCAAGCAACTTCTTGATTGCATCCTTATCCTCTATGATTTCTTTTACCCTGGAGGGTACTGTAACGTAGGGCACTTCTGAAACATTCATGTAGATCTGGTAGATTGCTACCTTTCTGGAAGCAGCATACTTCATGTATGCATTAAGTACCGCAAGCCGATGGTTAACTGTTGTGGGCTTATATCCCTTGCCTACCAGATATATCCGATAGTCCAGCATAAAATCGTAAGTAAGATCTTCAAATCTGAACTTATCAATTGAAATGCCACAGTTATCAGTCACATATCTTCTGAAGATTGTAAGACCATCTTCATAGGCATTTATTGTCTTTTTGCTGTTCTGATGCTGCGTTGGAAGGTAGATATTCAGGTAATCCCATGTCATGGAAAAGAATAAATCATCTTTAAGTATGCTCTTTTTCATCTGCGCCTCACCTCCGGAATAACATCATTAGTCACAGTATCCTTCTGTTTAACAATGCCATAAGCTTCCTTGACCAGATGATAATAGTAAAAACTCTCATCCGGATCTTTATGACCCAGATACTTACTCAGATAGATGAACATAACGTTTATATCAACACCTTCCATAATCCATTTATTAAGCCTGTCAACAACAAATCCATGTCTCAGTGAATGAGGCGTAGGCCGCTTATCGCAACGCTCTGATGCACTGGTCTTGTTCCAAAAATCATGAAAGTTTCTGTCAATAGATGTTTTAAGAACATGTCTTTTAGGGAACCTCCCTGGAAAAAACCATTCTGGCTCCTGCCCAAGTTCGTTTTTTAAATATCTATAGTACTTATTGATCAGGATCCTTAAATCTTCCGGCAGATATACCAGCCTGTCACGATGATTTTTACCGTCAAATATCGTGATTATACCTTTATCCATGTCAACATCAGTCGTTTTTAACTCACATACCTCATTGTTTCTCATCCCACAACAGTAAAAGAGCCTGAAAATAACAGGATACTCATTGGCCATTCTGTGATCATAAGGCTTGTTTGTACGTGGTGAGTATGAATCAACAACAGAGAAAAACTCTTTGAACTCAGCTTTATCCATAACATGTATTTTATTCTGGTCTTTTCCTACATATAACATCGGGACATAACATTCAACACCATGTGTATTAAGATACTTGGCAATACTACGAACTGCGCCAATACGACTATTATGGCTGCTCTTACTTTCACCTGGTAGAGAGCATAACCAGTTATCAATCTTTTCTGGTGTTATTCTGACGTCAGTATATTCTTTATCTGCCCAATACTTATCAAAGCGAAATAACTGATAGCCTTTAACATTGTAAATATATCCCAAGGAGCGCATCTCACTTACATAGTCACGGATGTAAGGTGCCAGGACACTGGTGTATGGATAGTCTCTATACTGTACCATAGCGACCTCCTTCCATCAGAAGCCCCGCTTCTGACAACGATATGGGACACATCATCATGCGCTCATCATCAAGATTTAAGTAGTGCTTTATTGAGGATGTGCCTTTATGACCAAGCAGATCGGCCAGTCCCTGTTTCTGGGTTCCTTTTCTTAACTGATCTGTAGCATATGTTCTTCTTGTTACATGAAATCCTGATCCCGGTACATTTCTCTCAGGAAGAGTTCTTCCCAGTGCCTGTAAACAAACGCCTCTCTGTATTGAATCATAAGGTACTCTGTGTTTTATAAAGAGTCTGTCATTTTGAGTTTTTTCATTAGGTCGACCATGCTTTATGTAAAGATATACAGCGTTTCCTACTTCTGTGGGCATAGGAAGCACGATCTCATGGCTTGTTTTCTTTTGATATATCCTGATGCACTGTCTTTTCCAATCAATGTCTTTTAACCTCAGATTTACTATGTCAATAGATCTGATTCCCATCTTCATGCCCAAAAGGAGCATTGCATTATCGCGAAGATCCATGGCTGTTGACCATGTATCATGTTTTTGCATAATGGATTGCTTCTCATTGTCTGTAAGAGTGATAACAAGCTTTTCTCTTGATTCAGAAGAACAAAGCAATGCCTCATGGATTCCATACGGAAGTATATCTTTACGTTCAAGATACTTTATGAACTTACGTATCCTTGAGTTATAAGCATTCTTACCTTCGACAGAAGTGTGCTTGTCAGCTAAGTTGAAGTTCTTAATGACCTCAGGAGTTATCTGACTAAAGGCACTGAGGCCACACTTGACCAAATATTCACAGAATCTTGTAACTGAAGATCTGACCATGTCTATGGTTGAGGATGCCCAACCTTCTTTGATCTTAACATCAAGATACTTGTATAGTTCGTCCTTACACCAGTCAGGCAGGCTTTCACATTTAAACGGTTTGGTTTTATTCAGACTCTGAGGAATAATACTGCCTTCGTTGCAATAAATGTCAAACTGGTACAGAACCCTTGCAGAATGATTCCAGCCCCTTCCTTCATGATACGTTTTTTCGTGTTCGAGCCAGATAGCAGCTATTCCCTTATGATATCCCAAAGAATTCATTTCCAAAAACAGCAAAAGATTGTGTAGTGTATAGGCCGCCCTTTCTTTTGAGGATTTGCTATAGCCAAGAGCCCGGTAATCATTTAGGAATAATTCAATTGCAACAGCAAAATCCTCTGCGGGAAAATCCATGCTTTCAGCTGCAAGTGCTGTTATTTTTGCTTTCTGACTATTAGTGAAATCGGTGATATCAAATATACGATCATGCATTCTGAAATACGGATACCACCCAAGTCCATGCTGACACAATCCCATATCCGCCATATATAAAAGAATGTCTCCAATTGAATACATATATATGGCGCCAGTCTTCTTAGAACGATGAGCTTCAGTATGACAGTAGTACTCAATAAGCTCAAAGGTAATCTCAGAAGGATCAGATATGCCTTGCTTCTGAATCTTATACAAAAATCGTGCAATTCGGGTTTTTACACAACCAGCATATGATTCTGGTAATTCAAGAGTACCAAGATAACCTTCCATCAGCTCATTCCATGGTTCCTGTAAAAGCTTTGAATAAGGCATTGCAATAGGATAGGCATTTACAGCCTGAACTTCTCCAAAGCCATAAATATCTGAAAGGCGTAGAAGCGTTATCTTGTAGCCTTTAGGATAAGGCCCATTGTTTTCAAACCATTGCAATGATGTATCAATGGAATAAGACTGCTTTTTTTCAAGAAGATATTCCTTAAGTTCTTTTAAGCAGTTGATTGTAGTATGATACGCGGTAGAACCTGCTTCTTTCGATGACATGTAATCTACAAGCTGCCTGCTATGCTCGTAGTAATCACGGAGCCATTCTTCATGCTTAGGAATTTCCTTGGGAAGCGGAATTTCATAGAAACGAACATCTTTTGGTCTTGCCATAAGTATCGTCACCTCCTTTTAGAACAATCTTTAGGTGACGTCATTATAATCCATGTAGGATTTTATGCGCATCTTTTTACGTAGAATGCAGTAATGGCGAGGCTTTTGAGAAAAAACTTCGGATAAGTAATTCCGTCGGATAAGCTGGTTTATGCGAACATTCGCATAAGCTTCGGAACGAAGCATAAGGCCGTTCACGATAGGCAGAAAGAACTGGGAGTTCATGAACACCATACGAGGAGCAAAAGCCAGTGCTGTGATTTATTCAATTGTTGAGACTGCAAGATTAAATAATCTCAGTTCCTATTACTACGTAGATCACCTCCTTACAGAGCTTCCAAAGCTCCGTGATGAGAATGGAAATATAGATACGGCAAGTCTGGATCCCTTATTACCATGGTCCGAGACATTACCTGATAACTGCCGTAAACCACGCCGCAAATAAACCTGCGGCGTTTATTTTACAGGTAAGCGGATTATTTGACGCTTACGTCTGACGGTCAACAGTGGCCTGCAGACTCTTGTTCAATTCCATGACCTGTGATAAAAGGACTTTAAGATCATGCGCATTCATGACCTCATCATCTGGCCGATATTCAGTTGGCTTTGCAATTGTGGAATTAATTTCGGAATCCGACATGATTTATCTCCGTTTCTATATATTTTTTATCACCATCATAATCTGATTAATAGTTGTGAAAGTGCCAAAAAGAAGGCACTTTCAGATGGTTTTAACGGAGATTTTTGGTTATTTTTTTCCAGCTTTTATCCATTGTATTGGGGAATCAGAAATCTCTTCGTTTAGCCTTTGAAATAGAGCAGTTTTGCTCAATTTCCAATCCTTCAAAGAGCCATCTGAGCTGTTGTCTGGTCAGCTCAAGTGCTTCGGATTTAGTTCTTGGCCATCGGAATCTTCCTGCGTCAAGTCTGTGATAAAGCAGTGTCATTCCAGTGCTGTCAAAATGCAGAACCTTGATTCTGTCTGCGCGTCTCCCACAAAAGAAAAAGGCAGCATTGGCATAAGGATCAAGATCGTAAACATCTCTTACAAGTGCCATCAGCCCCTCGATCGACTTCCTTAAATCAGTGTATCCGGTGATCAAGTAGATTTTCTTTACACCGGAAATATCCCCAATCATACTGACTGCAGCACACCTAGTATAGATTTTATGGTGGCTGCATTAGTGCTATTGGATAGATCAACTCTGATTCCTGATGGTGTCATAATTCTGACGGTGGGTTCAAATATGGAATCAGTAAAGTTATCACAATAGGGCATCAGTTGAGGGTTGTTTGTTGAAGGTGTTTCTTCAAGCTGTTGCCGCTTCGTTATGACGCCATTTTTATCAATTGAAGCAACTTCTACAACTTCCTGCTTCAGAGAAATGGTCGTATCTTCATGGTCACGTATTTCACAGGCTTTTTTACGTAGCCGATTGATGGCCTTGTATAAGGTGGATGGATGTATATCGTGCATGATGCACCAGTCCTTGTCAGACATGCCGCTACTGCGACATTCGTTTATGAAGCTAATCCATTGGTCCTCACTCATTTTTGCTTTGGGCATAGTTTTCTCCTCCGTGACAATGTCGATACGTTTACTCTACCAAGAACGACAGGATAGCGAGCTGTTTACTCTACCATGACGAAAATGATCCTGGATAGCGGAAGCCTATCCAGCGATCAACCTTCTAAGCCTATTTTATGCCAAAAGAACAGCCCCGTAACTACGGAAAGCGCTTACCATAATGTTGATGAAAAATTAAGACATCCTCCAACAATTGCAGTTGCTTATGCATCCATTATGATGCTGGTTACGCATTTTTATAGAGAAGATAAACGAATATATTTTTGGATGATATGTCAAATAGGCTGTTGCTCTCAT
>JAEEGL012356692.1_pt1 | contig 17573 bp, 14 predicted proteins | sample 9134231 | NCBI WGS metagenome assembly JAEEGL01 (sample SAMN16246548, study PRJNA631951) | gut metagenome | biome: gut microbiome; feature: rumen; material: fiber-attached | host: Bos | place: Iran: Karaj | collected 2018-10 | reverse complement strand
TCGATGTCCTTGACGATGACCATCTGGCTGTAGGGTTCCGTAAACACGGCCGAACGGACAATCTCCTCGCCATTCTGCCCATACCCCTGTGTCAGGAACTGCCAAGCCTTCGCCACGCGCTCGGGCGTTTTGACCAGGCCTTCCCGCTCCGGGTCTTCCCCCAGCAGCTCCAGAATGGCCTTGACGTGCCCTGCGAGCTCTTTCGTCGTCTTTTCGTCGTATTCCTCGATTTTTCTGTATGCCATGGTATTGTATTTGTTGCGCCCTGCGGCGGAAATTTAGGACTGCAAAATTAACGAAAAAAATCCATTCTATCGTTTTTTTGTCTATCTTTGCAGCCCCAAACACGCGGAATGCCTTGGAAGGGCTTCCAAAAAGACTGATAATAAACCAATTAAAAGGACAACGATATGTATTGGACCCTTGAACTTGCCAGCAGCCTGGACGATGCTCCGTGGCCGGCCACCAAAGAAGAACTGATCGATTACGCCACCCGCACCTGTGCCCCCGACGAAGTGGTCGAAAACCTCGAAGAACTGGAAGACGACGGCGAGATCTACGAATCCATCGAAGACATCTGGCCGGATTATCCGACGAAGGATGATTTCTTTTTTAACGAGGAAGAATATTAATGCACGTAAAGTGCTGAAAAACAGTTGATTAAATGAATAACACGGCGTAGCTTTTTGGCTATGCCGTGTTATTTTTAATATATTAAAGTGTCACAAAACACGTTTAAAGTTAGGCCAATTTTGGGGCCATTGGTATTCCTTGTTTTCAAGTATGAAGAGTAGTTTATTTTACTGTTTGTACGGATATTAATTGTGTTGTTTGGGATAGTAATGCTCGTTGGGTGAAATAGCAAAAAAACTTATCTTTGTAAAAGAATAATAAGTTGATTTGCTATGCCTGTATATAAAATACCAACTTTGCCGCTTCCGTACGATCTTGAAACAAAAGCGGTTCTCAAACAAGTTAACAGAGCTAATAAGAAACTGGCTGAACTAAAGGGGGTAGCGCATACTATTCCCAACGAGGGTATTCTTCTCAGTACACTTACTTTACAGGAGGCAAAGGATAGTTCCGCAGTTGAGAATATAGTTACAACTCAGGACGACTTGTATAAGGCTGACCTTGACTATAAACAGAGTATTATTAATGCTTCAACTAAAGAAGTTCTCAACTATCGCGAAGCCATCATTCACGGATTCAAAATAGTTCGTAAGAGCAAGATATTGACCAACAATTACATTAAGGAAATCCAGACTTATCTTGAGCATAATAGTGCTGGATTTCGTTCTGTCCCCGGGACAACATTAAAACGCAGCGATGGAACCGTGGTCTATACTCCACCGGAGCCGGGAAAGATAAACGAATTGATGGGAAATCTCGAATCATTCATTAATAACAGTTCTCTGTGTGAGGTCGATCCTTTGGTAAAGATGGCAATCATTCATCATCAGTTCGAAAGCATTCATCCCTTTTATGATGGAAATGGTCGGACTGGACGAATAATTAATGTCCTATACCTTGTTATTTCCGATCTATTAGATCTTCCTATTCTATACCTTAGTCGTTATATTACTCATAATAAAGGCGATTATTACCGACTAATCCAATCTATCAGAGACGCTGGAGATAATAATGCAAGACAATGGGAAGAGTGGATCCTCTTTATGCTCAAAGGGGTAGAAGAAACGGCAGAGGAGACAATCCGACTCGTTAAAGGAATCGGAGAGTTGATGAACAAATACAAGACTATCCTGCGACCCATTTTCGGAAGTCGCTACAAACACGAACTATTAAATAACCTGTTTTTCCATCCATATACCAAAATTGAGTTTGTCGAAAGAGATATGATGGTTTTGCGTAAAACAGCGGCAAAATACCTTGATATGATTGTAGATACTGGATTATTACATAAAGTAAAGATTGGGAAAACCAACTATTACATCAATACGGCATTGGTCGAACTCTTTATCAATCGAGCAGAAGTCGTTGCCAATGTAGAGACCGTTGAATCTATCTCATAGGTTTTATTACCATAGTTTGTACACCTAAGCCTATCAACATGTACCCAATTTTATCTTTTGGGGTACATGTTCTATTTTGTTATGTACCCATTATTAAGACTTCTTACCAGCATATAAAACAATGAGTCAGGGTGGGGAATATGAGTCAAACCGTTCTGCGATATTCGATGCTATAATATACGCAGATGAATTCGGAAACCTCATGGACGAGGTCGTATACCGTGCATTACTTGCCAGTGAGTGCAAGCCTGGATATGTAATACTATTAAGAGAAAGCCCGGACTGGAAAAGGTTCGGGAATGAAGAGATGGGGTATTGGAGGAATATCGGCTACCGGTATGACTTCCTGGAGTGTCCGGGCCGGTTCAGGGAGATGATGAAATTCGACAGGGTTGCCGCCTATTTGTCAGACGACAGGGGAGGATGGGGCAATATAGAACGACTCCCTATCTTGTCATATGAGAATGAACAGGGGGCAGAGATATTCCTGCACTTTTACCTGATGGATGACCTTCGTTAGGCTAGCAAGATGTTTAATCTAGCTATTCTTCGTAATAATCTGATTGTTCAAGGATTTGGCGAGTTCATATAGTGGCATTGCAATCCTTTGTAAACGGATACCTGGCCATTCAATTTTTTCAGCCTTGGCCGCTGTTTCGATGATAAGCGGGTCTTCTAGAATATTGTGGAAACTGAAGACTACGCCATATACTTCAATGTACAGACACTTTTCCGCCGTGTCGTAATAGTATCGAATATCGTCATAGCGATATCTGGTAATTATGATCTTGGCGGCCAGCAGAGCCTTCCCTTTAATGAATCCGTACCCCAGTTCCTTTTTGTACTCAGCCTGCTTGATGGCGGCATTTAACAGGTTGATAGCAGATAGGTAGAGAAAGACCTCACGAGTACGATATATCCTCAGAGTGCGCAGAATCTGTATGGCTTCAGACACGTCATCCCTATCGATTGGTGCAGCTGGTGCATCTGGATCGATTTTACGGTATTCTTCAATGACTCGGTCTGAAATGTACCCCATCGGACTCTTTGTAGCTTTTATTTGGCCATGAATTCACCACTTTTGCTATAGTCGGGATAATCCTCCATATTGAACCCGATGTTTATTTTGCAGAAGTCATTCACGACATTATAGATACGGATTTCGTTGTAGTTGATATCTTCATCGACAACAATCATCTGGCCCATTAGCTTGGAAAGCTCTTCTTTCTGCTCTTGAGTGTACTCACTTAGCTCAGTCAAGGCCAACAAAGAATTCTTTGCGTCAACATCTTTTCTGGCCGATTTGTCCAGACCAAGGATGCCGGCAATCTTGTCAAAAAAAATTGTTTCACGTTCGTCTATGCGGCCATCTGCCAAAACGAGATCCAGCAGTATGCGCATCATTGCTATTTCCTGATCGTATGTAAACTTTTTCATATCCAAGGTCTTTACTGTTTGATGGAGATACATGCCCAATTCCACTCGTTCTTTTTCTTATTGAAATCGTATACTGCCGCAGCGGTTACTGTTTCATTACCGGTCAGGTTATATTTGCTTACGATTGTGGGAGACAAGAAGATATCATCTTTCCCTGTCCTGAGAAAGGCGAATGGATTCCCTTTGCGTTTATCAACGGTTCCTTTAACAATTTTCACGTAGGGAAGGTTGAAAGGGCCTTGCGCTTGTTCTGCCCGACTAATATTTAGGCTATCACCATCTGAAGTATATTTCAACTTAAGAACCATTCCTTCTTTGGGCTTCAGACCCCAATGGCCATACTTGGCCATCATCCTTTGTCTTAAGCCATAGACAAGTGCAGCACGTTTTGTTTGGACATCAACGTATGTCACCATTGCCAGGCACTCGGCCAATTCGGTGAATAGAATCTCTTCTGTAATCGGTTTATAATCAAAAGGATCGGTTGCATCCGGCTGCGTTGTCTGGAGCCAATTCTGCCAGGACCATTGCTGAAGCTGTCTTGGAAGTTTCCATCCCTGCTGGAGATAGCATGCTGACACCTTATCTATGTTGTACTTGGCACGAGGGAGATCTTGTCTTAGAATGTAAATCTCAGCCAGGCGAATTCGAATCTTCCCGAGAAAGGACTCTTGTGTTTTACAGTGAACAGCTCTCAGAAGACAGGCCAACTGCTTATCCGGTTCGTCCCTGAAAATGTCGCTCATCAGTTGCCACGCCCAGAACTCATTGATCTTCTTGCGAACAAAAGGAACGACTTTCTTCAGAGCTTCTTCTTTTCCGGCTCCTTGTGCAATCAATAGTTTTCCGCAGAAATATCCAGGGTAGAGCATTTCCGGATGTGCATCCATTAACGCTTCAATCTTAGGAATGAAAGCAGCAATACGTTCCTGATCTCCTACTTTGAGCAATGCCTTCGAATTGGCAATATATACCCTCTCGGCCAGAGACATTACTTTTTTGCCATTCTCCATCTGGAACTGCTCAAAATCATCTGGCATGAGGTTGTTGATATCCCACCAGTCAATAAAATCTGCAAGCTGATTCCAGCCTTCGAACTTTATGAAATACTGCAGAAGAAGTGAATAAGGTTTGCTGGGACTAAAGTGATAATCCTGGATCTTTGAGAATAGGGTGGACATCGTCGCAAAGTCTTCAGTCTGAATAGCCTTCGTAAACTCTGCAACCTTCCAAAGAAGATTCTCATATATCAGTTTGTCACTAGTCAGGTCGAGCAGCGTCAACTCTCCCAGCTTATCCAGATGTTCATAGAAAGATTCTGTCCGTTTCTGCTCAACATCTTCCTTGATGAAATAATAAAGCGCCCAGCCAACTTCGCGCTGCACCCAGACATCGTCCGGCGCGTTTTGCCAATCTTGCAGAGCGATTTCGTAGGCTTCTGCTATTTCACCTGCCTTGCACTTAGCGGTTATCTCTTTTATCGTTGCCATAGGTGAGATATGATTTCAAGCAGTTGTTGCAATTCCTTATCATCGTTGCCTAGGGAAGAATAAGGCATCAATGTGGTAATGATACCCCTTCCGTTAAAGGATAGTTTGAAGTACGCATAGGCGGAAGGCGTCTTGAGGCAATAAACCATATTGTAACCTTCTCTGTAGATATTTGTGATGAGAATGCCAAGCTCAGAGCATCCGGCCACAATGATTGAATGTACGGCTTCAAAGCCATTATTCTGGGGCTTGTACTCGAATGCTATCGGATAATTAGTCTCATTCTTCAGGTATGTGAGAATTGCTTCGTTATCTTCGTACGTGCCTCTAGGCATGAACCTGTATGTGCCAGCTGCATTATAGTGACCATCATAAATCCGGACACCATTGGGACTATTCAAGAAGTAAGCATCCAGCCAATTGGTACAAATCACATTCTGAATTGAATATTCGGTGTCTTGTAATACTTCAGAAATGGCCCAGTACTTTGCCATCTGGCAAGGTCTGGTGTTAAGGCCGGGGTATGGTGTGGGCGCAACTTCAGCGAATGAGTAATACTTCTTGGGCGTATTGCTCATCGTAATAATAGCGCTGATTCGAATGCGGTTTTGTGTAACGGCAATATGCGGTGGTTCAATGGCGGCCGGCGCAGATGTTTCTTCGTCGATAATGAAGGGTGGATTCGTTGCAAAGTCAACGGTGCTTTCTTCCTCCTCCCTTTCAATTCGTTCATCAACTTCGTCAGGTTCCTTTTCCTCTACACACAGATACAATTCTTTCTTGGGGCGGGTGACAGCCACGTAATGAAGATTCCGTTCCTGGATGTTTTCCCACGCCAACTTACGCTTTATCGGAAGCTTATTGTACTCCAAAATGAAAACGCGCTCGTTCTCCAAACCCTTGGCCCTGTGAATGGTGGAGATCTTGATAGCATCATCGCCCAAGTAAGACATTAGTTCTTTCAAGCGAAGCAAGATGCTATTGATGGTGTTCAACTGCCACTCTTTGAACTTTTTCAGGAAGAAATCAAGACTATCTTTCAGGAGTTCAGTTTCCTCCTTGATTTTCATCTCGCGAAGAACGGCATCGACATTATCACAGTCCTTTTGAATCTGTTTGATATTACGTTCGCGAACGATACTCAAGAATTGCTCTATAGATTCCTCTGTGAGGGTTTTGAGTAGCTCTGAAGGTTTGAAATAGCGCTTATAATCACCGATGAACTCCGAGACCTCATCCGGATGAAGATGAATGCGCACATCTTTATTGACGAGCTTCAAAGCAAGGGAGAGAAGGGGTCTGCGATGCCGACAGATGACCAGGTCTCCCAACTGGAGAGATTCAAGAACGAAACGATTCTCCAAAATGCGTGTGATACCCTTCTCTGTTTTGAAACCTTTAATGTCCTCGCGAATTGTTTGCGCCAACTCAATCACTGATGTAGGGCAGCGGAAGCAATCCGTGAGCATCAACGGTTGACAATCGAAAGCATTTTTGACGTTCTTAAACGAGTCAGAATCAGCTCCGGCAAAGCCATATATAGACTGGTAAGGATCGCCCACGGCAAGCACCCGTCCGCCTGGCCTCACGTACTTCTTGACAATAGCAAGTTGGGCACGAGAAAGATCTTGACACTCATCCACAAACACAAATCCATACTGGACCTTTGACTCCAACTGAAGCAAGGTCGGAAGATACAGCATGTCCGTGTAATCTATTATCTTGTCTGAGGTGGCGATGGAATTTCCCTCTTTAAGCAGTTTCTGATGGAGGATTATGTACAGACCAAGTTCTTCATCAGAATAATCTTCTCCCAAGAGGAGGAAATGGTCCACCATATCCTTGTAGCTAGCAAAGTCGGATTCACACAGGGTGAGCCGATACTTGTCGTTAATGGCTAAAATGTTGGCAGTGGCTTCTTTTACGAAACCTGCACTCTCGTTAAGTGCGTTCTTCTCATCCCAATTCAAATTTGGGCGTCTTTCCTGCAACGCCTTGATTTGCTCAACTGTTAGGAAGTTATGGATGTCAAGGAGCTTATTGATCTCAGGGACTAGGTGCTCAAAGAAATCTGCGTTCTCAATGATCTTCCGGTATTTCTCTCTGTCCATTTTGACTTGGAAAAAGGACCGGATGATCTGGAAGCCAAGACTATGTATGGTCTTGACAGCCACAGATTTACCCCTCTCGTGGAACTTTTTCTGAATCTCCTTCCTGATGCTGGTATTAAAAGCACAGTAGAGGACATCATTTATATCGGGAATGTGTTCGACGCATTCCATCAACGTTGTGGTCTTACCGGCCCCAGCAACAGCATCGATGATGCCATTCCCAATACCATTCGCTACGAAATCATATATAATTCGCTGAGCAGATGTTGGCGTAAAATCCATTATAAATCAGTAATTCAGAAGATTATTTGAATTGAATGTACTTGTTCCCTCGGAATGTTTTTTTAAACAAGTCGGTTAATTCTTTCTTGACATCACTAGTTACTTCATTCTTAATCGCTTCAACTTCTTCTGCAATCATTGCTTCATTCATCTCTTGGAGTTCGTCCAATCCACCTAAGTATTCTCGATTGCAAAGAGTGCATTTAACGTAGCTCTTATCATCATTGTATTCGAAGTGATCTGCACTTCCACATACAACGCACCTTAAGCTGACGCTCCTGTCGTATTTCTTTTTCATAACTGTAGCCCTTCTTCAAATGTGTTATCTACTTTAAAATCATCATCCCAGGTGTATCTTAAGCGCATTGTATCGGGATGACCATTTACAAGATATAGACGATAGTCACGGTTATTCTGTGGAGAGAGATCTTCAATGGTCTCTAATGGCTTCGATAGGTGTACGGTACTAGTCTCATTTAACCATTCAATCCGAATGTTCTTTGCAGTTGATTTTCCAGCATTGAAAATACGGAGGTGTAAAGAACCTTTGTTAGAAGATGGGAAAATATTACCCCGGATACTTGCTTTTAATAAACTCTCTTTCTCTTGCTTCATCTTCTCAATCATCAACTGCTGATACTCTTCTGTGGTTGAAGATTCGGATGGAGAAGTGTCCTTTTTGTAGGAAGGGTCAACTGTACTTAAAAACTTGTCCCGCTTTCTTTCCCAAATAACGGCAGAAATATCCTCTTTACCCAAAAAAGAAAGAATGGAGTCCTTCATTTCGGTCAACCTGGCTTTTGCATCCTCATTGTTAACTTTTATGGCCGTTTGACGACTGTTCACAACAGCTGTCATATTACTAAACTCCATCTCGGAGGTAAGAATAGAACAGTATTCGGCTCTGACTGCCCAAGCAGCACCCATTTCATTCAAGGAAACAGCACTATGATAGAAATTGGGAGACTGAACAAAAATAACATAGAGAGATCTATTTGTGAATAAACCTTGCAGAACTTCAAATATGTCTTTACTAAGATTTATCCAATAACCCGGAACAGAACTGCAGAATAAGCTTTTTTCATCCAATCCAATACCTTCAAGAAGTTCGACAAGGGCTACAACGAAAGCTTTATCTTTCGAAGAATGACTAATGAATACAAGCGGCTCTTTTGTTGACGTTTTATTTGGCGAATAGGAAGAAGGAGGCCCTGCTACTTTCATACTCTCTAGTATTGAATATAAAGCTGCTATACCAGTATTAGTTTCATTTGTGAGTTCTTCTTTGTAATTAAATCCAATTTTGTGTTCAACTATGGAATCTTGAAACAACTTCGTATAACGGCTCGTTTCACCGAAAGCATTTATCAAAAGCTCTTTGGTGACAAACTGCCATTGGCTTAATTCTAAGATAATGGCCTTTACCTGAGGAGAAGCTGAATGAGCAGTAAAATCTACAGATAACACTCTGGAAGAACTCCTCACACGAGAGGGTTCAACATATGAGTTTAACTTGGTTAAAATGTTGTTAGCCAAATTTATTCTTTCCTGTATCTGGACTTCAATACTCTCCATATACATAAATTGTTATCCAATTCAAATACTGCCAACCCTGTTATGATACCTTACTTCTTGTTATATTTCAAAGAATAAGGAGTAAAAATCTCCATGAGTTTAGTAGAGGCGTTGGTGAGGAATTCGATGACCTTTTTACGTTGATCGGGGTCAACATACTTTAAGTCGCTGTCTATGCGAACACGGCAAGTGATCTTCTCATCGAGTCGCTGCCATTCCAGGGGCCCGCCGAATTTCTCTTCGATGGCGGCTTTGTTGGAGAAAAGGTAGTCGAAGACTTTCTTGTTCCTTTCCTGGTCGCCGGTGTTGATGTAAATTTCAGCGCGGCAGTTGTCGAAATTGACGATTACGTTACAGTTCATGCCGTTGGAGCCTTTGACGGCTTTTCCAATCCAGTTGTCGGTTGTGGGCATATTGTTGGCGTAAAGGCCATTCACGGCTTTGTTATACTCAACGAATTCCGACCAGAAGCTTTGGCGTATAGTGAATCGCGCCTGCTTCTCTTCCCCACTCTTGTTCTCGTCCTGGGTCTTCTTTGCGATGGAGATCGTATATTCCTCAGCATCTTTCACAGGGATGATCTGGTCAAAGTCGAGAAGGATTTTGCCGCCGTATTCATAAGGCGTGACCTTGAAGCATTTCATCTTCAGTCCGGAATTGAGGAGCCACATTACGGACGAGGTGACCTCCTTGCGGAAGTTCGCGGCGACGAAGAAGATGCGCTGGCCGTTTCCAACATTGATGTCCACGTCCTTGAGGTCGCGGTTATCGAAGAAGTCTGAGAGATTGTCTGCAGCAGACTCCTTGAGGCACTGGTCGTTCAGATATTTCTGATAGATTTCGATGACATCGCTCTTTGAGAGGCTCGAGCAGTAAGACGCATATTTGATGGCCTGCCAAGTGACATCCTTTCCGGAGTCATCCAGTTTGTTCTCGATGATGACTAGGTTGCCGCTCTTATCGATAGCGAGCAGATCCAGGCGTTCTTTCGTGTCGGCAAAGCCGTCGAACTCCTTCTGGATAATGAGCAGGTCTTCCCCGAGGGATGACGGCTCCTTTGCAATCCATTCCTGAAGGTTATGGCGTTCGTCCAGTCCTAAGGACTTGAAGGTCTTTTTCTCGACCTTGACCAGCTTGTTGCTGTCTTTATCGATGAGGTACATAACTTTATGAAATTGAAGCTTGACCGTTTAGAAGCAAGGGTATTAGGAAATTCCTTAATTCTGTCAGTCGGTTGATTTCGTTTTTGGCCGAAATAATTTGCTCCTCAATTGTATCGAAGATTTCTTTCGGGTTGAACGATTCATTTATTGACGGCCTTAGCACATATATCTGCTTCATATCTTTATCGGAAAGATGGCCGACAGTTGAACCCTGTATTGTCGCCTGGCGAGATTGAATATATGGAGCTATTGCATAGTATAGGCTTATACTTGACAATGCTTGTTCATCATCATTTGTTCGAATACGGACGCATCGCTGATTGAGGAACGACTCGGATTCATGCCAAATATTCATGTGAAAGTTGCCGTCCATCCCAATCACGACATCGCCCTTCTCAAGCTTGTACTTGTCATCAACCCTCTGAGTTGAATATGCAGAATGAGTGCCTTCGGGAATATCGCGAATTCTAACAACAGGAATAGGCGTAACCTCTTCAACAAACTGTTCGGTAGAGAAAGGGAATCCATAAAGAACACTCGCAGCTTTGAATAAATTGACGACTTCCCATCCGTCAGGGACTTCTCTCTTAATGGTCGAATCATAAACCATCTTACCTCCCGACGATTTATACGGGAGTCCATTACTATCGGGGAAATCAAATTGTACAAACCAGTAATCGTAAAACTGCTTGGCAAGGGCTTCCAGTTCGGCATTAGCTTTACGATTCAACATAATCTTCTCATCAATATTTGTCAGTAACTCTCCAATTCGATGCTGAATATCAAGGTCTTCAGGAATATAAACAACACACGCCTTTATCTTATCCGGAGAAGTATGACGAATCTTAGTTTGTTGTGAACCTGCAGCCAATTGCTGCTTAACTATGCTTGATGAAACGAGGTAGTAGCAGAACAGCGGATCGAGTTTGCCAGGCTTACATGTGACAAGAGCGACATCCTGGCTTTGAATGTATTTTCCATCCTCAGGGACTCTTGCTGTTGTTCCCAATAGTCCGGGAGTTTGCTCAGTTAAAGGTGTAATAATATCGCCTGCCTTCATTATGAATTCTTCCGGGACGACTCCTGAGTAATAAATATTCTCTTTTGACGTGTTTTCCTTGAAGCCGTTGCCGTCATAGTCAAAATTCCCGAGAGTGAGGCGGATGAGATCTCCAGAAGTAGCATAATTGGAGCCAGGAAGGCTCATCCCCCTGGTAACATCCAGCAACTCACCGAGAGTATGCTTATAGAGTGTAACCCTTTGATTAGCCATTGAACTTTAACGAATCTATGCCTTTAATAATCCTCTCTTCCAACCCTTTTCCGTCTTCAAATAACTGCTTCAAACTCGTTTTATGAGCCTCTAATGAAGCCTTAAACTCATCGTCTGTAATGTTGACGTAATTAATCCTAACATTGAAATACTCTCCTGCAGAGAAGGAGTATCCTTTCGCTTCGAAATCAGCATATGGGATTGAAACGGAGAAATCCTCAACTGGTTTATTGTCTCTGAATGTCTCAACTATCTTTTTGACATCTGTATCACTGAGTACTGTCTTTTTCAGTCCACCAATCTTCGTGTCAGTTCCGAGTTTAGAGGCATCGACGAGAGACACCGTATCCCATTTCTTTGTTTTGTCTATGAAGACAACTGATACGTTGGTGCCGGTATTAGCGAAGATATTCGATGGCATACTAACGACGCCACGAAGAATGTGCTCGTCAACCAGGTGTTTGCGAATCTTTAGAGGGATGCCACTCTTCGCTGTCAAGAAACCAGTCGGCACAACGATTGCGGCCTTTCCCATATCATTCAGGCTATAAATCAAGTGCTGGAAGAAGCAGAGATAAATCTCCATTGTCTTCTTGTCCTTATTGGGGATATTGGGGATTCCAGCAAAGAAACGGCCCTTGCGAGAATCATTCTTCAGCTGTGCCTGATAGTCCGAGAAATCCAGCTTGAAGGGCGGATTGCTGACCACGTAGTCAAACTTCTTGAGAGAACCATCTCTTTCCTGATGATATGGCTGAGTCAACGTATTGCCTTGAACCACGTGGGAGAGCGAATCGGCCTTGCTGTTCAGGATGAGGTTCAGCATCATCATCGTAGATGACTTATCGCTGATGTCCTGCGTATAAATCGTGCAGCGTTTCTCCCCGATTGTGTGAGCAAGCGCGATAACCAGGGTGCCGGTACCCGCTGCAGGGTCATAGCAGGTGACATTCTTCACGTCCTCATCCGGGGTAACCAGGAGCTGAGCCATTATCATAGCAATGGCGTGAGGCGTATAGTATTCAGCATAAGTGCCGCCACCATTGGCATTGTAGTCGTGAATCAGGTACTCAAAGACTGTGGAGAAGAAGTCATAGCCGGCAGAGAACGCTCCTTCAAAACTGGCCGCCTGAATATCCGTAATCAAAGACTTGCAGAAATCGTTCTTCTTCTGGGTGCCGCCAGTGATAAGGTCCGAGATGGGACGAAGAATTGCGATGCTGGTCTTGTCCGCGTTCATGATGTAGAACACATCGCGATTATTGCTGGCGATCTGTTCAAAGGTGGCATCGAACAGTTCTGCGAAATTAGCTTCATTCTGGTGCTTGGCCAGGAATGGAATCAGATGATTCTTACGCAGCTCTACGGTCCCGTGCATCAGGTCGCACATCTGGTCGTAATCTTCGTCGCTCATCGAGTCGAGGTACTCCCAGACATCGGATGCCTGCTGCAGCGGCTGCCAAACACGTTTGGCTTCAGCAATGAACTTGTCGTTCAAGAATTTGTAAAGGAAGACCTCGACAAGGACGGTGTACTCGTTTCCTCCCCCACCAAGGCCGGCGTGTGAAGTCGTGGCCTTGAGGCTATCGATGAGATTCATCGTTTCCTGCTGGATCTGCTGGATATTCGTTGCCATATTATCTGTATTCATTTTGATATTCACGGTTGATTAAGTCGCCCACATAGTAGCGGGTCTCGCGGTCACTTCTGATGTCTGCATTCAGGAAGTTCTGGGCAATGATTTCGACCAAGAACTTGGTGAAGTATCCGGGTGCATTTATCATTGCCGTATTGAGGAAGAAGTTCTCGTCGCATTCCTCCTTAATCTTCAAGAGAACCAGGTTGAGTTTCTCCTTGTCCTTGCTCCAAGCAAACTTGTTGGGAGTGACACTCTGTTCCTCGTTCTGTTTGTCTTTCTCCTGGATACGTTTCTCGATACGGGCAAACTTGCGGTCGTTGTTGTACCGGAGAGCAGTTATCGCATCTTCTTCATTGATCTTCTTGATGCGTTTGAGGATGTCGTTGAGATTCTTTACCTGCGCATGGAGGTTGAAGTTCTCGGCGATGTCCATATCCTTCTTCCTGAACAGACGAAGGAATTCCTCCAGAAGAGAACGGTAGCGAGGATCATCCGGATCGATGTTTTCTGCCAGCTGCTGACGTGTGTGAGCCAGCGCTTCCCGATACTGCTCCTTCAACTCCAGTTCGGCTTCGCCACGCTTGTAGAACGAGAACTCAATGTCCTCCAGCGCCATATTCAGTAGTTGCTGGACGTTCTCGTTGTCTTCGACACCCTGCTGGAATCCGAGGAAGATGTAACGATTACGGGCGGCCTTGATGAAGTTGTTGATGTTGGGTATTGCTTCGGACGTGGTGCCCTTCTGCTCTACGGCCATCACTTTCAAGACTTCAGCGTGTCCCTGAGAGATGAGCATATTCCCGAGGTCACGAATCTCTTCGAGAGAGTGGAGAATTGTCTTCACGCGGTCTCGGTCGTCTTCCAGATCGAGCTGGCGGGAGAAGGTCTGAGGATTCCCCAAGTCGAGACCTTCAAGCGCGGCGACACTTTCTTTGTAACGCTTTTCTGCTTCTTCCAGTGAAACAAGCAGGAGGTCGCTGTGCTGCTGTGCCTCTGCTCCCTGCTCGGCTTCGAGTTCCTTCTCGTAGTCTTTGCTGGTCTTGTTGTATTCTTCCTCGATGTTGGCGAAATCGACCACATAGCCGAAGCGCATCTCCTTGTAAGGACGATTGACCCGGGTAAGCGTCTGGAGGAGGTTGTGGTCCTTGACTACGCGATGCAGATAAAGCTTCTTCAGTCGAGGTGAATCGAAGCCGGTCTGGAGCATCTGATAGACTATCAGAAGGTCGACTTTCCCCTCCTTGAAAAGGTTTATCCACTTGGCACGGGCATCCTTGTCATCAGAATCGTAGAGGATCAATGCAGCGCGGTAATAGCCCTTTTGCGGGCCGGCCATCTTAGCGTCGATTACCTCAGGGCCAACGCTCTTGTAGATGATTTGTCCGTCATCGCCACGTTCATTTGCCAGCTCCTCTGTATCTGCGTATTTCTCCAGGAACAGGCGATACATAAGCTTGGCCTGTTCGGAAGAGTTGCAAACAACCATTCCTCCGAGGGAATTGTCGCTATTCTTGACCCGGAACGCTTTGAGGTCATCCATCACATAATCCAACAACGGCTGGACATAGGAGTGATGCCTATAGACCGAAGGAGCATTTACTGAACCGACCTTCACACGGATGGAGTTCAGAATCTCCTGCATCTTGATCTTGAAGTTGGAGCCAATATCTTCGCGAATGAGACGGAGGGTGTACCGGTCTGCAATAGATGCGTTGTAGTAGTATGTGTGGATGTAGTCTCCGAAGATGTCCGTCGTGCGATACTCCCGGGAGATAATCGGTGTACCCGTAAGCGCGATGCGGATAGCATTCGGATCACTCTGAATCAAGGTCTTGAGGAAGCAGCCTGCAGGATTGTAGTCTCGGTGCGCCTCATCGATGAAGTAGATCCGCTGGATGTTGAGATTGTAGTCGTTCTTTGATGTAGCCCGGCTATCATCACTGAACTTCTGGATATTGACCACCGTGATTTCCGGTTTTCCTTCTGCGTTTCGGGTGGTTTTGTTACTGCTAATAATATTTTTGAAATCGTCCTTCGTGTCGATTGGATTGACCACCAGTCCACGTTTGGAGAACTCTTGCTGGGCCTGCTGCATCAAAGCGAGGCGGTCTACGATGAAGAAGAATTGCGGGATAATCCCCTTGCTGGAGTAGTATTCGGTGAGGAACTTTACGTTGTAGTATGCAAGGGCAGTTTTGCCGCTTCCCTGTGTATGCCATATAATGCCTTTGCGAAGATCGTGGTTGAGAGCCCTTTCAATGGCCTTCGTGGCAAAAATCTGCGGATAACGCATGATGTGCTTCTGTAGACCGTTTGGCTCATCAACATAGCAGATCCCGTATTTCAATAGGAAACGGAGACGGTTGAAGGTGAAGAGACTGTTGACAATCCGCTTGGTAGGTGTGTCAAAGTTATCCCTGTTCTGCAGATACGCATCACTTGCTATGTAGGCTTCAACGTTGTTATCCGTCAGAATCATCTGCTCGGTCTTATAGGAGAGCGGCTCAAAGAGATGAAGAATCGGGAAAGAGGTCTGCCCATCCTCACGGAAGCAGTTGTAGCATGTCGTATGACGGCCAATCGTTGCATAATAAGCACCCTGGGTAAGAAGATCGTCGTACTCCATGTCATTGGAGAAGACCATTATCTGGGTAATGTTGAGATAGCGGCGGAACTTGTCGTTCTCGAAGCGCTTTTTCATTCGCTCTGTCTCAGCCTTTATACCCGTATCGTTGTTTTCCTTCTTAACTTCGATGAATGCGAGCGGGAGACCATTTATGAACAGCGTAATGTCCGGACGGAAGTTGTCAGAAGACTTATCACCACAGGTCATTTCTGTGGCCACTTGGAAGGTATTGTTGTTGCGGAAGTTCTCTTCAGTTGAGAGGTCGATGATTCGTCCAACGCCCGGTTCCTGGAGTATCTTGTAGAAAAACTCGCGTCCAAGATCATCGTTGGCCAAAGAGTCCTGAATATCCTTCAACTTTTTGACGGCATCTACTTCTTCTAAGTCTGGGTTCAGGGACAAGAATGCATCCGTAAACTGCTTCGTGAGGATATTGGTCAAAGGATCAAACTCAACTGCGGGGACGTCATATTTTTTCACCCCATTGAGGGATACATATTCGTATCCCATCTGTGTAAGGTGCATTATAGTCGGGAACTTAACACGACTGTCTTCGCTGAAGGATCTGTTCATTATTATGTGATGTGTGCTTGCAAACTTTCAAAGTTAACGATTTTGACCGGATTTCTTTGCATCAAATAGAAAGAGATTGACTATGAGAAGAAAAAGCGAGCCTCAGAACCATAGGGTTTAAAGCTCACTTAATAATCTTGTATATCTAGAATGTAATTATTCGTTCAACTCACCTCGCCTAAATTTGGAGATCCTTTAGTCGAAGAGCTTCAGGATCTACTGTCATTTGGTATATACTAATATCAGGATTACACTTGCGTGCCACCTGGATGATACGCTCTTTTTCCTTTTCACCTATTTTGATGCCCAAATAGAGGCTTTCAAAGCACTCTCCTCCTAAATGAGGGTATGCGCGAACCTCCTTCCAATCAATCACTTCCCTTCGACTTTTGGGCTTATATGGTAGTCCCATTGGGGCAAAACAAGGATGATTCAATGATCCGGCTGGGGTGGGATCTAATAGCAATAGCCTCACTTCTTGTTCATGTTCCCACTCTTTAGCTTTTGTGCAAAGCAGGTAATGGAAGTAATCTTGTGCATCATGAAAATAGTCTGGTTTCTCAATGACATCTCTGTACTGTACCTCCATCTCCATGGCACCCATGTATATGCCACAGTGAATCCTGGATAAGTATTTCCTGGTTTTTTCCATATCCAGTCCGACGCACACTCCATGATGATTACCATAATAAGCCCACATTAGGAGTGAATCATGCACTTTAGAAAGGCTACAAATCCATGCGCTATTTCTTAGATTCTCCATGTCAGTAATTCCCTTCTCCCTAAGGAAATCCGCTGGTGGCCAATTAGTAGCATTGACAGGCACATTGGAGAAATCAAATAAAGCAGGATGGCAGTCGAATGGATCGTTCAAGCGCGTTGAATTGGTGAACTGAAGATTGCTGTTGTACAGCATCGCCAATCCACCTTTCAAGTCGAGATACTTATATAACCTGGCAGCGCCTGGCATAAATACATCGTTTTGTTCTGCCTTTCGGTAAAAGTGCTTAAACAGTTAAAGATTTCTGGAGTTGCTAATACGCAAATTTAAGCATTATTTGCTTAGTATGGCTAGTTCGCATCAAAATACAGTTATGCCATGTTTTATTTCAGCCCTTTTCAGGTCGCGGAAGTGTGAAATAAGTCATGCCAGATCTGGGGCCAGACCATAATAAAGTAGCCTAACCACTTGATAATCAGTCAATAATCTTTCTTCCGCAACCAATTTAACGAAGAGGAATATTAGGCTATTTAATTAGCTGATTTACAGTAAATTACAAATGAAACACGGTCTAACTTTTTGTTAGGCCGTGTTATTTTAAATGTGTTTTGCAATATTAAATTAGACTTGTAAATAGAACCGCCACTGAG
>JAEEGL014519770.1_pt1 | contig 17574 bp, 12 predicted proteins | sample 9134231 | NCBI WGS metagenome assembly JAEEGL01 (sample SAMN16246548, study PRJNA631951) | gut metagenome | biome: gut microbiome; feature: rumen; material: fiber-attached | host: Bos | place: Iran: Karaj | collected 2018-10 | reverse complement strand
TTTACATACCGAGATACTTCATCACTCACGCGGCGTCGCTGCATCAGGCTTTCGCCCATTGTGCAATATTACCCACTGCTGCCTCCCGTAGGAGTTTGGGCCGTGTCTCCGACCAAATGTGGCCGGTCACCCTCAACGGTCGGCTACTGATCGTCGCCTTGGTGGGCCGTTACCTCACCAACTAGCTAATCAGACGCGGGACCATCCTATGCCGTAAAGGCTTTTCACACTGCTTCATGCGAAGCTGTGCGCTTATGCGGTATTAGCAGCCGTTTCCAACTGTTATCCCCCTGCATAGGGCAGGTTTCCCACGCGTTACTCACCCGTCCGCCACTCAGTCACAAACATCTTCCACCCGAAGGCTTCTGTCGTAAGTGCTTCGTTCGACTTGCATGTGTTAAGCACGCCGCCAGCGTTCATCCTGAGCCAGGATCAAACTCTCATGTTGAATGTTTGATTCTCTCAGAACAAAGCTTAGCTTTATTCCTTGAATCCGTTATTACTTGGTTTGAGTTCTCAAGTTCGAACTTAATTGACAGGAACTTTTCTTGATAAGAAAGTTCCGATTTTTTCGAATCTTTCAAGGTTGTTTCACTATTCAGTTATCAAGGTTCTTCGTTGTTTCTCATTCAAGCGACAACTCTGATAGAATATCATGTTTTCAACTCTTTGTCAACAACTTTTTTATTTATTTTTTTGCATCCCGCCGTCATTAGCGGGTGCGAAAAATATACTATCAAAATGACCCTTCTCTGTCAAGCAACTTTTTGCACTTTTTTTAACTATTTCTTTTTTTTACTAGATATAGTCATTATCCAAGGATTTCAAACAAAATATTGTAATTATATAAATATAGAAGAAACTCATTTTCTTTGATTTGTCCCATAAGACTTCCGCCGATTTCTGTTACAGAAGTCAAAGAAGCAATGTACATAATAATCCAGAGAATTAAAATTCCTTCAAAAATTCCAAAAATCAATCCACCAAAATGACTAGCTGTACCAATTATAGGTGTTTTATTTATCAATCGAATGATCATCCAAACCAAAAAGCAAATAATGAATCCAAGAAGAATAGAGATTACTGTAGCAATGGCGCGAAGAATATAATCCGTCACAATTTCCGTTGTGCTAAGAACCACTTCTTCTTTTTTCTCATTAAATCCTGCAGTAGCCTGTTGCAGCAACTGGTCCTTTATCCCAAGATCTGTTTCTTTGGAAAGAGTTTCATAAAATTCCTGCAAAGAAGCCATCATTTCTTCATAGCCTTCTACCGCTTCTTTTGGCAACATATCCCCAAAGGAATCCTCTTTGTCCTTTTTCAATGCTTCTTCTGCATTATCCAAAGAAATATCCTCTGTGTTTTTCTCAATGATATCTCCTACGTTTTCAGAAATGGTGGCCACAATCTTTTCATCGTTTTTTAAATTTTCATAGGCCTGAGGAGATGCCCATTGCACAAACACAATCATAAAGATCCATGCGACCAACCCAAAAATAATTCCGAGGATTCCTCTTTGGAACCCTCGAATCCCCATAAGCAAAATCAAAATTAATGCTACAAAAAACAGTACGTTTAATGTCATTCTACTTCAACCGTATCCTTTCCAGTTTTCCTTTTTCTATAATGATATAGGTACGATAACTTTCCCAAGGAATGATCTGATAGATTCCTCCCGTAAAATCATAGGAAAACTTTTTCACACCCAACATGGTATACAAAGTCAAATGCTCCCCGTCGGTTAACAATACTTCATTGGTTTTCGTAAAACTGATTTTGGTATAAACGTCTTCTATAGCTTTTTCAAAGCGACGTTTTCCCTTCATATTGTAAACACCCAGTGTATTGGTTCCATCTTCGGAGGATGTCACCACACCGTAATACTTATCATTATGAAATACGCATTTCATTTCTCCAGATAAAAAGTGTTCCGTTTTGACCTTTGGTTCCTTTGTGTTGGAAAAAACAATAATCTCATTGTCCCCAAAGGCAATGGCATCATCCCCATCCACGTAATCCACTTCCGGAATCACCAGGTTAGAATAGGAAAAGTTTCCAACAATATTATTTTCCTGTTTATCGCCGGCAGAGCCAAAGTTATAAAATACCACCGTGCTTTTTACGTCTCCGTCATTCAGATTAATTAAGGAAACCATCATATTCTCTCCGTCAGAGGACAGAGCCAACGAAATAGGATAACCGGTATTTTCCGTATGCACCTCACCTGAAGCCAATGCCTTTCCCTCACTGCTATAGAGATTCAAATAACCGGTATTTCCCTCCTGCATCAATACAGCCACATTTCCGTTTCCTGCCACGTCAGCTTCCACTATTGGTAATGTAGTGGAAATACTTCCTAAATTTCCCGTAACTGACTGAATCAACGCCTGCGTTCCGCTCTTATCATACAAAAGCAGTTTATCGTCACAGATTTCAATTTTGGGATTGGACATTTCATAGGTCTCATTCCAAATGAGATTTCCACTGTAATCCGTGTAAAAAGCCCCATCCCTACTGTAGGATAATAAATTGTCCATAAAGTCCATATAGGAAGTTTGCTCAGCATCTTCTTTGGTAATGGTGTTGGACACTTCGTAGTCCTCAAAAGAAACAAAAATACGGTACAAAAAATAGGCAATCACTAAAACTACCACTACTACCGCCAAAAGAATTCTTCTTGTCTCCTTGGAAATCGGCTGATTCATTTTTTCTAACTGTTGTAATTCTTCCATTTTAATTCCTAAGCAAAAAACAGGGAGTCTTTCGACTCCCCTTTATTTTTAATATGTAAACACAGCCACCCCGTAAGGTGCCAAAGGATAAGCGATGGAGTATTCCTTGCCGTCACAGTCCATATGTTCCGGTGTGTAATTCACCGGTCTTTTTGTATCCGTTCCTCCGAACTTTGGATCTTCACTGTTTAAAATCAGCTTCAATTTTTTGTTCTCCAGAACACCCACGCGATAATCGTCATATCTCATGGGGGTGAAATTAATCACAAACAACAAATTCTTTTTACCGGAAAAGCTCTTTCTTACAAAGCTGAAAATGCTTCGGTAACTGTCGTTTGCATTAATCCATTCAAAGCCGTTCCAGTTAATATCCTGTTCGTACATTGAGGGATACTTCGTATATATATGAAGAAGTTCCTTCATCCAATCGTTAATGGCCTTGTTATTTGGATTGTCCAAAAGGTACCAATCCAATTCCCGCTTTTCGCTCCATTCCTGATATTGGGCAAAATCCTGACCCATGAACAAAAGCTTTTTACCGGGATGACCCATCATAAATGCATAGCCGGCTTTTAGGTTTTTAAATTTGTCCTCTTCCAAGCCCGGCATTTTATTAATCATAGAGCATTTTAAATGCACCACTTCATCGTGAGACAATACCAAAATGTATTTCTCAAACTCGTTGTAGCTCATGGCAAAGGTCATCTTGTGATGATTGTCTTTTCTGAAGTAAGGATCCAATTTCATGTAATCCAAGAAATCGTGCATCCAACCCATGTTCCACTTGTAGGAGAAATTCAGTCCATTTTCTTCCACGCTACCTGTAACCTTAGGCCAAGCCGTTGACTCTTCCGCAATCATTACCACACCCTTGTAACGGCCGGTAATCAAGGTATTAATGTGCTTAAAGAATTCTATCGCCTCAAGGTTTTCATTTCCGCCATATTCATTAGCAACCCATTGGCCATCTTCTTTTCCGTAATCCAAATATAACATGGAAGCTACCGCATCCACGCGCAATCCGTCAATATGATAGGTCTCAATCCAGTTGATTGCAGAACCGATCAAGAAATTCTTTACTTCATTTTTGCCGTAATCGAAGATCTTCGTTCCCCAATCCGGATGTTCGCCCTTTTTTGGATCCGCATATTCAAATAAAGGCTGACCGTCAAAATTTGCCAAACCATGTGCATCCTTAGGGAAATGTGCGGGAACCCAGTCTAAAATTACGCCAATGCCCTTTTTATGGAGATGGTTTACCAAATACATAAAGTCCTTGGGCGTACCATAACGGGACGTAGGTGCATAGTATCCTGTCACCTGATATCCCCAGGATCCATCGTAAGGATATTCGGAAATTCCCATAAGTTCTACATGGGTATATCCCATATCCGTTACATAATCCGCCAAGCTTTCGGCAAATTCCTTATAAGAATAAAAACCGTCATCTTCTCTACCGGGATGACGCTTCCAAGAACCGGGATGAACCTCATAGATAGAAAGGGGTTTTTCCCAGTAATTTCCACCGGTGCTACGTTTTTTCATCCAAAGACTGTCGGTCCACTTAAAACCGTCAACGAAAGCAATTCTTGAGGCTGTCTCAGGACGTAACTCCGCCATATTGGCAAAGGGATCTGCTTTATATAGCTTTTCCCCTTCCGGTGTATAGATTAAAAATTTGTATAAATCCCCTTCTTTCGCTTCTGGAATAAAGGTTTCATAGATCCCCATATCCATAGGCGCAACTCTCTCCATCATATGGGAAGTTTCGTTCCATCCATTGAATTCACCAATAACCGCTACCGCTGCAGCATGAGGTGCCCAAACGTCAAAACAAATTCCGTCCACGCCATCCACTGTCATAGCGTGGGCTCCCATCTTTTTGAAGATATCATAATGGGTAGCCTGTCCAAATAAATAGCTATCCAATTCTGTAAAATTACTCATATACTCCCCCTCTATTCTTCTTGAAAATCTTTCTCCTGTAAAATAAGATTTCCCTCATCATCGTAATGTTTTGCTCCCAATCGACTAAAGAAACCGCTGATACCGCCACGTTCCGCATGGTCAATGGCTTCATCCACAATCTCTTTTACCCCGGTAATATACACGGGATGATCCGGGCGAAAACTAATATTAATCTTATCATATAAAGCCAGAATACCCAGTTCATCTATGCTATAGCCAAGTTCTAAGGCATAGGTCTTTCCGAAGTTTACCAACTCATCAATGGTCAGTACAGGAATGTTAATCTTCTCCGTAAACTTCTTTGCCAACTCCCCATTGGTATTCATCAGTCTCTTAATGTTTTCTTTGGTGTCTTCTAAGATGACCAACATGCCGGTGTCATCATTCTCCATAAGAAGAGATAAGGTAACGGCACTTTCCACATTAATATCTCCGGCTTTTTCTATAATGAGACATCCGCCGGCAACTGCTGCAAAGAGCTGCTTTATATCTTTTTCATTTAGACGCTTTCCGTCAATCTTACCAACATTTCCCACAGGTTTTCCAAGTTCTTCCTGAAGCACCTTAATAATGTTCGTAGCCAAAGTGGTCTTTCCGCTTCCTTTTCCACCTTGAATTAAAATATTGCCGGTCTTCACAGAATTTGAACCGGACAAACGGGCTCGCACTCCCGTTAACACCTGACAAAGATTCTTTTCCATTCCCACAATAGGAGTAAAATAAGAAAAGATTTGTTTCTCATCATCTGTTAATTCGAACTGGGGCATTTCCTGTTCAATTACTTCTCGCTCCAATTCCTTTTCAAGAGAAATATCCGGTGCGATTCTGCCAAGGTCAATGGTCTTACCATTGTAAATTGCATCCTCATCTTCGATTTGTTCCGGTGTAAGCTCCGGAACAGCCTCTTCTTCCTCTTCCATAAGCTGAGCGATCGAATCCGCTAAAAGCATTTCGGAATCCTTTTCCTCCTGGGAAATCTCATCCTCATCCGCCTCTTCACTGATGGATTCTTCTAATTCTTCAACTTCTTCTAAGTTGCTTTCTTCTGCTTCTTCCTCTAAAACAGGCTCTTCCAATTCCTCAGTTTCTTCCAAACTGATTTCTTCCGGCTCTTCTGGCTCTTCGGAAGAAATATTCTCAGGAAGTTCCTCTTCCTGTTCCATCTGTTTCATTTCTTCAAAATCATCTGGTGAAATCTCAATAGAATCCACTTCATCCTTCTCTTTTTCTGTAGAGATACGGTCGATTTCATTTTGAAGCATTTGATTTAAATCTGCTACTATTTGTGTCGCCTCTTCCAACTCCGGAGGATTCCATGATGCCAATTCTTTTTCTTCCTGGGTCTGATCGGCAATATGCTCCAATCCCTTCACTCCGGCCTTCACAGCCTCTGCCGCTACTCCGGCTTCTGCTGCAGATACCACAGGGATTTCCAAGCCAACGCCTGTTACCACTCCAGCACCTTCAATCTTTGGAATCTGGAAGGTACGGTTTTCTTTCAACGCTTCCTTTTCATCCAAAGCATCCTCTACGGGTTCTTCTGTTTTTTCTTCTTTTACTTCTGCAACCGGTTCCTTGGAAAGGTATTCTTCTTTCATCAGTTCCTGAGGGGTCATTCCCGCATCCAACTTGGGAGAAGCCTCTTCCAAACGGTCCATAATCATAGTGGCCTCGGTAATGGCCTTTGCCTTGGTTTGCTGGAACTTCATCTGCTCTGCTTCATCCAAAGCCGCCTTAGCTGCAGCACGAGTTTTTTCCCAGTTCGCCATTACTTCTTCAATGGTAACCTGGCCCCGAATAGGAGTTTCTCTTTCTCCGCCCTCGGGTATGATAAAGCTGACCTGACCGTCATGAGCTTCCGTCAAGTATTCCTGGAAGTTCAACTTCAAAGTCTCGTCCAGCTTTTTATCTTCTTCTGTTTTTTCTTCCGGATTTACCGCAAGTTCGTCTTCTTGAATCTGAAGGAAGGGGAAATCCTCTACCAAGCCTTTGATGGCTTCCAGATTCTCATCAATCTCAGCAGACTCCGTAGCCTGCATAATCTCTTCGATATTCTTTTTGATTTCCGCCTGAAGGTTTATGGTATTGTACTTATCCGCAGAAACCTCCACTTCCGGAATCTGAATGGGCTTGTGCAAAATTTCACTGCTTCCAAATTCTTCTCCGGGACGAATCTCTGTGATACCATCTTTCTTCTGCTGAATCTGACGGTATTTGTCCTCCTGAGACTTGTCCAATGGATGATAAAGCATCTTTAGCTCTAGAGCTCGCTCCACATAAGGGCCGTCCCCGAACCAAAGAATAATCTCATCACACAAGTCAATACACTTATCTACAATACCGGACTTGTGATATAAATGGGCAAGCTCATAAGCCCACTCCTCCATAAAGTCATGGGCTTTTAACTCTTCCAAAATAGAAATCAATGTATCGTTGTCCGCACCTTTTGCGCGATTGATTTCGTAGCGGATGACATATTTCAAACTGTCATGGGGCGCAATCTCCACGAACTCGTCGTAGTATTCTGCTGCAGCCTCCAAGTCATTCATCTTTACGGCTAAAATTGCCAGGCGGAAAATAATCATTCTACCAATGGGAGAACGCTCATGGCCGATTTCCAGCAAATCCTTGGCTTCATTTAAATCACCGCAGGCTTCGTATAGTTCTCCTGCCTGCATCAAAATATTAACATTGGGGACTTTTTTCCAGTTTTCTTCCCGTAAAAGTTCCAACGCCTCTTCGATTTGATTATTATGTACAAGTTTGCGAATTTCTTCTATTTTAGCCTTGTATTCGTTACGATCCACGTTTCCACCTCAGATGAATTCTTATTATTATTTCAAGTGTATCACACTACTTCTCTTTTTTCTTTAAGAATTTTGGAGTCTTTTCCTGTTGGCAGGCCGCCACTTTTTCAGGGTCCTTAAGAACAATTGTATTGGACTTCTCATCCACATAATCCATCTCTATATACTCGCCCGTATCCTCGGGTAAATTCCGTTTCCGAAGTAAATATTTGGAGATTCTTCCGCAAATGTAGTAAATCACCGCCACAGTAGGTACACCTAAAAGCATGCCCAAAAATCCGAACAAAGATCCTCCTACAACAATGGCAAGTACCACCCAGAAAGAAGAAATACCGGTGGAGTCTCCCAAAATCTTCGGTCCAATAAGGTTTCCGTCCAACTGCTGTAATATCAGCACAAAAATCAGGAAGTAAATACCCATCCTTGGATCCGTTAAAAAGATAATGATTACGGTAGGAACCGCTCCAATATATGGTCCAAATACCGGAATAATATTGGTCACACCGATAATTACGGAAGTCAACATAGGATATGGCATCTCAATAATCTTCATTACCACATAACAAAGAATTCCAATAATAAAGGAGTCAATGATTTTTCCAATAATGAAACCATAGAAAATGCTGTTCGTCTTGCGAAGCACTTCCATCACTACATTTCCGATCTTTGCGGGACATGCACCGTAAATAATCTTCTTCACCTGACCCTTAAACTTTTCCTTTTCCAAAAGGATATAAACAGAAACAAAGATTCCGATAATGATGTTTACCAAAAACTTTCCAACGCCATATCCTACGCTGGTGGCAATTTTAATCAGCTTGTCCTGATCTTCCAAGTCCAGATAATTCCGGATAAAGTCCACCGCCGTCTGAATGCCATAAGCAATCTTTTCATCATTTTTGGCGCCTAAAATAGCCTCTTCATACCGTCCGCCGGTAATCTCATTGGCCCAATCCAAAACTCCGTAAATCTGCTCAGTGATATGATTGGCCAGATACCAGACTGTATTGTAAAGCTCCGGCAAAACCGCCACCAAAAATACAATGATAATTCCCCAAAGTACTACCAGGGAAAACAACGTCGATACCAGCCGTACGTTTTTCGCGGTTCGCTCCGGTTTTTTGCTCTTTTTCATAAAGATTTTAAGCAGGCGCTTTTCCGCAAAGAGCATCATGGGATTCATCAAAAACGCCATGGCGAGTCCCATGATAATCGGCATAAAGGCAGCAATGAGTACATCCACCCCTGCCTTTAATCCGTCATATCGTTTTACGCAAAAATAAAAGATGATTATTCCTACTGCTGCAACTATGGCCACAATTGCCAACGGCAGAAAACGTCGTACCATACTATGGGCATATTCTTTATCGTATTTCTTTTCTTTTTCTCCCATATTTCTTACCTCGCAAAAATAATCTCCCTTATTATTCTTCGCTTTATGCCTGGGATTTGTAGTAATTAATCAGACAACCTTTTTCGATGATTTCCCTCTCATCATCGGTAAGTTCTCCCATTTGAAGGCTAAACTCTTTCATTGTCTTGTCTTTTACAACAAAGGCTTTGATTTCAGTCTTCTTGTCTGCAATTGCATCATATACATCCGGAACGAAGAGATAATCTCCGTTTGTAAAAGGAAGGTCTCCTTCCGGAATAATAAAGGGAAGCATTCCCCAGTTAATCAAGTTCGAACGATATCTCTTGGTAGCATATTCGTTGGCAATGTTTGCCCAACCGCCAAGAACCTTCTGACAGGAAGCTGCCTGTTCACGGGCAGAACCGTCACCGGGTTTTACAGCAAAGATCGTGCTTCCAACTCCGATGTTTCCACGATTTACTTCCGGATAATCCTCGCGGATGGTTTCCATTACTTCGTGGAACTCAGGATTTTCTTCTCCCGGGCACTGATCTGCTTCAATCTTCTTTTGAATCTTTTGTACTTCCTTGGCACGTCCCACATACTCGGGATCCTTTCTGGATAAGGTAAACTCTGCCAGTCCCAAAGGATTGGAACGATAAGAAGAGGTCTCTCCGGAAGGAATCAACTCATCTGTAGTGGTTACAGGATCGTGAATCTCAGATACTACCTTTAAAATCATGTGCTTCGGCAAAGGACTCATAGCCGGCCAATCCTTGATGTTGGGACCAAACTTGATCTCTTCGGAAGGATCTGCCACGCCCTTGGAATCAAAGACACGGTTTTCATAAATGGTTTTATCGAAGAAGTACTTCGGTTTTGTGTAGTTTACGTCAATTTCATCTGCTGCCGTTAAGTAACCCTTGTTTGCTGCTGTTGCCGCAATCGAACGGGCATCCATAAGAGCAACGGAAGAAATCTGACCGTTTTGCAACTTAGAACCTTCACGGTTCGGGAAGTTTCTGGTTGAATGACGGATGGAGAATCCATTGTTGGAAGGAGTATCTCCTGCTCCAAAACAAGGTCCACAGAATGCAGTTTTTACAATAGCTCCTGTTGCCATCAAGTCAGCTACCGCTCCGTTTTTCACAAGTTCCATATAGATAGGTGTACTTGCAGGATATACGGAAAGGGTAAACTCATCAGGACCGATGGATGCGCCACGTAAAATATCCGCTGCGTCTGTAATATTTTCAAAACCACCACCGGCACATCCGGCAATGATTCCCTGATCTACATACAACTGACCGTTACGAACCTTGTCTTTCAAGGTAAAGTCAACCTGTCCGTCCAAAGAAACGGCAGCTCTCTTTTCGCAGTCATCCAAAATATCCAAAAGGTTTGCTTTTAACTCTTCAATGGTATAGGTGTTGGAAGGATGGAAAGGCATTGCAATCATAGGCTTGATTTCTGACAAGTCAATCTCAATCATGCCGTCATAGTATGCAACAGTTCCGGGATTTAATTCTTTGTATTCCTCTACTCTTCCATGAATATCGTAGAATTCACGTACCTTGTCATCAGTCTTCCAAATAGAAGAAAGACATGTGGTCTCCGTGGTCATAACGTCCACACCGATTCTGAAGTCAACAGAAAGATTGTCCACTCCGGGTCCAACAAATTCCATTACTTTATTTTTAACATAGCCTTTATCAAAGACTTCACCGATAATGGCAAGGGCAACGTCCTGAGGACCAACTCCCTTTCTAGGTGTTCCGGTGAGATAGATACCTACCACTTCCGGCATATTAATATCATAAGTACGATTCAAAAGCTGTTTTACAAGCTCCGGTCCACCTTCTCCCATAGCCATGGTACCAAGGGCGCCGTAGCGGGTATGAGAATCAGAACCCAAAATCATTTTACCACCGCCGGCCAACATCTCACGGGCGAACTGGTGAATAACTGCCTGATGAGGAGGAACATAAATTCCACCGTATTTCTTTGCGCAGGTCAAACCAAACATGTGGTCATCTTCATTGATGGTTCCACCTACAGCGCACAAAGAGTTGTGGCAGTTGGTAAGTACGTAGGGAATGGGAAATTTTTCCAATCCTGACGCACGGGCTGTCTGAATAATTCCTACATATGTGATGTCATGGGAAGTAAGCTTATCAAATTTAATCTGCAACTTCTCCATATTTCCGGAAGTGTTATGGTCTTTTAAAATCCCATAGGCAATGGTATTCTCCTTTGCCGCTTCCTTTGACGTTTTCACACCACTCTTGCTTTCCACGATCGCAGTTGCATCCTGTCCGTCAGCCACAAGTTCTGTTCCGTTTACAAGATACATACCTGTTTTAGAAAGTTTCATCTTCATACCTCACAATCTTTTTTCTTTATTCTATGATTCCTTTTTTGAGAAAATGGAAAATACGGACTTCTCCTTCTTTTCCTCCTCCTTTGGAGTATCTCCTTCTTTCCAGTTGAAGTATTCCGCATCTAAATCAGCGGAAAGTGCTTCTTCCAAATCTTTCTCGGAGCGGGAATTGTCTTTTTCGCTACCGGGAATTTCCAAACCGGCCTTTTCAAAATACTCTGTATTTACCTTAATCTCAGGCTTTGCTTCCGCATAGGTGTTTGCCTGAGGCGGTAAATCCGATGCCATTTCCTTTTCTTTGGAACGACGAACGTTTTCCTCTTCAATTAACCGGATATATTTTTGTGTATCAATGAAATCCTGCAGTTGAGACTTCAACTCATACTGATTGGTCTTTACCTCATGACGCTTTTCTTTCATTTCAGACATAAGACCATCGTGGAGGGTTTGCACCTGCTCCTCCGCCAACTTCATAACGTCCTGAATCTGGGACAACGCCTGATCGGAATATATAACAGAAGCAGCATAAACATCTTCTGCCTGTTTTCGTGCTTCGAAAATCATTTCATCAATATGTTTCTGCTGTTCTCTCTCTGCTTTTTCACGACTTGCAACGGTAAGCTCATGCTCATCCATCATGTCGTACATACATTCATTCAATTCTTTTAAAAGATCCATCATTTCTGTCTTTTCAACGATGACTCTTTTTTTGCTGCCGTTATACGGCTCTGCTTTGGAAAATAAAACATGAATTCGTTTCAGAACATCTTCCGTACGATCTGCTGCGCCCATATATTTCTCCTAAAAAAATCTAGTTTAAGCCATTATTTTAAAGATTATCATATTCCACAATTTGTGACAACTTACATTTCCGATTTCAAACTACGGTTCATAAGCTCCCAAACTGCCTCTTTTACGTTCTTTCCTTCAAACAAAACCCGGTTCACTTCACGGATGATAGGAAGATCCACGCCATACTTTTCTCCCATTGCAAGAGCCGCCTTGGCGGAATAGGCACCTTCCACCACCATCTTAACCTTGTCATAGGCTTCCTGGGGTGTCATTCCCTGACCGATATAGTATCCGGCCCGGCGGTTTCTACTGTGCTGTGACTGACAGGTTACAATCAAATCCCCTACACCGGTAAGTCCGCTTAAAGTCTCGGGCAATCCACCTGCTGCCACGGAAAGTGCGCTCATCTCCTTAATACCACGGGTAATCAACGCTGCCTTGGCATTGTCGCCATAGCCTAAGCCATCAGACATTCCTGCTGCCAAAGCCATAACGTTTTTCAAGGAGGCGCCGATTTCAATACCCAAAACATCGGTACCGGTATATACTCTGAAGTTTTCGTTGGCAAACATCACCTGAACTTCTTTGGCAAACGCTTCATCCTTTGCCCCTACCACAACCAAGGTAGGCAAGCCCATAATCACTTCCTCTGCATGGGAAGGTCCGCTTAATACACCAACCACAGCGTCGGGAAGTTCTTCTTCCAAAATATCCGTTTGGGTATAAAGAGTGGTTTCTTCAATACCTTTAGAAACCGTAATGATCTTTTGACCGGCAGAAAGAAAAGGTGCAATCTTTTTGGCTGTCTCCCGCTCCGCAACGGAGGGCACTGCCATAACCAACAAGTCCTTATTTGAAACAGCTTCTTTTATGTCCGCGGTAAAGCGAAGGTTTTTGGGTAACTTCACTCCCGGAAGCTTATCATTTTCTCCCCTCTCTTTCATTTCCCGAACCTGGCTTTCTCTGTGTGACCAAAGAATTACATCCTGTCCGTTATTACAAAGAAGTGCCGCCAAAGCACTTCCCCAACTTCCTGCTCCAAGTACTGCTACTGTTTTCATAATGTCCTCTTAAATAAATAATTCCGATGCCCGGTCCAAAATACCGTGCAAATAAGCAATAAATACTCCGTAATTGGTGATGGGAACTCCCAAAGAAGATGCATGGGAAATACGATATCCCATCTCTCCCACCGGCAGAGTACATCCGCCGCAGTGAATCACCAACTTGTATTCTTTCAAATCCTCTGGGAATTCTCCGCCACTGGTAAAGTGAAAATCGAAGTCCTTCCCTGTATATTTTTTTATCCATGCAGGAATCTTTACCGTTCCGATATCCCCACACTGTCTTCTGTGGGAACATCCTTCGGAAATGAGAATCTTGTCATTGTCCTGCAACGTATCTATGGTTTTAGCCCCTTGAATCTGAGTCTTTAAATCCCCTTTGTAACGGGCCATCAAAATGGAAAAAGAAGTCAAAGGCACGGTGGAAGGAACAATCTTTGCCACCATTCCAAAGGCCTGAGAATCCGTAATCACCATCTTTGGTGGTTGCTTCAGAGAAAAAAGGGTATCTTCCAACTCGCTTTCCCGACAAATCACAGGAATTCCACCCCCGTCCAAGACGTCACGAATCACCTGCTGTTGCGGTAGAATCAAACGACCTTTCGGTGCTGCAGAATCCACCGGCACAACCAATACCACTTTATCTTTCGGTAAAATCATATCCCGAATCAAAGGGCGCTCCTTTGGCACATGATAATTGGAAATAATCCCTTCCTGCACCTTTCGGCCTTCCCCTTTTTCACACAAACAAATCTGGTCTGCTTCCAAGGAGAAACGCGCCATTACTTCTTTGCATTTTTCCTCTGCCTTGTCTTCCAAAAGACTTCTCTTTGTAAGTACGAACAAAAAAGAAAGATTGCGCTGACGTATCTCTGAAAGAAGGGCCTCTTCCAAATCAAAGCTTTCCTGTCGAATGTCGCAGCAGATAATTGCCATATCGATTTTTCGAAGAATCTCTTTGGCCTTTTCGATACGCTTTTCTCCCAGTTCTCCCTCATCATCCAATCCAGGGGTATCCGTAAATACCACTGGACCCAAAGGAAGGAGTTCCATTGCCTTTTTCACCGGATCCGTGGTGGTGCCCAAAGTGTCGGAAACCACCGCCAACTCCTGTCCGATTAAGGCATTGAAAAGGGTAGACTTACCTGCGTTTCTTCTACCAAAAATTCCGATTTGAATCCGTTCTCCCGAAGGGGTTTCATTTAAGCCCATACTTTTCTCCTAGAATCTGAAATCTCTCTGACCGTTATGGATGTTCTCAATATATTCTGCACACTTGGTACGAACGGTAGGATTGGTGATTACACCAAGTTCCTTCTGAATCAAAGCTTCACCAATTGTTTTTGTATCAGGCGTTGCATAGTCCTCCAAGTATTCCTTCAATGTCATAAGGGCATTGGGATGACAGCAGTTTACAATCTGCTTGCTCTTTAACAATTCCATAAAGCGATCTCCGGTACGGCCGGCACGATAGCAAGCGGTACAAAAGGAAGGTACATAGCCCAATCTCATCAACCAATTGACTACTTCATCCAAAGAACGGTTATCTACCACATCAAACTGAGCAGAGTTGTCCTCTTCTGCCTCTTCTTCCGCATAACCTCCCACAGAAGTACGGCTTCCGCCGGAAATCTGAGAAATACCAAGTTCCAAAACCCGCTCTCTTGTGGATACACTTTCTCTGGTAGATACAATCATTCCGGTATAAGGCACTGCAATTCGGATGCAAGCTACAATTTTTGCAAAAAGTTCTTCTGACAATCCGTTATCAAATGCGTCAGGATCAATATCATCTGCAGGACGGACACGGGGAACAGAAATGGTATGAGGACCAACGCCCACATAAGCTTCCAAGTGTTCTGCATGCATGATGATTCCTGTAAAGTCGTAACGGTAATTATTTAAACCAAACAAAACGCCCAATCCTACGTCATCAATTCCACCGCCTAACATAGCACGATCCATTGCTTCCGTATGCCAAGCATAGTCATGCTTCGGTCCTGTGGGATGAAGCTTTTCGTATTGTTTTTTATCGTAGGTTTCCTGGAACAAAATATAAGTTCCGATTCCCGCATCTTTTAACATACGGTATTCTTCCGGAGTGGTTGCGGCAATATTTACATTTACACGACGGATATCTCCGTTTTTATGGTGAATACCATAGATGGTTTTAATGGAATCCAACACATATTCAATGGGGTTGTTCACCGGATCTTCTCCGCATTCCAAAGCCAAACGCTTATGTCCCATATCCTGCAATGCAATTACTTCTTTACGAATCTCTTCCTGTGTCAGTTTTACACGACGAATGTGTTTATTCTTTGCGTGATAAGGGCAATACTCACATCCATTGATGCAATAATTGGATAAATACAAAGGAGCAAACATAACAATACGGTTTCCGTAGAATTCCTGCTTGATTTCTCTTGCCAATTTGTATATTTCCTCATTCTTTTCCGGAATATCGCAATCCAAAAGTACCAGAGCCTCCCTATGGGAAATACCCTTCATCTTTCTTGCCTTATTTAAAATCTCATCTATCAATGCCACATTGGACTTATTCTTTTCAGCATAATCCAAACTTTCTCTGATTTCCTCATCGCTGATAAACTCTTCCGCTTTGGGAGATTTTACATTATACATGTTGTCTTTCCTCCTTAACTTCCTTTGGTCTGTGAATGGTTTCCTTGGTGGAAACAATCTTATCTATCATACATACAATGAAAGCCTCCCTTGAACCCGGAACCCGAGTCAAATTCAAAGGCCACATGTGGGTGCGAATAATCCCCTGCACCTTCTCGTCGATTTCAAAATCCCGCAAGGCATTTTTTAATGCCCGGTCCGCATGGTGATATCCATGAAGGTGATCCCCATAGGTGTGCCAATCATAGAGATAATAATCATGCAAAAAGGCACCTACCACCAATGCTTTTTCATCGCAGTGAATATGAAATCTTCGCACAAATCGAAAACACCTTCTTGAAACATCCATACAATGATCAAAGGTGGTAATATCACTGTGCTGTATATAGTTTTTCATCTTCAGGCAACGGGGATCTTCCGACAAGTCCCGCAGCAGCTGTTGAAATTCAATGTCCTCTTTTGTCATTGTCCTTTAACTCTTTCTTTAACCGCTCAAAAAGCCCTGTGTTTTTCTTAGGCTTATAGGTCTTAATATTACGCAAATGATGCTTCTGTCCCAGGTTTAATTTCATAACCTCTGACATCTTCTCCTTTATGGCTTCCGGAGCTTCTGACATCTTTACTTTTATAGCTTCGGGAGCTTCCGACATCTTTACCTTTATAACCTCAGGAGCTTCCGATACTTTTTCCTTAATTACTCCAGGGGCAGATGCTACCATCTCCACAGATGCTTCCATCTTTTCATCGAATTTTTCCTGTACGTTGTCCAAATAATCCAAAAGTTCTGTAATGGATGCAACGGAAAGAGCCAAATCCATTCCAAGAACCATAATAAAAAGAAGAGCCATCACTTCATTTACCAAGGGATGATAAACCATCTTGTGTGTATGCTCTATAAACCAGGGAAAAAACATTTTTACAATAATCACCCCGGCCACTCCAAATCCCATGGTAGCAGGCAAACAAACTCTTCCTTTTATATTGAAAGGAACTTTGGAATAGTCCCACCACATGGCATGAAATTTCTTTTCCAATATAAAGGATACGCTATATTCCAATACTGCACTTCCCAAGGCACAAATCAAAAAGATTTTCCACCAAGGAGTTTCAGCTCCGGAAAAATATGGCAATTCATTAAAAATCACCATCGCTGTTACAGCACCAATTCCATAAATCGGACAGATGGGTCCGATTAAAAAACCTCGGTTGTCCCAATGTCTTGTTGTTATGGAGCAGTAAATGCATTCATATACCCATCCCATAAAACTGAAAATCATAAACTTTATTACATATGACGCGACAATCATCCTTTTAACTCCTTCCATATATACAGTTCATCTTCCTTAACTTTACATAAGAAAAACAACACTTCTACCCCTTGTTCTCTAGCCTCAGAAAGAGCTTCCTTGAATTCCGGATGCGTCTGTTCATTTGGGAAGACCTTGTCTACTCCCTCCATTTGTATCACAAAGCCTACCTTACAATGATACCCCTTGGAACTTAATCGGGCAAGTTCCCTTAGATGTTTCACCCCTCGCAAGGTAGGTGCATCAGGGAAATATCCCACACCATCTACCTCCAAAGTACACCCTTTGATTTCCATAAGATAGCGGTTTTCACCCTTTTCCATATAAAAGTCAATGCGGGAATCCCCAATGGTATACTCCGGTTTAACAAAATCATAGCCTTTTGTCTCCAACCATTCTCCCACCACCTTGTTCGGTGCCTGGGAATCCATATTAATAAGACCAAATCCTTCCTTATAAACTGCTACAAGGTCATATTTGGTCTTCCGATTGGGATTTTGTCCCTCTTCCAATATAACGGTTACGCC
>JAEEGL013002784.1_pt1 | contig 17574 bp, 14 predicted proteins | sample 9134231 | NCBI WGS metagenome assembly JAEEGL01 (sample SAMN16246548, study PRJNA631951) | gut metagenome | biome: gut microbiome; feature: rumen; material: fiber-attached | host: Bos | place: Iran: Karaj | collected 2018-10 | reverse complement strand
AGGAACGCAAGATGAGGAGCGTTATAAAACTGGATAAGAACTTCCACATCTATGTCCACGGAGGCGAAAAAATGATACAAAAAGGCTACGACCCCGAAACAGGAATGCAGTATTACCAGATATTCTTCAATGAGGAGAGTTAAGGGTTCATAATTGATAAATGAGTATTATTTCTGATTATTTCAGTCCAGATTCGACGCTGTATCCAGGTTCGGGATTAACCTTCTATGTTTTTGACTATAGCAAGGTGGGGAGTTTCGTGCAGGATTGTCTAATCCCGTTTAGAGAGGCTTATATTGCTGGTGATAAACTAAACCATATTGTTTCAAAGTTTCCAGTGACCAGAAAAGAAGCTATCTCAAAGAGATTGCCAAGGAAAGGTAGCGTGATGTCGGGCGACTTTGGGGAAATACTATCTTTTTATTTGGCATGTCAGATATGGTCACCGACGGTTAACGTAATGCCTATGAAATGGCGCTTCAAGGACAGTAAGAAGGATGCAAGCAAATATACAGATGTTATCTTGTTTGAACTGCATGATGCAGACAACCCATCTGTAGATGATGCGATGTTTACATACGAAGTGAAAACCTGTGCAACGGGTTTAGGTGATGGGACGTATAAAGTGCATGTAAAACCATCATACAAGAATTATAAGGATGGTAAACAGGAGTGTACAATAATTGAGGCTGTATTTGATGCCAACAAGGATGCTGTGGAAAGAGCTGCCGAAACCATCCCCTATTTATTGACACGCTGTGAAGACGAGGACTTGTATGATCTGCATAAACAGATTTACAGATTCCGCAGAGCGGAGAAAACCACCTATAAGAAAGAATACAATGCCGTGGCCATAGTGGACAGCACTACATTGGCCAAGCAGATGACGAGGATGCCTGGTGACCTGCTGATGATGCACCCGAATGTAAAGAATGTGTACTGCATACCTATGGACAACCTGCAAACCGTTTATGAAAACGTTTATGCTGAGATGCGCAAACAAGCAAAATAACAAGACATGGCAAAACTGACGGACTGGTTGACGGAATCGGAAAAGTATGAATTCTGCAAGAGCTACGGCGTGGATGCAGAAGGCGAGTTCGTGGAACGGCAAGAGGACTACTATATTTCGCTGCTTGGCACCTTACATGAGCTGCTGATGAAGTTCTTTGACACTGACAGTCAGCAGGATTATAACAGGTTGAAACACGCTTTGCTGGCTCTTGTGAAAGGTCTGCTACTCTACTCACAGAAAGAAACAGCGGATGCTTTCCGTGGGGTGCGGCTATTAAACAACCAGCTATACGTGGCATCCATCTATTACCTATGTGACTATTCTGCGGTGGCTTCGTGGGTGATGTCAGATATTCAGATGGATGCGTATGAAGATGAATCTGCGCAACTTCTATCGTTCATCGTTTCAGGCGGCAAGTCGGCGAGTGAAAGAGAAGTAAGAAACCAATTCATGACTGTTTTCAAACCGATAGCGGATTTCATTGTCACGGGCAATGATGACCTATTGAATCAGGTGGTTGTGGCTTATGGTAAGAAATATGACAATCGTGACTTTGACTCGCCAACAGATTTCTACATGACATGTGTCCTGCGTTGTGTATTGAAGAAGTTCAGTCGTGATAATATATGGCGATCTTTACGCAAAATAGATTCAGAATTTGATTGGAAAGAATATGCGAAACATTCCTACAGGCAGCATATTTTTTCATTCTTGCCATCACAGCAGGATGCTATTGACAAAGGACTCCTTTCGTTCGAGGGAGCCTTTAGTTTGAAGATGCCAACCAGTGCGGGGAAATCTTATATAACTGAGTTGCTGATTCATTACGAAATAAAAAGGAATCCACAGGCAAGAGTGCTTTATCTTGCCCCTTTGAGAGCTTTAAGCCGTGAATTGAGAGACCGTTTCCGTAAGATACACAAAGGATTGGGATTTACCTATGCAACAAAATATGGAGGCAGCGCGGCTTCCATTGTAGAGGACGGATTGGATGATGCCCAGTTGTTGGTGGCCACACCAGAGTCGTTTATGTCGATAGAATCCTATTCGCAGGAAACACTGGATAGTTTTACCTTAGTGATTTGTGACGAAGGACAACTATTAGAGGACAAGAGCAGAGGTATCAACTATGAAATGCTGCTGTCAAGGCTTCGGCAGAGAAATACGGCAAGGTTCCTATTTATCTCAGCCATCATCCCTAATATAGATGATGTGAATAGTTGGTTGAAGGGGACGGACAATCATATAGGAGACAGCAGATATAGGCCAAGCAAACTATTGTTGGCGGAGGCTCTTGTAGGTGATGACAAAGTGGATTTATTTGTGAGTGACGGTGAAAATAGTCAGGCTGAATTATATATTCCTGGGTTCATATCCAAAGAAGATGCTCAAGGGGAGGTTCTAAGGTATCGCGATAAGAAAAATAACAGATGGAAGATTTCGGCGAAACCGTGTGGTTGTACATTGGCTTTGAGAGCGCTTAAAGCAGGGTCGGTGCTACTGTTCACCACAGCTAAAACTAGAGGCGTTGGATGTACTGTTCTGGCCAAGCACCTGATGGATATGGTGGAGAATGGCTGTTTTGATACTCCTCTGAACTATGTGGGAGACCAAAAACAACTTGATAAACTAAGGGAATACGCATCATATCAGTTGGGGAGTGATCACTTGTTCTGTCAAGTCTTAGCTCATGGCTTTGCATATCATCATGGTGATGTGCCACAGGATTTGAGGGAGAAGATAGAACGGGCTTACGACAAAGGTGAGTTTAGGCTTATCGTCAGTAATACCACGCTTGCTGAAGGGGTTAACCTTCCCATAAAAACTATTGTGATAGCTTTTGCAATGGATCAATCGAATCCTGGTAACTACCTGCCAAATACTCGATTGAAAAATATTATAGGAAGAGTTGGACGTGCAGGTAGGGAACGATACGGGACTGTCATGGTGCCTGTGACCTACAGAAACAGTCGACTTGTTAATACAATCAAAGAGGCATTAAATCCAGATGACAGTGAGTTGGAAAAAATGAGGGGCGCATTGTTCGCAATGGTTGAAGACTTGGTTAATAGGAAAGTGATTAATAAAGATGCGGATATCAATGAACTGTTGTCGGTGGCGAGTTTCTCTGATGCTATTGATGAGATGATTATCCGAAGCGCTGACGGGGATGTGAATGAAATGGATATGGATGCTTTGGTCTCAGAGTCGTTGGCCTATACGTTGTCAGGGAATGAAGAGAAGGAGGTGCTGAAACAGGTGTTTACGACAAGGCACAATGTGTTGAAGGAAACCTTTGAAGATGAGCGGTATCAACTGGCAAAGTCAACAGGTTTGAACCTTCGTGAACTGGATGCCGTGGAAGAATACATTACAGACGAATATGTTGAGATGGCATCTGAATTATGGACTGTGGACGATGATGCCTTTGTTTCGATGATGATAAACGGCATTTTTGCTTTGCCTACAATACAGGAAGAATTTAGCGAGTCATCAACCAAAAGACGTCTTTTCTCAGATATTGACAGAGTGAAGAATGTGGCCATCATGTGGATGCAAGGCCATCAATATCATGAAATAGCAAGTGCATTGGAGTTCAAGGTGGATGATGTCGTTTTGGTGGTGATGTTTCTGCAAGGGTTGGTGCATGACAAGGCTGTCTCAATATTGGCCTACATAAGTGAGACCCAAGGGCTCGAGAAAGGAACCGCCACTTTCTGGCCTGAGTATCTTCGACTGGGGATTAATACCAGATTGATGTATGAGGTTCATAAATTGAGGGTTCCAGAGAGAATACAGATGCACGCCATAAATGCGTTTTTTTCACAGACAGATGCTGAATTTGGAGATTTCGATTTCCTTGAGAATTCGCTTGTTGAAAATAAGGATCGTATCTATTTATTTATGATAGAGAAAGGTTATCCTTTGCTTTCGACGGAGGGTCTTATGGATGTGATAGCGTATATGGAGGTAAGAGAATAGAAGGTTACTGAAGAAGAATGTCATAAAGGTAAAAGGATGATTTCGTTAGATAATCATGAAGGACAAAGCACTATAGCCAATATGCATATTGACCACAGTCAAGTGAAATACGATGCGTACCAGAAGCATCAGGTGTTTGAACTGATTGACCACATGATGGACTATTATGAGGGGATTTCTGACACCAGTTTCAGCTTCATCCCCAACGGCACGTTGACATTCGGCAACTATGCCACATACGTGTATATGTCTATTCGCAGCACCTTGGACAGCATCAAGATGCTGCTGAAAGCCGGTCACATCACAGATGCCTTTGTGCTGATTAGGAAACTGTTCGACACTGTTTTGGTGGAGATTTACCTGAACGTGCTCAGGGAAGACCAGTTTGACTGGATGAAGTGCATCATAGTGAAGGATGTGGATGAATGGCTGAAAAAAGGACACTGGATCCCCAAGACGGAAAAGATACTGAGCGTCTTGAAGGAATCGAAATCGACAAAAGACCTGTATCCAATGTTTGGATGGGACACGTATCTGAAGAAGAACAGGTCGCTTTTAGACAATCATGTGCATGCCAGCAGCTACAGGAGCATACTACTGAACTGTCAGGACATTCATATTGACAACAGGGAGAAGGAATTGAAAAACGCTTCCATCATCCTGAATCAAATAATGCTGTTGCATCTATCGTTCAACTTCTACCTGAACGGACAATATATGATGGCATCGGACTATATGGACTACAGGGATATGAATATGGAACCACCCGAGGGCAGCGAAAGTTGGATTGCCCCTTACGCCCAAGAGGCATTCGATGAATTTATCAAGCCCCATCCAAGGCTTGCGGAGTTTATCAGGGAACATTGTTGTTTGGATATTGCTTAAATTTGCTTAGGTGCTTAGATGCTTATTTGGCTTACTGCTTACTGCTTACCGCTTACAGTATAGAGTCGGATTTCCTATATGGGGTTCGGCTCTTTTGGCAACAATAGAGACGAGTCAAACAATCTAATGAAAAATGGACATTGGAACTAGTACAACTTTAACAGGCTATCCGCATATTCACATGCTGAATGGATATTCTTTGCCCACTGATAAAAGTACAGTGTTCAAGTATATGCCGTTGGACAGGTTTGTAAAAATGGTTGACAAAAAGGAACTGGTATTCGTTTCTCCAGTGACCTGGTATGACCCTTTTGAACAACTGTATTATGGAATTGACTGTTCTTCGAAGGATTATATGACTGAGGATATTGCATGTATGTGTGTTTCGGAAAAGTCTTCAACAAATGAGGATGCAAGTTGGAAGGTGTATGCGGGCTCAAACAACAAAGCTGTCAGAATATCAATTGAACAGGATAAACTACTCCGTCTTTTGGAGGATTACGCTATGGCCAATGGCTATGAGGTTTATATTGGCAAGGTGGTGTATTCATTTGAGAAGAAAGAGATAAAGAAGTTGCATATTGACACCTCTCCACATTATGGAGTTTATTTTCCATCGGTAATGAAACGAGAGCATTATCTTTCTCTAATGTTGTTGAAAAGAAGTGCTTTCAGCTATGAGAATGAGGCGAGAATCTTTTTGGTTAAGGATTCGATTACGTTTGACGCAAACAGACTGTTGAAAATACCTTGTGATTACAAGGCTACTGGAATTGTTTCGAACGTGATGCTGTCGCCTTATCCACCGGTTCGAGAAAATGGTGATATGGCTTTTAAGGTCAGACAAAAAATGAATAACTTGGAATCGGAAGAAATAAAAAGAACTCTGAACGATAAGCTTGGCTGCCGGATTCAACAGTCACAATTATACAAGGTTTGCCAAAGTATCAAGAGCGTTTAAAGTAGGAGGGTGTTGAAATGAATAATTATGATAGACCTTGGCTAAAACCAATTCCGTTCGAAGCTGATAATAAAATAAATATGGTACTACCATCAAGGGGTCTGAAACTGATAGGAGTGCGGTTCTATCCATGCAATAGCAGGAACCTACAAGATATACGAGATGCCAAGTGTATCCAGAAGTCGCTATATGGTAAAACGGATTGGTTTTATTTTAACAAGGGGTTCGATATTGTTGAAAACGATGAAGAAATAACGGAAATTACTGTCGGTGAAGATGCTTTTGATTCAAGCCGTTTCCTTTATTCAGTTCCTGATAAGTTGAATGTAAGTGTGAGTGCAATAGTGGGACAGAACGGCACAGGGAAGAGTACCATTATTGACATCATAATCCGCCTCATCAATAACCTTTCGGCAGCAATTATTGGTGAAGACTATGTGTATTCAAGTGCACAGCATCTTCATTACATCGATAATGTGTACGCTTCGCTGGCGGTTTACATTGACAGCCATATCAAAGTTTTGACTTGTAAAGGCCGAAAGCTTTCGGTTACTACTTTTGAAGCCCATTGGGCCGAACTAAATCGACAATATGACAAAGGTTTTCAAGTCACAGAGTGCTACAATCCACAAGAGCCTATAGTGGTGTTGAATGGTAATGAGCCGATTGATAAGGTTTTGCTACCTCAGAAAGGGTTGCAGCGCATTTTACAAGATTGGTTCTACACGTTGGTAAGCAATTATTCGCTCTACTCATACAACTACATGGATTATGAGTTTGAACAGACCAACTTGGCCAAATTGATGTATTATCAGCAGAAAAACCCAAAGATGACTCAGGAAGACCATTTTTGGCTAAAAGGGGTTTTCCATAAAAACGACGGCTATCAAACTCCTGTGGTTATCCATCCCATGCGGGAAGATGGTTATATCAATGCGACCAAAGTAAACCAGTTGGGTAAACAAAACCTGATTTCACTGGCATTTGACCAACGTGATGTAGAGCGGAAAGACGGAACCATTGACCATTTCGCTTTCCCTTTTCGAGTAATAAACCAGACTCACCATATTGTCGGTCTCTATTTATACAGGAAGGAATATGACGCAAATGCGTCTTTCAAAGATAATTGGATAAGGAAGAAGTTTATAGTTGATGATGAGAAAGCCGAAAAATTGGCTGGTCTTGAAAAACCCATTAAGGAGTTTTGGAGCGAAGTGATGGGATGGGGAGGCGAGGTGATATATGAAGACGAATTTCACAAAAAAGGCTGGGACTATCTCGCTTACAAGACCATCAAAGTGCTGTGGACCTATAAGCACTATGAATCCGTATGGGAAAATGCGATGCAGCACTATGATGAGGTGCAGTTTAAAAAGGATTTGAAAGACCTTTTAAGAGACAGTACTCATCGCACTCTAAAGATAAGGCAGACTCTCGTCTTTTTGCGTTTTTGGCATGATCAGGATTATTATCTCAGAAATGTAGATGTTGATGTAGATGAGGTATGGAAGTGGATGTTGTCCAAGATAGGAACAGAGTTGTATCCCAACCAGGATTACCACAAGCTGGAAAAGGAAGACCTTTTACCTCCACCTTTTGGTGAAGTTATTCTTAGGCTGGTTGACAACGATCATTTTCAAGCGTATAAAGAGGGTAGAGCTGATTATGATATTATTCCGTTTGGCGGACTGAGCTCTGGTGAACGACAGATTGCTTACACGATAGGCAATATCTTGTATCATTTGAAGAACATAGAATCGGTGAAACAGGATTTCAACGCCAATGCCGATCATGCAACCGCTATCAAATACAGTTATGTGAACATTTTGCTTGATGAGGTGGAACTTTATTTTCATCCAGACTTGCAACGAAGATTTCTTAAACTACTGCTTGATTCAATCCACGGTTTGCAGTTGAGTAGCTGTTCGGGTATTAACATCACGCTGGTTTCGCATTCTCCATTTGTGCTCAGCGACATTCCATCTGACAACATTCTCTTTTTGTCGAGGAACAAAGATGAAAAGATGTGCGAAAAGACCTTTGCGGCCAATGTACATGACTTGTTCAACAATACGTTTTTCTTGCCTAACACTTTGGGCGAAGTGGCTCAGAAGGAGGTGGGTGATATTGTGCGATATTATCATGAAGCCAAGTTGTTGAGAACGCAAAAGCCGAGCGATTGGTTTATAGAAGACAAACGTCCTGAATGGATGAAAGAGGAGCAATTGGCAAAGATGCAGTATGTGTCAAGCATAGTAGGAGATGATTATTTGAAGGAAGAGATTGTGGATATGCTGCACGAAATGCGAATATGGAGCCAAGGAGAGGAAAAGGAGTATGAAGAAGATTAAATACCCTGACAAAGGCACCGTTGATTACAAAAAGTTAATTGACGACTATTCTGCTCTTTTTTCAGCCGATTTGTCGGGCATGGAGGTTGATTGGCTTAGCTGGAAAAAGGCACAGGTGGTAGAATTACAGTTCCCTGAAACAGTTAAGGACTTATTGGTGGCTGATACTGCAAAAATTGCTGACGTGTATGTAAGGTTTACAGCTCTGGGAATTCCTGCCAAAGATACAGCTAACCCTGACAAGCGAAATCCAGTTTTGAAGACGCTTGACGGCATATTTCATTACACGCGGAAATATGACAGCAAGATTGCTGCATTCTTTGAAGACAGAGCCAGTGCTTTGGGCATTACCTCATGCCATTATTGCGACTTGTCGTATATCAATGTCTATACATTAAAATCAAGCGGTGCAAACCAAACGAGAAGGCATTTTGACTTGGATCATTTTCTGCCAAAATCGGAATGCCCTATAATTGCGCTGTCGTTGTTCAACTTTGTGCCAAGTTGCCAAGTATGTAATTCGCGCATCAAACTTGCCAATACTATCGGGAGTAACAAACGTCAACACGATAAGTTCAACCCGGCGTCTGACAAATACGATTTTGATAAGAATGTGAAGATTCGCCTAAGAATGAATACGCCATCAGCAAGTTTTAGTAATCCCAATGATTATTATATTCATTACAGCTGTAATGGCGGTTATGGCAAAGTGGTCGATTTTTTTCATTTAGAAGAGCGTTATGAGTTTCATAAGGTAGAAGCGATACGCTTAAAAAGGCTTAAATCCCGCTATCCCAAGAGCGCAATCCGTAAGATAGCCAATCTTCTTGGCAAGTCGGAATACGAGGTTTACGAAGACCTTTTCCATAAAAAGTACTTGGCGGACAACGGGCGTTGCTTTGAGAAGCTGACGAGAGATATGTTGAGATGAATAAGTTGGGTGTCAATAAATATAATAGAATGGTAAACTTGTCAACAGAAGAATCGCAAGTGACAGAGAAGAGCCTTAAACTGCAAGGATTCGCAAATGATATTGAATGCGTTAAGGCTGGTATGCAATCGCTTGAAAGCTTAAATCCAATCATTGATGAGGTTGATGGTTGGATAAAAAGCGGTGGGCTGAATCTGTTCGACAAGATGATGTCGTATTACATACTTAAGCCGAAGCCTTCGGCATCTGGGCTCCCTTTAAACCCGGCTGTTCCTTCGTCTGCCTCGAACCCTGGTGCGGCATCTGCGACCCTTCCGACTTCCACGGCACCCTTCCCGAACGTAAGTACATCCACCGATTGAGAGCAGGGGAGGAGTTCGGGTTTGAGTATGGGATAACGGTTTGAGAAATTTTGTCTGCAACAAGGCTTCGTCTCGCTAACGGAAGGCATACGACTTGAGGGACAGTTCTGAGGCCAAGGCTTCACCAAGGCTGCGCATGAACTACAACTTTCATCACGACCTGGATGAACTGTGCCATCGTATGCTGAATGCCTTGGAACCAGGCACGGACATTCCCATCCACCGCCATCCGGAGAAAGACGAGACATTTGTCGTCCTCCGAGGCAAGGTTAGATCAACCACCTATAACGATGACGGCTCTGTGATCGCAAGCGTCGTCCTCAGCCAAGAAGACGGCGTCTATGGCATTGACATCCCCAAAAACATGTGGCATAAACTCGAGGCCCTTACATCGAGCGTCATCTTCGAATGCAAGCAGGGCCCTTTTGTGCCGCATGAGGGGGAAGGGGTGATGACAGAGGATGTACCCACAACATCATCAACCGCTCTGACACCGAAAACCTTGTGACGGTGATGTACTGCAACGAGATATTCGATCCTGGGAGGCCGGATACGTTTTTTGAGAAGGTGTAGTATGGTAATTGACCGTAAAATACTAGACGACCTTTCGACACAAGCCAAGGAAAGCCCTCGTCTCCGAAAAAACCTGGACTTGCGAAACAGCCCCGAGGATTTGTCGCAAAGGATGCTCAACGCCTTGGTGCCCGGGACGGTGATGCCTATTCACCGGCATCGCGCATCTTCGGAGACCGTGTAGTAACCCTGGATGCCAACGGTGAACCCCGAATGCTCAATGTTGAAAGGGACCGTTGGCATTCTTTGGTTTGCCTCGAGCCCGGCTCCGCCCTCTTCGAGAGCAAAGACGGGAAGTATGAGCCGCTGGGGGAGGATGAGGTGCTCCCTTTATAGGGTTTAGTGTTGTTAGTATTTGGTTGTTGATGGAACTGTGGTGGTTATGTGGCTATTTATTTCGGCCGAGTTGGAAATAGATCAATAAAAACAAATGTAACTCAATCTAAATGAATATTGACGAAATTTATAGCAGTATTCAGACATATCTGAATGAACCTCCTCTTGTTATTTGGGGTTCTGGTGCCACAATCGGCTTCGGATTACCGAGTATGTCTAAACTCAAAGACGAAATTGGTAAATCGGTCTCTGCGTTTGACAAGTCCTGTACTGATTTGGAGGCCGAGTTGGGGAAAGATATGTATGAACCGATGCTCCCAGAAATCAGAAAGGTAATTAGAGAGGTTGTGAACGAGGCTGATATCAATGCCAAAAAGCTTTTGCTGAAAAGTGGCGGTGATTTTGAGGGTATTTTGCGTCTCACGCGTTTCTGCTATGAACCTCATCCAAAAGTAATGAATGTGGTATCAACCAATTATGATAGAATTCTGGAATATGTGTGGGGTTACTATGGCTTTCATTTTACCGATGGCTTTGATCAGCATGAGTTGTCGGAGTTTGATGAAAAAAACTTTCAAGAAAAGGAGATAATAAACCTTTTGAAAGTACATGGTTCCTTGAACTGGTTTGATGTTGATCACGATGTACGCAAGCTAAGCACAGACTTTGGCTTTGATCCTGTTATGATTCCTCCAGGGAAGAACAAATACAGGACAACCCATCATAGTCCGTATCGAGAACTGATGCAGAAATCGGATGATGCTATCAAGAAAGCACCCTCGTTCCTTGTAATCGGTTTTGGCTTCAATGATGAACACATCACTCCCTTAGTTAGCAAAAAAACCAAATCGGGAACACCTATAGTTGTAGTGACCAAGAAGGTGACAGCAACAACAGAGCAACAATTGGAAAAGGCTAAAAAAGTGATTTATGTCGAAGCGGGTGCTAGTATTAATAAGAGTCGTATTCGTATCATCGAAAACGGAAACACAGTGTCAGATACTGTGGAAGATGGGCAATTTTGGACACTAAACAACTTTATGGATATTCTACAATGAACGAGAGCATTATGATAGGAAAAGTCCAGTATGTGGATACTGGCAATGTGACAATTTGCATTGAGAAGGATGAGCTGGTTAACAGTGTTCAGGTAAACCAAATCGTGCAAATAAACTCGTCGAAAACCAATGAAAAGATAATGGGTCTTGTCACCAAGATACTCAGGAAAGCATCTCCAATAGATAGCATGTCTGATGATGTATCAGCTATCTTAGAAAATACTATTAAAGTCAATCTAGTTGGTACGTTGAGGGAAAAAGAAGGAGTAAAAAAACATGTTTTTAAAAGAACACTCAATACAGTGCCGAGTTTGGATGCTGAATGTTTTCTGCTTCAAGGCGATGAGCTGTCAAACTTCATGAAAGCCATCTCGCCAGGTAGTTCCAATCCTTTGACGGTAGGTAAATATACAATGTCAGAGGATTCGGTGGCGAATTTGGATGGAAACAAGTTTTTCCAACGTCATGCAGTAATAGTTGGTGGAACGGGTTCCGGCAAGTCTTGGACGGTGGCCAATATTTTGGAGAAGGCCGCGAACTTGAAGTCTGTAAACGTGGTTGTTTTTGATATTCATGGTGAATACACGCCCCTAAAGGATTTGCCCAATTCCCAGTTGCTGAAAATTGCCGGTCCTGGAGAAAAACCCGACAATAACCAAGCCGTGTTCCTTCCTTATTGGTTGCTTTCATACGAGGAGATGGCCGCCATGTTGTTAGATAGGTCTGATACAAACGCACCTAATCAGTCGCGTGCTTTATTTGACTTGATTCTTAAGGAAAAAATTGACACGGCAAAGAAAGAAGGTGATGCGGATACAGTAGCAAATATGACAGTTGAGAGCCCTGTCCCATATAAAATTCAGTCAGTTATGAATGAATTGAAACGATTGGATGTTGAGATGGTACAAGGTGCTAGGACGGAGAAACAAGGGCCTCTTAATGGAAAGTTGACAAGGTTTATTCAGAGACTGGAAAGTAAGACAATGGATAAAAGGTTAAATTTCCTCTTTAATGATGATGCTTCCTTGTTGGCTTATGAATGGTTGTCACAACTTATTGAAAAACTTCTTGGCTTTGGTGATGGAAATGGTTTGAAGATAATTGATTTCTCGGAAGTTCCGTCTGATATTCTGCCGTTGATTACGGGTTTGCTTGGTCGCATTATTTTTACGGTACAACAATGGACGGATGCTAGTGAACGCCATCCGATAGCCCTTTTCTGTGACGAGGCTCATCTTTATTTGCCAGTAAATGCCGCAGACAATATGGACGAACGTGGACTGAAAAATTTCGAGCGTATTGCAAAAGAAGGACGTAAATACGGAGTGTCGCTTGTGGTGATAAGCCAACGCCCTGCTGATGTTAGCAAGACTATCTTAAGCCAATGCGGTAACTTCATTGCTATGAGATTAACCAATCCTGAAGACCAGAATGTGATTAGGAGACTGTTTCCGGATAATCTTGGGGATTTTGCTGAAATGTTGCCCATTCTTGATGTCGGAGAGGGTTTGGTGGTTGGTGATGCTTCACTGTTGCCAAGCCGTGTAGTTTTGGACAAACCAAGAATTCAACCAAATAGTTCTACTGTGGATTTCTGGGACAAATGGGGTGAGGATAAGAAGTCGTCTTCTTGGGATAAAGCTGTCAAAGCATTGAGACGACAACAGAAGTCATAAGCCAATTAATAATCATTTTATTCTGGCGTTTAGAATAATAGTTTATCAAGGTCCACTAAAAATTTGACGTTTTTTTTTGATGAAATTTTAACAAATAATAGGTTTGCTATTATCAATTTTTTTTGATATCGCTCCCATTGTACCCTTCCCTAAAAATGTAAACTTCCCCTTTTTAGGGAAGGGTACAAAAAGGGGGAAGTTTACAGGTGGAGAAGAAATCCAGCTTGCAGAATAACCATGGAAGATTTTGGATCAGTTAATAAAGAGATTGTGGAAAAAGTGCGCTCGTTTCGGGACGATGTTGTTTCGGGACGAGTCAGTTCTGAATTGATTCGCAGGCATAAGATACCCGAGGCATATCTTGATGTATGTAGAGATCCGAATCACCCATCTAGCAAAAAGCTTATAAACAGGCTCTTTGAACATCTCATGTCAAGAGTCGGATATTATAACAATCTTGAAAATGCTGATGCTTTGGTCGAAATCAACGCCCATTTGGATGAATTGTTGCAAAACCCAGTGGAAGAAGAAAACCAGAAGGAACTATTTGTGCCAAGGTTTATTATGGGACTCAATAAAGCAATTGACCATATAGAGCGTCTAAATAATTCAACCCAGATAGACTTTGTTGAGAAGCCTTTGGTCGAGAATGTGAAGTTCGGGAAAAAGGATAGATGTTTCCAGTTGTCATACACCAGAAGTCCAAAGGTTAGTATAGTATTTGAGGGTTTTTCGACGCCTTCATCTAAGATACAGATAGAAGGTGAGGCTATTGAGGTACCGGAAAAAGGAGCGCATTTGAGTTCTCACGTCATGACATTTACTCAACCTGACGCAGTTTCCATTGAATTTGACAAGTTCCATCACGGCTGTTTAAGAGACGACAAGTCTTATTATTTTAGGTATATTACTGAGGTAAGTGTGAGAGAGGACTTGAGAAGAACGTTTGTGACCAACTGTTTTGATGTTGACGGTATAGACACTTCTGCTATAGAAACCAAGGTAGATGGCAAACAATTATTATTGTACTTTTACAATCACAACGATAAATTATATCTTATCATCGAGTATGACGATCGTTTGACGGCTCAGGCCATGAACGATTTGGCGTTCTCAACGCTTGTGGCTTTTGGAATGATTACCACCGATGTGCATCTGAACGAGTACTGGCTTGCAGCATACGATAGTTCAGACAAGCAATATGAGGCTGGTTTGTATTTCCAATCATTGGTGCCGTCAATTCATTGCGACTATGCCATCTTCACCACAAATGTATATTCCCCGCTGGTGCATGTGGCCAAGAAGATAGACCCAGTGAATGGTGAACACAGGGCTTGTGAATTGATTGGTAAACTGAAGCTGACGAATGCACTGCCGGAATTCTCCTCTGAAGTGTTTGGCCGTTTGGTGGAGAATATGAGGAAGTATGAAGACCTGCAAAGGGGTATCTTCATCATCCTTATGGGATCGAAACTGCATCTGGAGATACAGGCAGCTACGTATTGTGTGGCACTGGAAGCAATTGCGAATGTGGCACCCGACATCATTGGGGCTGACATTATGAACATTGTGAAGGACAAGTCTGGTTGGAAGTCTATCAGGAAAATTTTTGCAGGACTCAACTCGAAATTATTAAGGGAAGGGCTATTGAAGGATGACGAATACGATGGAATAGACAAGAAAATCAACTCGATGAACAATAATTTCAACAACGTAATATTGAAGTCGTTGTTGGTGCATTATCACTATCCTTTGGATGCTTTTGATGAATTGACGCTGAAGCTGCGGAATGCATTGTTGCATGGTTCTATAGAGATAGAAAAGTTTGCAGAACGGAAACCCGAAGACTACCTGCTCGAATTGAGCATGAACCTTCATAAGCTGTGTTGTGCGATTGCGCTTTTGATGTCTGGTTATAAAGGCTATATCATCAACAACAGAAAGCTGTATGATTTTCCGAATAGCTATAAGGCATTTATAAGGATAGGTGATACTACGGGAATTAAGTGAACAGTATTAGAGGAAGAATCAGTAGTGATTGCGATAACGACTGTAAAAGTGGGTGTTATCATAAAAAAAGCCACCCCGAAGGGTGGCAATTGCTGTACGACTTCCTTGACTACTGCCGTCGCAGAGAGAAACAGAAGTCGGCCACACTAGTGCAGATGATAGAGAGATGCCTGAGCGCGGATGTCTGTTTTGGATTCCTAACGCCCAGAAGGTCTTTCCGTGGGCAAGGGAGAGTTCTTCTCCGGATAGTACTCCTCCGCAGTTTGAACCAGTACACCTCCCCTTGGGGGATTTGGCCTGAACATCCACTTTTTTAACGTCGCTATCTCCGTAGTCCGACGCCGCAAAATTACACAAAAATATGATATACCCGATAGAAATAAAAGGCAAGACAAAAAAACAGGTTACAAAACTTAACTTGTCGGGGCTTAACCTGGGGGAATTCCCTGAGAATATATTTGAGTATCCCAACCTTACGAAACTGGTTCTCAGTAATAACAAGATAAAGACAATTCCCAAGGAAATAGTAACATTAAAAAAGCTAAAAGTACTGGATTTGGCAAACAATGAAATCTCTGTTTTGCAAAGTTCCGTGTTCAAATTGCCAAAATTGAGTACCTTGAATCTGTTTGGCAATAAAATCAAGAAGTTTCCGAAACAGATTACGGAATCGAGCATTCAGAAATTGATAATAGGCAAAAATCCAATTGAAGATGGAGAATTGGACAAGGTAAAGGCTATCTGTGAAGTGGTTGGGGAGAAAAAAAAGGCAACCGATAAACAAACGGCAGATGAACAGGCAAAAACCGAAATGAAGAATAAAAACAGTATTTTTATCAGCTATTCCCATAAAGATGCCGAATGGTTGGAAAGGGTGACCACCCACCTAAAGCCATTGGGTAAGTATTATGGTATTGATGAGTGGGATGACAGAAGGTTGAGAACTGGCGACAAATGGGAAATGAAGATAACGGAAGCATTGGACAATTCGATTATCGCCATCATTCTTTTCTCGGCCAACTATATGGCATCGGATTTCATAGTTAACAATGAACTGCAGCCTCTGCTTGAAAATGCGGAAAAGAAAGGAACGAAAATCATGACAGTAATAATTAGTTCCTGCGCAACGTTCAAAGAAAGCGGTCTTTCCGAATATCAGGCAGTCAACGGCCCTGATAATACACTCCTGGATATGACACCCGGCAAGGTGGAGAAAACCTTGTCCAAACTGGTTGAAGACATCAAATCTTGTATGAAAAAATAGCACTCATGCAAATAATCAAAACTTATGGTAGACGAATATCTTGGTAGCTTCAAATAACGAAGAAGAAAATCGAGAGCAAAGACGGGAAGTATGAGGCGTTGGGGGAGAATAAGGTGATGAATGGTTAATAGTTCAAGTTTTATTAAGATAAAAGTATGAAGTTTTCGGAAAGGTATGGATTTGTGAAGCCTGCAGAAGTACTAAAGCGTGGTGGGTTGGACAAAGAAGTGATAACAGCACTATGTAATTGCTATGATCATTTGGCTATGTGGTTTAATGAATATGATGTAAATGCGGGAAATCGTTATAATGAATCATACACCAATCTTGAGGAATTCATCTGGTGCTTCTTTATGAATCAAAGAAGGAACGACTTCTTTATTGGAAATGGTCATAAGATAGTAGCGACTGTATATCTTCAATCCGAACAGAATGAGTGGTATAAAAAGTTTGATCTCATTGAATATACAATTTCTGTTTTAAAGAGAGGTTCCCATAAAGGTGATGGATGTTATCAGCAGATAGTTGATATGTTTATTCGGCTTTTGAACGTTACGTTTAGGCATCTAGATTATGCTTATAGAGTTGTTGATGACCAAATCGTTGAGATAACAGACGAACAAGAAATAATGGCTATTGAAAAGGCAAATGAACAATCTTCAACCATTAGAACGCATTTATCCGAAGCGCTTAAGTTACTTTCCAACAGGCAAAGCCCTGATTACAGGAATTCTATTAAGGAATCAATTTCTGCGGTTGAGGCACTGTGTCGTGAAATAACAGGAGAATCGACATTGGGTGACGCATTAAAGGTTTGGGAAAGGAAAGGCGTAAAGATTCCTACATTTCTCAAATCTGGAATAGAGAAACTTTATATCTATACGAACGATGAACGAACTGGAATCCGTCATGCGATGATGGACGGAACCGAAACTCCCACTTTTGAGGAGGCAAAGTTTATGCTTGTTTTATGTAGCGCCTTTGTGAACTATATCCAAGGGAAGAGAAATTAATATGAAAGTTCATGGATAGGAATGCATTGGATTGGCTGTTTTCTACTTTACCACAGGCTTTAGCTGCTTTGGTGGGTTTGATATTTACCGGAGTGGCTTTTATTCTTGGCGCAATAGACAAAGAAACTGCTCGGGATGAAACACGTAAGGATATTTT
>JAEEGL010207696.1_pt1 | contig 17574 bp, 14 predicted proteins | sample 9134231 | NCBI WGS metagenome assembly JAEEGL01 (sample SAMN16246548, study PRJNA631951) | gut metagenome | biome: gut microbiome; feature: rumen; material: fiber-attached | host: Bos | place: Iran: Karaj | collected 2018-10 | reverse complement strand
TTTTTGCAAGCTCCGTCGTGTTCGCGCCGCCTATATAGAGGCAGTTGTCCTTAATCGTCTGATTGGGGTACAGCATCTTTAACCTCCGTTTTATTGTCAAATTTATTTATAATCTCAATTATTTCGTCGCGTCCCTGTCCCGTCTTCGCGGAAAAGGCTATAACGGGCGTTTCGTCGGAAAGCTCCAGCTTCTTTCGGATGTTCACAAGCGACTCCCCCGCCGCCGTCTTTGAAAGCTTGTCCGACTTTGTGGCTATAACGACGAAGGGAAGGCCCGAGGCCTTTAAGAACCCGACCATGTCCATGTCGTCCGCCGAGGGGTCGTGGCGTATGTCCACAAGGGAGAACACCAGCGCGATGTTTTCTGAAAACTTAAAGTAATCCTCGATAAATACGCCCCATGTGCGCTTTTTCTCCTTCGACACCTTCGCAAAGCCGTAGCCAGGCAGGTCGACGAGATGAACACAGCCGTCCAGAAGATAATAATTTATCGTGGCCGTCTTTCCCGGGGTGGACGAGGTGCGGGCGAAGTTCTTTCTGTTTAAAACCTTGTTTATAAGCGAGGACTTTCCCACGTTGCTGCGCCCCGCAAAAACTATCTCCGGCAGGTCTCCGCCGACGAACTGGCTCTTTTTGACCGCCGATATGACAAGCTCCACCTTATGAAAATTCATGTGACACCTCTTTACTGGCTTATCTCGGCCACGTTCATGCGCGGCTCGCTGTGCGATACGGGCATGTTCATCTCCCTGCCGCCTTCAAAGGGCGACTCGGAAAACGCCGCGGCTATAACGTCGTCTATCACCGAAGCGGTCACGAACTCCACGTTGGCCTTTACCTGTTCGTCAAGCTCCGCCATATCCTTTTCGCATTCCTTCGGGATTATTACCGTTTTCACTCCCGCCTTATACGCCGCCATGGTCTTTTCCTTAAGGCCGCCTATGGCAAGCACGCGGCCGCGGAGCGTAATCTCGCCCGTCATGGCGACGTCGCGGCGCACGCGGCAGCCCGACAGCGCGGAAATGAGCGCGCAGGCTATCGTTATGCCCGCAGAGGGGCCGTCCTTCGGGATTGCGCCCTCGGGGAAGTGTATATGTATGTCCTTCGTCTTGTAAAAGTCCTTCGGTATGGAAGGAAAGAGCGAAAGGCGGCTTCTTATGCAGCTTATGGCCGCATGGGCGGATTCCTTCATAACGTCGCCCAAAAGACCCGTAAGCTCCACCTTGCCCGTGCCGTCCATTACGTTTACCTCGACCGAGAGAAGGTCGCCGCCCGTCTGCGTCCACGCAAGGCCGCAGACAACGCCCACCTGATCCTCCGACGGTATCTTCTCCTTTATCACCTTCACGGGGCCGAGAAAATCGGCAATATTCGCCTTCGTTACGCGGACGCTGTCCTTTTCGCCCGAAACGATGAGCGCGGCGGCCTTTCGGCACACCTTGGCAATCTCCCGCTCAAGATTTCTCACCCCGGCCTCCATCGTATAGGCCTCTGTTATCTCAGACACGGCCGCCTCGTCGAATTTAAGCTGCTTCGCCGTAAGGCCGTGCTTTTTAAGCTGCTTCGGTATGAGATGGAGCTTCGCTATGTGCTGCTTTTCCACGGCGGTGTAGCTCGTTATCTCGATGACCTCCATGCGGTCAAGGAGCGGACGCGGTATGGTGTCCAGCGTATTGGCCGTCGTTATGAACATCACCTTTGAAAGGTCGAAGGGCAGCTCTATGTAGTGGTCGCGGAACTCCACGTTCTGCTCTCCGTCGAGAACCTCCAGCATTGCGGAGGCGGGGTCGCCGCGGAAGTCGCTCGACATCTTGTCTATCTCGTCGAGAATGACTACGGGATTTTTCGTGCCCGCCTGCCTAAGCGCATTTATTATGCGCCCCGGCATCGCGCCTATGTACGTCTTTCTGTGTCCCCTTATGTCGGCCTCGTCGCGCACGCCGCCCAGCGACACGCGGGCGTATTTTCTGCCCGTCGCCTGCGCGACGGAGCGTCCCACCGAGGTCTTGCCCACGCCGGGAGGGCCAACGAGGCAGAGTATCTGCGGGCTCTGCTCCTGTGTGAGCGCGCGCACCGCCATGAACTCTATTATCCTGTCCTTTACCTTCGTAAGGCCGTAGTGGTCGGCGTCGAGTATTTTCCTCGCGCGCTTTATGTCGAGGCGTTCGCGGGACGTTTTGTTCCACGGCAGGTCAAGGCAGGTGTCGAGATAAGTGCGTATGACCGCGCCCTCCGACGAGCCGTAGGGCATTTTCGCGAGGCGCGCCGCCTCTTTCAAAAGATGCTCCTCGGATTCCTTCCTGAGCCTGAGCTTCTTTATCTTGTCCTTATATTCAAGCGATTCCTCGTATGTATTTTCGCTTTCGCCCAGCTCGCCCTGTATTACCTTCATCTGCTCTCTTAAGTAATACTCGCGCTGGTTCTTGTCCATCTGCTCTCTGAGCTTCTCGCGAAGCTCGTTTTCCACGTCGAGTATGCTTATCTCGTTTTCCAGCGTTACCGTTATCTTCTGCAGCCGCTTGTACTCGTCGAACTCCTCTAAAACGGCCTGCTTCTCCTGAAGCTTTATGGGCGTTCCCGAGGCAAGCTCGTCGGCGAGCGCGCCCGGCGTTTTCGCCTCTATGACCTTCAGCATAAGGTCGCCCGGCAGCTTCGGCGCAAGCTCGGAATAGTCCATGAACGTGTTCTGCGCGTTTCGCATAAGCGCCTCGCGGCGGACCCGCGACACCGCCCGCGCCGGCGGCACGCTGTCGTCCACCTCGGCCTCGAAATACGGCTCCGTCCGCACGATGTCCACTCTTCGCGCCCTCTTTATGCCCTCGACCACGACTCTTAAGGTGTCGCCCGGCACCTTGACTATCTGCTTTATTTTCGCAACGGTGCCCACCTCGTAAAGGTCGCCCACGGCGGGCTTGTCGGTTATGGTGTCCTTCTGCGCCACAAGAAAAATGCGCTGATCGCGGTCCATCGCCTCCTCCAGCGCCTTGACGGACTTGGGGCGTCCCACGTCGAAATGAAGGTTCATCGCGGGGAACACGCAAAGACCCCGAAGCGCCAGAAGCGGCAGCGTTGTCGGTTCTTTCTTTTCGGTTTCTTCTATATTCAAATTAAGTTCATTGTCTGCCATTTTGTTTTATCCTCCGTATAGACTCCTGCGGAATATGAATAAATAATAACATATAATGTCGCTTTATACAATAAAAAATAATTGTAAGCAAACGATTATTTTGCCTTGTGAAAAACAAAAAACGGAATGCCTTTTTGCATCCCGTTTCTTTATTTACGCCGGTTACGCCGCTTCCGAGGTCACGGCGTGCTCCTCGCTGTGAGCCTTGTTTGATATGCCGCCAAGATCGTTTCCGTTTGCGAAAACGGAGAAAAGAAAAGTGATAAGCCCGAGACATGCGATAAGCGCAAGGCGCATAAGCCATTTCTTCTTAGCTGCCACACATAAGCCCTCCCCGCTTTTTACGCTCACCCCTGCCCGTCCGAAAGGCCGGGCGCCGAACAGGGTGAACATACTTTCTTTTCATAATATTTTAAATGCATTTTCGGGAAAAATCAAGCGTGATTTGCCGAAATCGAAAATTTTTTGCCGGATTTTGCGAAAAAACCGCGGTTTTCGGCTCGATTTTATAAAAATGTGCGGCCGCGCCCGAAAGGGGCGCGGCCGCGGACGATATTTGTATGAATAATTCCCGCTTCTTACGGCAGCATGAACTTGTCGTGGATAGCGGCAACGGCCTTTTCCGCCTTGCCTCTCTCAACGAGGACGGAGATCTTTATCTCGCTGGTCGATATGCTCTTTATGTTTATGCCCACATCCTGGAGCGCCTCGAACATCTTTGCGGCAACGCCGGGGTTGCTTGCCATGCCCGCGCCAACGATGGACACCTTCGATACGTTCTCGTCGAACTTCACGTCGGTGCCGCCTATTGCGGCGAGGTTGTCCTTTATTACCTTCATAGCCGTCTCAAGATGACCCTCGGTCACGGTGAAGCTTATCTCCTGTATGTTGTTCTGCTGTCCTGCCGACTGAAGTATTATGTCAACATTGATGTTATGCTTTGCAAGAAGAGAGAAAAGCTTAAATGCCACGCCGGGCTGATCCTTCAGTCCCGTTACAGCTATCTGTGCCACGTCATTGTCGCGTGCCACGCCCTTTATCAACATTTTTTCCACGTCAGAAACCTCCTTAACTTTTGTTCCGGGTACTCTATTAAAGCTTGAGAGCACTTCGAGCTCTACATTATATTTTTTCGCCATTTCAACAGAACGGTTGTGAAGCACGTTCGCGCCGAGGCTTGCAAGCTCCAGCATCTCGTCGTAGGACACGTCCTCAAGCTTCACCGCATTCTTTACGATTCTCGGGTCGGCGGTGTATACGCCGTCAACGTCGGTATATATCTGGCACACGTCGGCCTTCAATGCCGCCGCCAGCGCTACCGCGGACGTGTCGGAGCCGCCGCGTCCCAGCGTCGTTATGTCGTCGTAGCGGTTTATGCCCTGGAAGCCCGCAACGATGACCACCTTTTTCTTGTCGATCTCAACGCTTATGCGCTCGGTGTCGATGTCCTTTATGCGCGCCGCCGAATAATTGGAGTCGGTGTGCATGCCGGCCTGCCAGCCCGTGAGGGATATAACGGGAGTGCCCACCTTTTCAAGCGCCATGGCAAGCAGCGATATGGAGATCTGCTCGCCCGTGGACAGAAGCATATCCATTTCGCGCTTCGAGGGCTTTTCGTTTATTTCATTCGCCTTTTCGATAAGGTCGTCCGTGGTGTCGCCCTGTGCGGAGACCACGACCACGACGCTGTTGCCCTTATTGTAGTCGTCGGAGATTATCCCGGCTACGTTGAAAAGCTTTTTTGCGTCGGCAACGGATGAGCCGCCGAATTTTTTTACTATCAACATATCTTTTTAAACACCCTTTCGTGTACTGATTACTTATTCTATTATCTTTACGCCGTGAGCGTCCGAAAAAAGCGGAAGCACGCGCCAGTTAAGGCCCCGCTCTTTCAGCGCGCCGCGCACGTTCTTTGCAAATTCCCGGTCCGCCGCGTCCGACACGGCCATTATCGTGGGCCCCGCGCCGCTTAAGTATATGCCGTAGGGCGAAAACTCGCGAAGTATCTTTGTCACCTCGTCCGCCCCCTCTATATGGGGCAGTCTGTAGGGCTGATGGAGCCTGTCTGAAAGCGCGACCTTCAGCGCCCCGAAGTCGCGTTCATAGAACGCCGAGGCGAGATATGCCGCCCTCGACACGTTGAACGCCGCGTCCGCGTGGCTTACGCGCTGCGGGATGAGCCTTCTCGATTTGCTCGTCTTCATGCGGAAATCCGGCACGAGCGCGCAGAACATGAGCTTTCTTCCGATGCTTATGCGGTTGTAGCGCACCCTTTCGCCGTCGTAGACACAGAAGCAGAGTCCCCCCGCGATGCAGGGCGTCGTGTTGTCGGGATGCCCCTCAAGGGACGCGGCAAGGTCGATAAGGTCGGCTTTTTTAAGCGGCTCGCCAAGCAGCGCGTTCGCGCCGCATATGGCCGCCGAGATGCAGGCGGAGCTTGAGCCAAGCCCCCGCGCCGGCGGTATCTTCGTTTCCTGCGTCACGCGGACGCCGTAAAACGGCTTCCCGCACATATCGTATACGGCGCGCGCGCTTTTTATGAATATATTATTCTCATCGGCGCGCTCCTTTATGTTTCGGCTTATTACAACGCATTCGTCGCTTTCCTCAATGGAGACCGTATTGTAAAGGTTCAGAGCCACACCGATGCAGTCAAAGCCCGGGCCGATATTCGCGCTTGTGGCTCCTACTCTGAGCTTTACCATATATTAAAGCAGGCGGATTACGGAGCCCACCTTGCAGGAGCCCGAAGCGGCCAGCTTTTCGAGGTTCTCCTTCATCTGAGCCTCGGTGAACGCCTTCGTTATGAACGTGTATTCGCCGGAGGGCATGTCCTCGCGGACGATGCGCTTTACGGTGCCGAATATGGAATAAACGGCCGCCTTCATGTCCACGCTCGCGTCGGTGGTGCGAACGTAGAACTCATGCTCGTATGTATTGAAGTCGCGCACGTTCTCGTAGTCCACCTCGTCCCAGAAGATGTCCCTTCTGCCCCTGGAGGCGTCGATTATATCGGCAACTACCGCCGAAGCCGTGGGCAGCTTGCCCGCGCCTCTGCCGTAGAACATTACGTCGCCGATGGAGTCGCCCTTAACAAGTATGGCGTTGAACACGTCGTCAACGTTTGCAAGCGGGTTCGACGACGAAATCATGAACGGAGCCACCATTACGGAAACGGTGCCGTCGTCGTTTAAAACGGAGCGTCCCAAAAGCTTTATAACGCTGGACGTTGCCTTCGCGTACTGCACGTCCGTAAGGCTTATGCCCGTTATGCCCTCGGTATGAATCTTTTCGGGCGACACCTGCATGGAGAACGCAAGCGACGAAAGGATGGCAATCTTTCTGCAAGCGTCTATGCCCAAAACGTCCGCGTCGGGGTTCGCCTCGGCGTAGCCCTTCTTCTGCGCGTCCTTTAAGACCTCCTCGAAGCTTAGATGCTCGTTTATCATCTTCGTGAGGATGTAGTTCGTGGTGCCGTTCAGGATACCCGTTATCTCTTCTATCTCATTTGCCGCAAGGCACTGGTGCATGGGGCGGATTATCGGTATGCCGCCGCCTACGGAAGCCTCGAAAAGATAGCTTATGCCCTTGTCCTTTGCAATTTTGAGAAGCTCGTAGCCCTTGTTCGCAACAAGCTCCTTATTCGACGTAACAACGCTTTTGCCCGCCATGAGCGCCGCCTTCGTAAAATCGTAGGACGGCTTTATTCCGCCTATGACCTCGGCCACGACGGAAACCTCGGGATCGTTCAGTATCACGTTGAAGTCCTTCGTGAAAAGGTGGGCGTTGGGCGCGCCGGAAAAGTCGCGTATGTCAAGGATGTACTTTACGCGAATCTCGTCCCCCGCCTTCTTTTTGATGCTTTCGGCATTCTTTGTAAGCACCTCGTAAACGCCGCTGCCTACCGTGCCGTAACCTAAAATCGCAACATTTATCATTAAAATACCTCCGAAAAAGTTATTGTTTATCCTGCCAATATCTCAAACTTTTTAAGCCCCTCTATGGACTGGGCGCGCTTTGTGAAGTCGGCGATGTCTGCCGCGCCCATGGCGCGCGCCGTAATCGTTATGCCCGCAACGGAATTTATGGGTATATTCTGGCTTATGGTGAGAATATTCATCCCGCAGCGCGCGAATACCTCCAGAAGCTGCGAAAGCACGCCGGGCTCGTCCTTCAGCTCCACATAAAGCGTGAACGACGAACCGCCCCTTATCTCATGGAAAGGCGCGATTTTATCCTTATATTTATAATAGGCGCTTCGGCTTATGCCCACAAGCTCAAGCCCCTGCGCCACGGTCTTTACCTCGCCGCGCTCCAGAAGCGAATTGAGCCTCGCCACGTCCTTTAAGACCTTTGGGAGCGCGCTTTCCGATACTATGTAATGACTTACCCTGTCGCATATTTTTTCCATGGCCTTGTCCCTCCCGAAAAAACAAATGTTTCTCGCAGACATACATAATATACTCTCCGAAAATAATTTTAACAAATTTTAATAGCGCGGTTTATCGCCGTATTATTCGTATATGCTCCGATATTCTCCCGATTTCGCCGTTTTTTATAATGTAGCAATAATAAGTCTTTTATGGTACAATGATTTTCACATATGAAAGGACTGTTTTACCTATGAAATATATTGTAATGCTGGGCGACGGCATGGCCGATTACCCGATAGAAGAGCTGGGAGGAAAAACGATACTCGAATACGCGAAGACTCCCTTTTTTGACAAGCTTGCTCCCGTAAGCGAAATAGGACTGTGCAAGTCCGTGCCCGACGATATGCCCGCGGGCAGCGACGTTGCGAACCTCTCCATAATGGGCTACGACCCGAAGGTGTACCATACGGGGCGCTCTCCTCTGGAGGCGCTCAGCATAGGCGTTCCCATGAGCGAGCACGACCTGTCATTCCGCACGAACCTTGTGACCCTCTCCGACGAGGAGAATTACGAGGACAAGACGATGGTTGACTATTCCTCCGACGAGATATCCACAGAGGAGTCCTCGAAGCTTATAGCCGCGCTGGACGAAGCATTCGGCGATGATATGAGAAAGTTCTACGCGGGCATAAGCTACCGCCACATACTGCTTTTACACGACGACACGAAAAAGTATAAGCTCACGCCGCCGCACGACATTTCGGGACGGAAGATAAAGGAGTATCTCCCCGACGACCCCATGATACTCGACCTCATGAAGCGCTCCCACGAGCTTTTGAAGAACCACCCCGTGAACCTTGCGCGCATCGAGCGTGGGCTTCATCCCGCGAACTCCGCGTGGATATGGGGCGAGGGCAAAAAGCCGCAGCTTTCTTCATTTAAGGAAAAGTTCGGCATAAGCGGCAGCGTCATCTCCGCCGTTGACCTTATAAAGGGCATCGGCAAGGCGGCGGGCCTTAAGGCAATCGACGTTGAGGGCGCGACCGGCAACATAAAGACCAACTTCATGGGCAAGGCCGAGGCGGCGCTTTCGGCGCTTCTTTCGGGCGACGATTTCGTATACATCCACATAGAAGCCCCCGACGAGAGCGGCCACAGAGGCGAGCTTGACAACAAGATTAAGTCGGTTGAGAAGATAAACGAGGTAATAAGCTTTGTAAAAGACGGCCTCGACCGCGAGGGACTGCCCCACCGCATACTTATCATGCCCGACCATCCCACGCCCATGTCCGTCCGCACCCACACCCACGACGCGGTGCCCTTCATGCTCTACGACTCAACGAAGAAGGTTACGGGCGCGCCCCGCTACAACGAAACGACGGGCAAGGCCTCCGGCATATACGTCGAGCCGGGATACACGATGATGCAGCGGCTTATAAAGGGATAGGCTTAATAAAAGACATAAAAAGAGAGCGCGTTTATCGCGCTCTCTTTTTATACGTCGGGACACCGGTGGAAGCCCATTTTTCTCTTTCCAATCAGCTTATCATATGGTTCTTTTTACGGTTTCGCAAATCCCTGTCTGCCATCACGGGATTACAAATCGATATTCACGCTCGTGACTACCACTTTCCCGTCGGAATCAAGCAGCGGAGTTATGCCGCCCGCGTAGCCGGATTTCCACACAAGGTAGTTCACGCCCGTCTCCGTGTCTACAAGTATCTGACGAAGTCCCTCGTCTTTTAACTGGCCGCCGTCTTTGTATATGACCTCAAATCTCTTTTTCGACATTTTTCGCTCCTCCTATATATATTGTTTTTGCATTTTTACTTAACAAAAAGGGGAGCATTCACTCCCCCGTTCCCGTCTAATACTGCATATAAATAAACGCCGCGGGGTCGTAGCCTATGCCGTATTCGCCGAATATTATAACGGCGAAAATGGCGGCGTACATTATCACCCATCTGAAAACGAGATTCTGCCCCGCGAGGCGCTCCCTCACGCCGAAGCGCTCCTGCATCATGCTTACGGCCCATACGATGAAGAAGCATACGAAGAGAAGCCCCAGGTCATACGCCTCAAGGCCGTAATTTACGAGGCTCCCGTCGAATAAGAGCCACCCCTGAAAGTCGGTGAATATTGTGCGAAGCACAAGACCCGTGTTTTCAAGGCTTCCCGGGCTTGTGAGGAGCCTTCCGCCCATGAACACAAAGAATATGCGTATCATGCGGAAAAGCCTGAACGAGAACGCCTCCGTGTTTATGTGAAGCGCGCGGTTCATCGCCTCGTACTGACGCGCAAAGCCCACGGACAGCGTTATGAGCACGCCGTAGTAGATGCCCCAGCAGATGTAGGGAAGTCCCGTGCCGTGCCAGAGTCCCGTTAAGAACCACGTTATAAGCACGGGTATGGCCACCGTAAGAAAGCGGCCGAAGGGCTTCTTTCCCGTCTTTTTGTTTACCGCCTTCATCCATTTCGATACGGTGAGCGGGTAGTATACATAATCCTTGAACCAGCCGCCCAGCGACATATGCCACCTGCGCCAGAACTCGGGCACGCTCTTTGAAAAGAACGGATGATTGAAGTTCGGCTCAAGCTCCACGCCGAATATCTGCGACACGCCGCGCACGATGTCCATATAGCCGGAAAAGTCGGTGTATATCATCATGGCGTCGAAAAAGCAGGTCACAAGGAATATGCTTCCCGGGTGCATGCCGCCGTCGTATACATTAGACACGAATATATGGAGCCTGTCGGCGATGACAAGCTTCTTGAAAAAGCCCCATATCATAAGCTGAACGCCCGCCGCGGCGCGGCCGTAGTCGAACCGAAGCTCCTTTTTAAGCTCCTGCCCCAGAAGGCGGTAGCGGGAGATGGGGCCCTGTACGATATGGGGAAAATATATGGCGTAGAGAAAGAATCTGAAGAAATTCTCCTCATGCTCGCACCGCTTCCAGTATACGTCGAGTATGTAGCCCACGGTGGAGAAGGTGTAATACGATATGCCCAGCGGCACGAGTATCCACATGGCGGCAGAGGCCGCTCCGTCGGCATATGCGGGCACCGTTAGCATATAATCTATGACGTAATGGGAAAATTTCGTAACGCAAAGCACGCCTATCCCCACGACGAGCGCGAGTATAAGCAGCAGGCGCGAACGCGCCTTATATTTGGCTTTTAGCGCCTTCTTTTCTTCCTTTGAAAGCCCCTCCGCCTCAAGCTCGGCGGCGAGGGCGGCATTCTGTTTTCCTATGCCCCGCGCAAATATCCATACGGCGAACGACGTAAGGATGATATACGGCAGAAAATTCACGCTGCCCGCGATGACATAGAAAGCCACGCTGGATATAAGCAGAACGATCCAGCGGTGCTTAACGGGGCAGATATAGAAAACAATGACCGTTACAAGCACAAACAGAAGAAAATTAAGGGATGCGACAGACATGCCTTACTCCTCCTGAAGCTCCTTTACCATTTCCCAGATGGCACTGACGGAATCAAAGTTCTTGTTGTCCATGTATTCCATGCTTATCTCAATGTCGAACTCGTCCTCGAGCGCCGTTATGAGCGACGCTATGTCTATCGAGTCGAGTATTTTGTCGGTGGCGATCCTCTCGGCCGCGGAAAAATCTACGCCCGATTTGAGACCGCTTAATATTTCGATTATTTTATCCATGATAAATCCCCCTTACGGCAGTTTTTCATAAAGTGTTTTTCCCGCTTCGTTTTTAGGTATCTCTTCTATATATAATACCGAAAAGGCCGACTCCCTCAGATGCGTTTTGTCGGAAAGCCAGCGTCTTACCTCTTCCGTTTTCGTTTCGTCTGTTATGTAAACCTTCATTTTATCGTCGACGCCGCTGGACGCGCAGTCGATCCCCTCGAACTGCGATTTTATGAGGCGGTCTATCTCGTCAAGGTTCACGCGGCTGCCCGAAATCTTCAAAAAACGCTTCTTTCGGCCTACTATATAGTAAAAGCCGTCCTCGTCGCGCTTCGCCATGTCTCCTGTAAGGAGCCTTCCGCCCCGCTCGTCGCCCCGGTTCAAATCGTCCGGCGTTTCGGCGTAGCCCATGGTCACGTTGTCGCCCTCGTATAAAAGCTCGCCCACCTTGTCGGGCACGTCTATCTCGCTTCCGTCCGTGTCGATAAGAGAGAAGCGTCCGCCGGGGATGGCGCGTCCCATGCTGCCCGCCTTCTCAACGCTGTATTCGGCGGGCAGGTAGCCCATGCGCGCCGTGGCCTCCGTCTGTCCATACATGACGATGAAGCGCTTGCCGCGCTCCCTTGCCCACTTCGCATATTCAAGATGGAGCGACGGCAGAAGCTTGCCTCCCGCCTGTGTCATATAGCGAAGGTCGGGCAGGTCAAGCTTAAAGAACTTTATCTTCTTTAAAAGCTCATACGTTGACGGCACGCCGCCGAAGGACGTGGCGCGTTCGCGCTTCATAAAGTCCCAGAACGGCTTCATTATCACGGGCTTTTTTGTAAAAAGCACCGTGCCGCCCGCGTACAGATGGCTGTTTATTATGGAAAGGCCGTACGTGTAGTTCATGGGGAGCGTCGTCACCGCCCGTTCGTCCGGCGTAAGCTCAAGATACGACGCTATGGCGCGGGCGTTCGACTCTATGTTCTTACGGCTCTGCCTTACGAGCTTCGGGCTTCCCGTGGAGCCGGAGGTGGTAAGAAGCAGCGCAAGCTCCTCATGTATTGCAATCGGTACCGGCGCCTTCGCCCGAAGGAGCGCATATGACATAAGCCCGTATATCTTTTCGTAGCCGGGAAAGTCCCCCGCCATATCCGCAGGCGCGTATATGTACTCGGGGGCGTATATGCCAAGAAGCCTTTTTACGAGCGCGCCGTCCGTATTTTTATCCATAAGCAGCGGCACGGTGCCCGAGTTTAAAAAGCCGAGGTAGCCTATGGCGCTTTCGGGGCTGTTCTCGCATAAAGAGAAGGCAAGCGTTCGCCCGGTATGAAGCGCCCTGAAGTCCTCTATATATTCGGCAAGGTCTCTGTAAGTAAGCCTTACTCCCCCGTCCGATATGAAAGCCTCCCTGTCGGAAGGCGTTATCTCATAGAACAAAGAATATCACTCCCGTATATGTCCGTCAGTCCGCGGCGGCCTTTCTTTCGCTTTCGCAGCGGCTGTTGTAGGTGTAGAGTTTGTTAAGATTTTCCGTAAGCTCGTCCGGCGAAACGCCGTCGTCCAGCGCCTCCCGAAGCTGCGCCTCAATGTCTCCGCACTCGCGCGTCGGCGAGGCGAACGTATCGAACAGGGCGGTGCATTCAACCTCGCCCGTCGTATTGTTGTATACAACTATGTTGAGTCCCCGCTCGTCCGGCGCGTATTCCTCGCCGTCTATCTTAATCGAGACCGTGTCGCCGAAGTTCGCGCCCCCGCTCGTCATCTCATATGGCACGTCTCCCGCGAGCACGCCGAACAGCTCAAGCGGCGGCGCGCCGTCGCCCGAAGTCTCCTCTGCCGAAAGCTCCTCGTTTGCTTTTCGCTCCTCCAGAATTATCGTGCCGTTCTTCATAACGGCGGCGTAGCAGTCGCCGTATTCAAGGTCGGAAAGCTCCGTAAGACCCAGCCTCGAAAGCTCGCGTCTCTGCGCCTTTGTGAGATTTACGCTGGCCTCGTCGCGCACGGCAATAAGCACGGTATATCCGCGCTTTTTAAACTCCGTGATATAGTCGCAGGGGTCTGTGATGTTCTCCATCCTGAGCTGTTCTCTCACCGTGGCGGCGTACTCCGCCGATTCGTCCGAAAGAAAAGCGTAGCGCTCGTCCCCGCGCACGTCCGCGGCGCCGCATTCCTCCGTGAGGAACTCGCCCAGCCACATGGTCAGCTTATGGGCGCCGTAATAATTCATATGGGCGTTGTCCTGGCTGTCCGCCGCGTGATTGTAGCCCATCTGATCAAGATAAGGGAGGTAGTTAAAGTCGTAAAATTCAAGCCCGCAGGTATCGGCAAGAAGCTTCACCGCGTTGTGGCTTGAGGACGGCCACGAGCCGATTATGGGCGTTTTTATGAGCACGAGCCTTATGCCGTTGTCCCTGCAGAAGTACGCGAGCCTGTCGAAGTAGTCCAGCGCCTTTTTCTCCAGCTCGTCTGGCTTTTCGTCCTCGTCGGGGACGTATTCCGGTATGGCTATGCCTCCCAGGGGCACCGCGTCAAAATAACGCTCCGTGTTGAAGTCGTAGCCGCGAAGGTAAAGCGCAGGCTCGTACTTCGCCTTTTCAAAGTCGGCCTGTTCAAGCGACGACCACCGCGAATGATACGAAAACGCGGGAAACAGCGTCATTACCGCCTCGTGAAGATCCTCGGTATATGCGCGCACCGCTTCATACTTCGTGCGCGAAAAATGCATATCGTCGAAGGCCTTTCTGTATGCCGAAAGCGGCGGGTCGCGTCGGAGCATGGAAACGTCAAGCACCACCGTTTTAAGCGAGCCCGACTGATACTTATATGCCTCTAAGAGCCAGTAGTAGGAGGCCATGAGCGGCTGCTGCTCCGTTGCGAGATTGTAGGCCGAAAGGCCGTATTCGTCGTAAAGCTCCGTGGGCGTTACGCCGTTTATCATGTAGCTTGAGCCCAAAAACAGCGTCTCTATCGTATCTTGGGGCTCCTCATAGAAGCCGTGTATCGTGTTGTAGTTGTTAAGATACGTCCATACGGGCTGTATAAAAAAGTTAAACCCCGCGAACAGCAGCGCGAAGATAAGTATAAACAGTACTGTTTTAACTATTTTTACGGATCTCATAAATCAAACCTCTCCGTTTTAAGGCCGCGTGTCGTTGGGTCGGTAACGTAAAAAGGGCGCAGTGCAACCATTTAACAATTAGTATATCATGACGGATATGATTTTACAATCTTCGATTTAATTTTTTTCGGACTTTTACCAATATGACCCCGCTTTTTGCGGTTCTGTGGATAGTATGCACAAATAATTGTGTGTAAGTTGAGGGGGTGTCCCCGAGGGCGCCGGGGACGCGGCGCGGAGTTTTTGCAGCGCAGGATATCCTGCTTTGACATTCTTTTCCGAGACTTTAAAAGTGCTTTTTGCGACTTTTCAAGCAGACTAAGGGATTGTTAAGTCAGCAAGCCGCACCCCGGCTCACACACAACGCAGGAAGTCACCCCATCGTGTCATTCTGAGCGAAGCGAAGAATCTCACGCAAAAAGACTTTAAATTACTTTTTGCCTATTTGCAAAGCAGATTTTCTGCTTAAACATCTTTTCTTTCTTAGAACAACGGTTCTAAGACTTCGGTCGCCTGCCGGCGGGGTAAGTGTGAAGGATATGAAGCCTCGGAGTTCAAAAAAACAGGTTTTATTTATAGAAGGAAGTCCCTGCATTTAATAAAAAACAGTTTTACCCGTCGATATAGACACGCGCCGCCGGAGGCGGTATAATAATCTTACATTCTATATAAGGAGGACATATTATGAAAAGAACACGCCTTATCGCGATTGTGCTTGCGCTTGTGCTCACATTCGCGCTCCTTCCCGCGGCTATGGCTGCGGACGGACCGTTTTCGGACGTGCCGGACGGCGCATGGTACAGCGCCGACGTACAGAACGCTTATGAGCAGGGGCTTATAAACGGAAAGTCGGAGGGGAAATTTGCCCCCGATGACAACATGACTTATGCCGAGGCCGTAAAGCTTGCCGCGTGCATTCGCCAGAAGGACTGGACGGGCGAGGTGACGCTTGAAAACGGCGACCCGTGGTATCAGCCCTACGTTGACTACGCAAAACAAAGCGGCGTCATTTACAAGGACTACGACTGGAACGCTCCCGCAACCAGAAAGGGCTATATGGAGATATTCGCCCACGCGCTTGATTTCGACAAGGAAGAACAGAATTACGTGCCCATGGGAGCCATCCCGGATGTGCCCATCACTCACCCGCAGGCTTACGAGATATACATGATGTACCGTGCGGGCATCGTTCAGGGCGTTGACGCAAACTTCAACTGCTCCCCCGACTCCAATATAACGCGCGCCGAGGTTGCGGCAATTCTTTCGCGCATGACCGACACGGACAAGAGAAAGAGCTTCACCGTTCCCGCTCCCGCTGAGCCGGGCGCGCCCGACTTCGACTATGCCGCGGCCAGGGCAATAGACAACTTCCTCGCCGAGGGCATACTTCCCGACGGACGCAGCGTGACCTTTGCCGACAGGATAGCATATGACTGGTACGCAATATGCGACGTTGACGGCGACGGCAAAACGGAGCTTCTCATTACCGTGAACAACGCAACCGAGCCCGTGGAGATAGTTTACGGCTTTGACCCCGCGACCGGCAAATTCACGCCCGAGATTGAGGCTGTTCCCGATCTTACTTACTACTCGAACGGCATAGTTACCTCCATGTGGCCGGAAATGATTGACGATGAAACGTTCATTTTCATAAACCTCGGCATCTATCGCTACAACAGGGAAAATGACGTATATGACCTTGATATGACCTATTCCGTATGGAATAAGTCTCAGTCGGCCAAGGACGCAAACGGCAAGCCCTTCCCCGATGACAAGGACACCGACGGCGACGGCGAGGTCTATATGATTTATAAGGACGGCAAATGGGACGGCGAATATATTGACGGACTTGCGCTTGACAACATACTTACCGGCTACTTCCCGACGCTTGAATCCACTGAAGATTTTGCGGACGTGCCGTGGCGCGCGCTCTACGAGGCAAGAGGCTGAATATAAACGCATTTAAAAAAAGAGGAATCGAAGGATTCCTCTTTTTTATTTCCCGACGCGTCCGTTAAAAACGCCTGAGATATAGACAGGTGCCTTTGGAGGCGGTATAATAAACTTACCTATATTATCAAGAAAGGAAGATCTACTCATGAACAGAAAACGACTTCTTTCCGTTGTTCTTTCGCTCGTGCTCGCATTTTCGCTCCTGCCTGCGGCATTGGCGGCCGACGGGCCGTTTACGGACGTGCCCGGCGACGCGTGGTACAGCCCGGACGTGCAGAACGCCTACGCGCTGGGACTTATAAACGGCAAGTCGGAGGGCAGATTCGCCCCGAACGACAATATGACGTATGCCGAGGCCGTGAAGCTTGCGGCCTGCATGCACCAGAACGCCACGGAGGGCAAGATAACGCTTGAGAACGGCTCTCCCTGGTACCAGACCTACGTTGACTACGCAAAGGCAAACTACATAATCCTTAATGATTACAACTGGAACGCTCCAGCCACCCGCGCGGGCTATCTCGACATATTCTCCCGCGCGCTGCCCTACTCGCAGCTTGCGGAGATGAATTACGTGCCCGAGGGCTCCATCCCCGACGTTAAGATCTCGCACCCGCAGGCATATGAGATATATAATATGTACCGCGCGGGCATCGTTCAGGGCGTGGACGCAAACTTTAACTGCTCCCCCGACTCCAATATAACGCGCGCCGAGGTTGCGGCCATACTTTCCCGCATGACCGACACGGACAAGAGAAAGAAATTCTCCGTTCCCGAAGCCGCAAATCCGGGCGCGCCCGACTTTGACTACGCCGCAGCCAAGGCAGTAAACGAGTTTTTAGCTAACGCAGTGCTGCCGGCCGGCATCCAGACGGGTTACGAAGACATGGGCGTCTACGACTCCTACGCAATTTACGATGTGGACCGCGACGGCGAAAACGAGCTTATCTTCAGCGTATACAACGCCCCTGTGGCAGGTCAGGTGACCGCGGTATACAAGCTTGATTACAGAACGGGCGAGCTCTTTTTGGAGTTCACCGGAACCACGCAGACCATTTTCTATGAAAACGGCACCGCGCGCTCCTGGGTGTCGCACGCAACGGGCTTAGAGACCGAGGCGCACTGGCCCTTCGAACAGTATGTATACGATAAGGAAAAGGACGCATACGAATTTGTGGGCTACGTTGCCGCATGGGACAAAGCAGTCGCTCCCGAGGCATATGAAAAAAAGTTCCCCGATGAGGCGGACATAGACGGCGACGGCACCATATATACCATTACCCTTCCGGGCGACGTTATAATGGATAACCTTGACAAGTCCGACGTGGACGAATGGCTCTCGCAGTACGGCGCATCC